>OHSI01000265.1_pt1 | contig 37500 bp, 32 predicted proteins | sample 1578641 | NCBI WGS metagenome assembly OHSI01 (sample SAMEA3879535, study PRJEB24766) | human gut metagenome | biome: human-associated habitat; feature: feces | place: USA | collected 1985/1987 | reverse complement strand
GAAGGGGGAAATTCGGAATCCCCCTTCCCTTAAACGGCGTTTTTGGTTACTTTTGCCGCTGCTGGCAAAAGTAACCCCGCCGGGAGCCTCAAAAAATCTCCTCCACACGCTCCCGAATGAGACGCAGCATCGTCTCGTTGTCCGGCTGGTCAACGTACTCCGTCCTGTCGCACAGCATGGTGAGATCCTCGGAGAAATGCCCCGCCTCGAACACGTCCAGACCCGCCTGCTCTAAACACCCGGCGAACCGCACCAGCTCTCCGTTCCCGTCCAGCTCGCCCCGCTTCCGCAGCGCACCGCTCCACGCGAACAGCGTCGCCAGCGGGTTGGTGGAGACCTTCTCCCCCCGCCGCCACCGGTAAAAGTGGTCGGTGACGGTGCCGTGGGCGGCCTCATACTCGAAGCACCCGTCCGGCGACACCAGCACGCTGGTCATCATGGGCAGCGAGGCGGACGCCGCCGCGATCATGTCGCTCATCACGTCGCCGTCGTAGTTCTTGCACGCCCACACCATGCCGCCCTTGCTGCGAATGACCTTGGCGGCGATGTCGTCGATCAGCGCGTACCGGTAGTGCAGCCCCGCCTTCTCGAAATCCGCCCGGAACTCCTCGTCAAAGACCCTTTGGAACAGCAGCTTGAACGTCTGGTCATAGTCCTTGGAGATGGTGTCCTTTGCGCCGAACCACACGTCCTGCCCCACGGACAGGGCGTAGCCGAAGCAGCACCGTGCGAAGGAGAGAATAGAGTCGTCCCGGTTGTGCATGGCCTGCACCACGCCGGCGGCGGGGAAGTCGTACACCGTCTGACGGCTCAGCTCCCGCCCGCTCTCGTCGGTGAACACCAGCTCCGCTTTCCCGGCGCAGGGCACCCGGTACTCCACCGCCTTGTACAGATCGCCGTAGGCGTGCCGCGCCACCGTCACCGGCTTCTCCCAGCCCGTCACCACCGGCTTGACCCGCTTGAGCAGAATGGGGGCGCGGAACACCGTGCCGTCCAACGCCGCCCGGATGGTGGCGTTGGGGGACTTCCACAGCTTTTTCAGCCCGTACTCCTCCTGCCGCTGCAAATTGGGGGTGATGGTGGCGCACTTCACGCCCACCCGCAGCCGCCGGATAGCGTCCGCCGCCTGCGATGTCACCGCGTCCTCCGTCTCGTCCCGGTGGGGCAGAGACAGATCGTAGTATTCCGTGTTCAGCTCCACAAAGGGCAGAAGAAGCTCCTTCTTGATCATGCCCCACAGCACGTGGGTCATCTCGTCGCCGTCCAGCTCGGCGATGGCGTTTGTCATTTTGATCTTATCCATGGCGTCATTTCCCTTTCGCCGCGTAGTGGTTGATCAGGCAGCCCCGCAGCAGCAGCTCCCGCTCCTCGCCGTTGGTGTTCTTCAGATACAGGGTGATGCTTTTCTTCTCCCCGCCGTGGAGCAGCACCGCCGGGAACGTGTCGTCCCCCTGTGCCACCCTCTCCCGCACGCGGGGGATGTAGATAAAGTCGCCGTCCGCTCCCTCGAAGCTGTCTCCCGGTGCCAGCGTGAAGGGCAGCAGCCCCCAGTTCACGCAGTTGGAGCGGTAACGCTTTGTCGCAAATTCATAGCAGATATTCGCGCTTCCTCCCAATACCCGCTGGCAGCTGGCGGCCTGCTCTCTGGCGGAGCCGTCACCGGGCTTGTTGGCAAAAATCACGGAGCCGATGTGGAGTCCGTGCCGCACGGTGTCCTCGTCCAGCCCCAGCACGCGGAACGCCTCCTGTACAACTTGAACATCAACCTCTTGTACAGGTATGTGTTCAAGGTGACACACCTTGGACAAGGGCAGCTTTCCCGCCGCCCGCAGGGACTCCAGCGCGGCGGTGGCTTTGGCGCGGGGCACGTACCCCGCGTCCCGCCGCGACAGGGTGAACTCCGCCAGCTTCATGGGATTGGAGCGGTAGGAGGACGTCTCCCCGGAGGGGATCAGCTCATCCGTGGTGGTCACCTCATCCCGCAAAACGGAGCATATTTGCAGGAGTAAATTCTGGGAAAGCTCCGGAATTTCGGGCCATTCTGCAATATTCGGGCCGTATTGCAGAGGCGTGTCCGGCTGCGGCTTCCCGTACCCGCGATACACCCGCTTGGCGTACACAGACGCGTCGAACCGGCGGTTTTTCTCCACCGTCTCGTCGTATTCCACATCCGCCGCGGAGGTGAGGATACCGTGATTTTTCGCCGTGGCGGCGATGGATCTGGCGTCCATCAAAATCACTCCCGCCAGCTGTCCCTCGCCCGGCTTCGACCCCTCTCGGTTGGGAAAATTCCGCGTGGTGTGGCGGATGGAAAGGGCGTCGTTGGCGGGCACGTCCCCCGCACCGAAGCAGGGACCGCAGAAGCAGGGCTTGCACACTGCGCCGGAGCGCAAAAGCCTTGTGGTTACGCCATTTTCAACCAGTTCAAGCTCCACGGGAACGGAGGGCGGATACACGGAAAAATCGAAATTTCCGCTGCCAATATCGCTGCCGTCCAGTATGCTTGCCGCCGCCGCGATGTTGTCGTACAGACCGCCGGCGCACCCGGCAATAACGCCCTGCTCCACCCGCAGTCTGCCGTCCTTTACCTTGTCGGTCAGGTGCAGCTGCACCTTGCTGCCGAACTGTGCCTCGGCGCGTTTTTCCACATCCCGCAGGAGGTCGCCGGGGTTGGCGATCAGCTCCCGCAGCGTCACCGCCTCGGAGGGGTGGAAGGGCAGGGCGGCCATTGGCTCGATGGCGGAGAGATCCAATTCGATCAGACTGTCATAGTACGCGCCGTCCTCCGGGTGCAGCGGCTGGTAGTCCTCCGCCCGCCCGTGCAGTGCCAGATAGTCCCGCACCGCGCCGTCCGTCTCCCACACGGAGCTGAGGCACGCCGTCTCCGTGGTCATCACGTCGATGCCAATGCGCTGATCCATAGAAAGACCGCCGATGCCGTCGCCCACAAATTCCAGCACCTTGTTTTTTACGAAACCGTTCTTATACACCGCACCGCACAGGGCGATGGCGACGTCGTGGGGGCCAACGCCGTGGCGCAGCTTGCCGGTGACGTGCACCAGAACCACCTGCGGTGCGGAAAGGTCGTAGGTGTTGCGGAGCAGCTGCTTTACGATCTCGCCGCCGCCCTCGCCCACGCCCATGGTGCCCAGCGCGCCGTAGCGGGTGTGGCTGTCGGAGCCGAGCACCATCCTGCCGCAGCCTGCCAGCATCTCCCGCGCATACTGGTGGATGACCGCCTGATTGGCGGGCACGTAGTCGCCGCCGTACTTCATGGCAGCGGACAGACCGAAGGCGTGGTCGTCGGCATTGATGGTGCCGCCCACGGCGCACAGGCTGTTGTGGCAGTTGGTCAGCACGTAGGGCACGGGGAACTCCGTCAGCCCGCTTGCCTTGGCGGTCTGGATGACGCCCACATAGGTGATGTCGTGGGAGATGAGACTGTCAAAGGTCAGGTGCAGCAGCCCGTCGCCGCTGTCCCGGTGGTGGCGGCGGAGAATACGCTCCGCCATGGTCTTGCTCCGTGCGGCGGGCACCTCCCGCGCCGGGTGTACGGCACCGTCTTTCCAGAGAACGCCTCCGCTGTGCAGCTTGATCATAGTAGCACCCCTTTCGGGAAATTCAGAATGGCAGGGGACAGCCCCTGCAAAAAATACTGTGTCCAGTATAGCACGCCCGCGGGAAAATGCAAGAGGAAAAATGCGAAAATTGCAAGATAGCATGATAATATCTGCATAAATTCTGAATACACAAGGGAATTTTATGGGAATGAAGAAATATTTTGAAATTTTGAATTTTTATACTTGCAAAAATGTAACCGCTGCCGTATAATCACATATGAAACAAAAGGCCGCCTGCGGCGAAAGGAGAACCGATACCATGAGTGAAAAGGATACCACCATTCTGAAACAGTATACCAGTCCGTTGAGCCGCAGCATTCAGGAGCAGTACGCCATCACCCCCGAGCATTACAGGGGCGACGTGAAGCTGGGCTTGCGGAACAGCGACGGCACCGGCGTGCTGGTGGGCGTGTCCAAGGTGGGCAGCGTGCAGGGCTATCTCATGCAGGACGGGGAGCGCGTCCCCGCCCCCGGCAAGCTGTACTACCGGGGCATTGAGCTGACGGACATCGTGGAGGCGCACCGCAGGGCGGGCACCTTCGGCTTCGAGGAGGTGGCGTATCTGCTGCTGATGGGCTATCTGCCCTCCCGGAGCGAGCTGGCATACTTCGACAAGATCATGAACAAGGCGCGGAAGCTGCCGGAGGGCTTTACCGAGGGCATGATCATGCGCCATCCCAGCCGCAATATTATGAATGAGCTGGCGCGGAGCGTCCTGTGCCTGTATTCCTACGACCCCGATCCGGACAACACGTCCATCGACAATATACTGTTACAGTCGGTGAAGCTCATCGGCTACTTCCCGTCCATCGTCGCCAACGCCTACGCCGTGCAGCGGCACTATTTCCACGGGGATTCCCTGCATATCCATTTCCCCGTGCCGGAGCTGTCCACGGCGGAGAACTTCCTGCGGATGATGCGTCCGGACAAGAGCTATACCGACGAGGAGGCGCATCTGCTGGACATGATGCTCATGGTGCACGCGGAGCACGGCGGCGGCAACAACTCCACCTTCGTCTGCCGCGCCATGTCCTCCAGCGGCACGGACACATACAGTGCCATCGCCGGGGCGGTGGGATCGCTGAAGGGACCCCTCCACGGCGGTGCCAACGCCAAGGTCATGGAGATGTTCCACTATATCAAGGAGAACGTGGATCCCCACGACGACGGCTCCATCAAGGATTATTTGAACAAGATGCTGGATAAGCAGGAGGGCGACCGCTCCGGCAAGCTGTACGGGCTGGGGCACGCGGTGTACACCATGTCCGATCCTCGCGCCGTGCTGCTGAAAAAGTACGCCCAGCGCATGGCGGAGCTGAAGGGCTACGCCGACGACTTCGCGCTGTTGCAGAAGGTGGAGGAGCTGGGGATCCCGCTGGTGATGGAGCGGAAGAACAGCACCACCCCCATGTGCGCCAACGTGGATATGTACTCCGGACTGGTGTACGCCATGCTGGGCATCCCGGAGGAGGTGTTCACGCCGCTGTTTGCCTCCGCCCGTATTGCCGGCTGGTGTGCCAACCGCATTGAGGAGGTAGTCACCTGCCACCGGATCATGCGCCCTGCCTACCGCGCCGTCACCACCCACGAGGCGTATATCCCCATGGAGCAGCGCAGAGAGCACCTGCATCTGGCGGCAGTGTAAGGCTCCGTCAGCATCGTTTTCACGATTTTGCCTGTCCCCCTTGACAAACAGTCACGTTTTGCTATAATAAACGGGTATTCCGTTTGCGAGCGTGCTGGAATCGGCAGACAGGCAAGCTTGAGGTGCTTGTGTCCGTAAGGTCGTGTGGGTTCAAGTCCCATCGCTCGCACCAAACACCAGAAAACCACCCCACAGGGGTGGTTTTCTTTGGTTAGGGGAAGAATGGTTACATATTCTTCTCGTAGGACTCGATCATCTTCTTACTCAAATGACCAGTACGACCTTTTATTTTTTCAAGTTCTCGCTGGACGATTTCATCGGTCAAAAGATGAATTTGCAGACAAATATGCTGTTCGTCCAGCGGAGTAACATCAATTCGCTTTATAAAATTATCTACGAAATCACGGGTTATCATTCCGTCTTCCAGTTCTTCCAGCTTGAAGGAAAGTGCCTTTTTTAGACGGTCAACCTGTTTTTCCATTTGTGCGGCGATTTCTTCCCAATCTGTCATACTATCGAGAGTTGTTTCCAGCTTTGCTTTTTGCATACGGGTTTTATCCATCATACGTTTGAACTCGTCCAACGTCAAATCACCGGAAATTTTCATGTCCAGAAGTTGCTCCTGTTTGTCGTCAATGGAAGCAAGTTCCTTTGCAATACGTTCTCGCTCTGCTTTATAATGAGTAGTATCATTCATAACCTTTCGATATTGCTCCAAGTAGGCTGCCAAGATTTCCTCAGACCCCTTTGAGAACTCGCGAAAAGCGTCTATGATTACAGGATTCAACTCGCTTTCGTAAATAGCGATTGAATGACAGGCGGCGGCACCATGGTTGATCTTATAGCTGCACAGCCATTTGCTAACATTGGTTCCTTTATAGTGAACATCTTTACAGTAGTATGGTGCGCCATCTTCGGTGCAAAACAATTTTCCGGTATAGATATTTTTGTGAGTGGAGCAATTGCGCCGCCCTTTTACATCAATACTACGTCTCTTAAAAACTTCATTCGCTGCATCCCATAATTCTTCACTTACCAGAGCTGGAACCGTAGTACCATCTTCATCCTTATACATGAGCCAGTCTTTTTCTGGTAAAAACTTTTGGCGCTTATTAAAAATGTCAATTACTTTGACCTTGCCGCCCACAAAATAGCCCTTGTATTTTGGGTTTGTGATGATATTGGACATCGTGGTATGAGATAGTTTGTTCCCGTTGTGATTGCGGTAACCGTCTTGGTAGATGATTTCTTCGATCTCTTTCATCGAATATTTATTTGTAGCGTAGAGTTCAAAAATCCGACGCACCATGGGAGCCGTTTTCTCGTCGATTTCGAGTTTACAATTGCCTTTTTTGTACCCCCACATCCGGCAACCAAGCACATGGCCTTTTTGAATACTTTTTTGATGTCCACGCTTCACACGTTTACTGATCTTCCGACTTTCATTTTCCGCATCTACGAGCTTCTGCTGAATTTGAATGTCACAATCAGTATCATAGGTATTCAGATCATCATAGAGGAAAATAACGGGGATACCCTTCTCTTTTAGATACTGAATATTTTGCAGGCCCTCCATGGTATTACGGCCAAAACGAGATATTTCACCTGTTACCAGCAGATCATATTCGCCAGCGGCGCCAGCAGCCAACAGATTAAGAAAGTCTTTGCGCTTTTTCGTAGTCAGGCCGCTTTTACCGTCATCAATAAATGCTTTTACAAACGTCCAGTTTTTATGGTGTTCTACATACTCCCGAAAATCATCGGTCATATTGTGCAAAGAGGCCGCTTGCGTCTCTTTTTCTGTACTGACGCGAGAGTATGTCGAGCAACGCAGCGGCAGATCGGCAATATCGCTGTGCTCCAGTAAGTCTCGTAATTCGTAAATCGTCATATCAAATCTCCTGTTGGCGCATATATCATGTTTACTTTATAATATTATAATTTAGATTCCTTTTCTTGTAAAGGGTAAATGGCTGGAAAACATATTTTCCAGCCATTTTTGCGCGCCCGAATATGCCTTTATTTTATACTTGCGCCATATTGCTTCATCATGTTTATTTCCATATCCCTATATATCTCTTTTGTAATTAGTCCTTTTTTTAACGCATATCGGTTGAGTTGAAGCAAATATGCCAGCATAACGCCTTGCTCCGTTTTTTTGCGCCCCTCTGAAGAGGTAGGAACCAATTTACCAAATCCTCCTTTTCCTGCTTTTGGAATTAGTTTGCTTCGGAAATGGAAAGTTATACCTTCTGATCATCGAAGTAGTACGCTTGAAACACCGTGCCATCTCCGGTAATGAAGCGGCCCCGCGCATCCTTGGGTATTTGTTCGGCGGCGCTGGTGTTGTCGAGGATGATTTGGGAAAGCACACTGTCCGCTCTGCCGCAGACGCGGAAATCCATGTTGTTTCGTATCTGTCCGGGGATGATAGTTGCATCCGGCCTCTGTGTGGCGAGGATGAGATGAATACCGAAAGCCCGCCCCTGCCGCGCAATGGTGGACAGCTTGTTTTCGATTTGCGCCAGCAGCTTCTTCCGCTCGTTATCGGCGCCGGTCTTGTCCAACATCTCCGCCACCTCGTCACAGGCGAATATGAGCCGTGGGAGGGAACTTTCCGCAGCTTCATTGTAGGCGTCGATGTTCGGACAGCCCAGCGCTCTGAACTCGCTCTTGCGGTATTCCAGCACCGTCACAAGCTGACCGAGAGTATAGCGCAAATCTTCCTCTGTAAAACACATCCGGCATTTCTCATGCCAGACCTTTGGAAAGTCAACGCCGCCTTTGAAGTCGGCAATATAGACCTCCGCCCCCTTGAGGAGTGCCTGCATAAGCAGCAGCTTGAGCAGAACGCTTTTGCCGCTGCCCGTAGAGCCGCCCAGCAGGATGTGCGGGATATGCGCGAGGTTGACCGTTACAGGGCCGGTATAACTCTCCCCCAGTACCAGCACAAAGCTTATCGGGGAAAGATAGCTGTCTTTCCATTTCAGCACTTCCGGCAGATCATCACCGGCAGGAACGGCATATACCAGCACACGGCTTTTTCCCTTATTGTAGGCCAGTTTGACGATGGTGATCCCCAGCGCCGTTTCAATGGCAAGGCGCTTATTCTCCCATTCTTGCAGGGGAATGCTCTGATTGCGAAACTCCCATACTGTGACGCGGGGATTGTCCCTGTCTCTGCGCTTACGCAGCAGCTCCGGCGGTATTCCGGCGTGGTTTACCAGACCGACACATTGGAGCTGGTCTTTCGTCGTTCGCTTGCCAAAGGGGTAGATGAGAACTGTCAACAGCACCATGCCGCCTACCAGCAGATAGGACAGCAAAGGGTGTTTCATAGCCGACTTGAAAACGGGGGAAAGCAGTTCCATTTCCGCCAATGACCGCCATTCTGTCTGCTTTGTACCGACGAATACAGCACCCGCGAGGTAAAGCAGTATGAATATCAGCTTTGCGGAAAGGTCGGGAATATGCCGCAGAAAGTCATACCAGATGCCTTTGCGCTGCATACGTTTCTTTTCATTTCTTGTCATAGCGGCCACCCCGGTTCTTTGTGGATGACCGTAGAGCTGTCCGGCAAATACTCAATAATGTTTGTGATACGCCGGAGAAACGCTTTCCACGTTTCCCATTGATACCGCTGAATATCTCGGTACTGTTCATCCAGCGGGACATTGCTTGTCAGGTACACCTTGGTATAACAGGCGGTTCTATCCGTATACCGGGCGGGAAGCGTCAGCGGATAAATGTCCAGATAATTCAGCATCGTGCTGATGGGGATTTGCGAATGAAATTCCTCGAACACTAAAATGCTCTGACAGTGGTAGGCATCGAAGCGCACACCGTTTCTGCCGCCGTAATCGGTGATACGGCAAATCTCACGCGGGTTATTGTCTTTGAAAATGCCCCACGTCTTGCCCGCGCCTGTACTGCCATAGAGATAGTACACTTCCAGCTTGCGGTTTTCGGCACTGTATTTCTCTGAAAGGATCGTCTGCCGCAGGACTTCGATCTCTCGAATACGAAAAGCAAGATTGGGATGTTCTTCGATGATCTCCATAATGGTTTTGCCGGAACGCAGCGCCCGCATGATTTGAAACATCTCCGGAGCCTTGTCCTCGCTGTCTGCCGGAAGCTCGCCCCACTCCTGAAAGGTGTTCGGTACAGCGGTTTCCGCCTTGCATGTGTCTGCCCATATGCCTGTTTTTGTGATATAATCGCGGTTCTCTTTCGGCGTACCGTAAGCCTTTTCGATATGTGCCGTGGGAAAGCGCTTCTTGATGGTGGAAAATCGCGCCGGTGAGGAAGTACAGAAGAAAACGTGCGTGTGATATGTTCCTGTTGTGGCGATTTCATCTGCCATACAGAAATAGACCGGACAAAATTTCTGTACGATTTCCGAGATAGCGCTATGGTCGAGGCCGGCTTCGGATGGGTTATTGATGACCATGAGCCATTTTCGGGATTGTGTATTGTTGGCCATGTTAAGTCTCCTATATTGTCGTTGCTACTTGCTACATATTTGCCATAAGGGTAATACTGACCCTTATGGCAAAGGGGCCGCGCTGCTCCGCAGCTGGAGGGACACCTTCTTTGAGAGAATGTGTCTTTTCCGCCTGCCGCGTCGCAGCGCGGCTCAAGCATTAAGACTTCGGATTCACCAGATGGATTCCTGTTGCCTTTGCACCTACCTGCGGCTGCCCCTGCGACCAGTAAATAAACACTTCCAAATCGTCAAAGCGGACTTCAACATATCCGTCCGGCGCGTCCATGCGCTTCTCTCCGTCAATACGGACATTGATTTTATCAAGTCCCTTTTCCGGCATGGCGACGGAATAGCGGTAGCCGGTCACGGTGTCCGTGCGGCGGTTGTTCTGGTACTCGTAGGCGGGAACCACATCCACTAGCCACAGCTTTTTGCCGAGGCTGGCCGGACTGATAATAAGGTCGGTAATTTTCATGGTAAAACGATCTCCTTTCGGTGCTGACGCACCACGCTACGGTTGACAGGTACATAAAAACACGCGGCCTTGTGTTGTGCCTATCATAGCAAAGGAAGGCGCCCTATAATTTCACATGTGAAATTCTGAGAAAAAAATTTTACCGCCGTTCCCCTTGCTGCCGGGAACGGCGGTATTTCTTCATTATTTTTCTACAATGGGGAAGCCCTGTTCGTATAACCGGCAGTTCAGACGAACCATTCCCTCCCTGTTTTCTAATGCCTCATCGTAGCAAGCAAGTTCGGGATAGATTGCATAACGCAGTAATTCCCGTCCCTGCTTTCCCCACTGTAAGGCAACAGAGATTTTGTTGATGTCCAACTCCGTCCAAACGAACGTGTTCCCTGTCTCGTTACTATTCCGCATGATCCGGCTGATCTTGGCCTCAGACATACAAGCTGCCTTGGCCAATTCCTTTTGTGTCATGCCAAGCTTTTTCATGCGTTCCTTTATCAGCCTTGCCGGGGCCGATGCCTTTGCTTTATAATCAGGGCCTTGCTCTGGCTGTTTCCATGCCAAAGCCGAAACCTCTGATTATTCTTTAACTTATACGGGCTTATCGCCGGAGGTGGTTCGGTTTGTTCCACGTCGCTGGGGTCTGAAAATAATACACACCATAGCGACCACCTCCTTCTGTAAAATACGCCTTGGGTGAATAGCTATTTTATGTCTATCCACCTCCGACGCAAAGCCCTTCTTTATGAATCTTGTAACTGTGAACGGCATAAAGCCGTGCTCCTACGATGTTTCCCGCAGGTATTGGGGTGGCAAGTGCAGCAAACTTTTCCCACCTGCTTCTTGGGATGTTGTTGGGCATTTCCGCCCTCGTTCAGAAACTATTGTGCCGCGCAAAGCGGCTCTGTCATTTTTTACACGTTCAAATCATTGTCTATGATAACCGGCAGCAAGTATAGTATAATTCAAGCAAAATTGTTTGTCAATTCATAGAAAATCAAACTTTTTGTGAACAAAATTTGCATATCTTGTTATACGCTTTTATATGTTGTTTGTAGTGCTATTTCGAGTTATTTAGGTTGTTTGGTAAGAATGAAAAGCGGGTTAAAATTTATCAGATTTCTTCCCGTTGCAGGATTTGCAAAGCATTTGACAGTTATCCGGGATTGTTTGCCCGCCCTGGCTCCAAGGCTTAATATGGTCGCCTTCCATTTCCTCAAATTCAAAATGTTCTTTGCAAACTGGGCATATTCCGTTTTGTCTGCTGTATGCTGCCAATTTATCCCGTTTGTCAAATGCACGCAAATTTAACAATCTGCCCGCAAAGGGGTCTGTATCCCGGCAAAGTAAGAATTCATAAATGCCTTTGGACTTTTGCACATCCTCATCTTCGTGCAGTCGCTTTACCTCGGCGGTCATGGTTGCGGAATTGTAAATACGATTATGGTATTCGTTGTAGAGATGGCACCAGTCCAATCCTTTCATATCGGAGAAGTATTTGGGGAAAATCTTCTCAACCCAGTGGACTACATCTTGAAAATATTGCCACAATTCATCTGCGTCCTCATCTGATTTATGTAGTGCCATATACTCGGTTATTTCAGAAATGTTTTGATATTCACAGATGCCTCGCAATGCTTTTTCCAATAATTCCTGCCTGTTAGGATCGCCGGTAATGTACTTATCCGACATCAGTTTTGCCGCACAGTTCCGCTTAGAGAAATACCGCTTTGCATCTGAGAGCCACTTGCCAGTATAAACGGAGTTTCGGAGTTCCTGTTCGGTCAACTTTTCTCCGGCAATATTGACGACACGAAACCAGTCTAATTTCTCGGACTCCTCACCCTCGCAGATATAAACCATAAACTCATAGTTCATAATTGCGTTGTATTTATCGTCAGGGAGGGCATCCCAATAATATTTCTTCCCATCCAGCGCAATAGAGAATTTGTGCTTTAGGTATTGCATAACAGACAGAGTTCGCTGTTGGCCATCCAGTACCTCATATCTGTCATTTTCAATCTTGACCCAATACATGACATTCAGCGGGAAGCCCTTTAACACAGTCTGGATAACGGCTTCCGCCTGTTCATCGTTATAGACAAACTCTCGTTGGTAGGGAGGACGGATTGCAAGTCTACCTCCGTAGGCGAAAACACCGTCATCGCCATTGTCAGCATAGCTTTCCAAAACCTCTCTGACCTTAATGCGCTTTGGCTCAATTCTCACTTTCCTGTCCTCCTTTTGATCAAAATCCTTTTGAATGTATTTTTTGCAATCCCATTTGTATCATAATACACAAGGCTTGTCATATTTGCGGTATAATGCCCTCTGCCGCCCTGAGTCCGATATTTTTCAATCCATTCTTCGCCGATTCTGCTAATGCCAATTTCATCAGACCCGTACTTACCTGTATAATCAGCGCAACCAATAATTTCAAATTGATCCGGATTGTATTTATCCAAAAATGTAATAGGTACTCCCATAATGCCGCTACAGCTTTCTTCTGATAACAATGCGGTCATACAGTCGTCTGTACTTTTCGCTTGATAACGATCCTGTCGTAGAGGCAACGGTAGCGGAGCTTGCTGCGTTGCGCCGCAGGTCTCTCTCTCTCTCTCTCTCTCTCTACTTTAACAGGTTGTGAACAGTCCTCAGGTAAATAGAAACGGACACCGCCTGCAACATAACTTCCTTTTGGAGCAATTTCCGACATGGGTTTTCCTAACCATCGGCTTGCCCCAATAATTTCAAACTGGTCTGGGTTATGTTTGTCCAAGTAAGTAATCGGGACACCGATTTCCTCAAAGTAGTCACATGGAATATCTGCAACCTTATTTACATTGATTCCGTTATAATTGGCATAACAGGGATATTCCTCCTCGTTTCCATAGTATCGCTTATATAGTGTTAACTCTTCGTGTCTCTTTTGAATATCTAAATTTGTAAACCAAGTACAATTTCTGAAATGAACAAGGCCAGTAGATGGATTATATACACCAGGTGCATATCCTGCTGCTTGCTCATATGGTATCCGAAAATAAGCATTGTCTTTTCGAAAACCATAGCCAAGCCATAACTTATTTTCTTTGATAAGAGGGAAGATTTCTTTATATGTAATTGAATTCTTGCTGCCGATAATCAGAAAACTCTTACTGTATGCCATGAGCTGTGCAACATACTCCCGAAACAGGCTGAATGGTGGGTTTGTCACGACAATATCTGCTTCTTTAAGATATTCAATGCATTCCTCTGAACGAAAGTCTCCATCACCATGGAGCCTCTTTACACCGCGTTTTTTTGACTTCAAAAGTGTATCGATATCTTCATCGGAAACGCCTCTGCCATTTGCCATAGGTACTTCCTTTATATCTATGACATAGCCATGTCCTCTGGATACAGGTTCGTTTTCGTCATCGAACAAAGAAAGCTGTTGTCCCACCACAGGCGAAGTACCATAGGAGGTGCATATCAGCCTTTTTAAGCCCAGATAGTTAAAGTTGCGCAGGAAGAATTTGCAGAAGTTGCTTTCAAATGGATCGTCGCAGTTGCAAAGAACGGTTTTCCCTTTGAAGTGTTGTTCGTAGTGATTCAGTTCATTCTGGATGTCCTCATATTGAGTATAGAACTCATCTTTTTTCGCATCCTTAGCTCTGTGTAAATTCTCATTCTTCGCCATCAGTATTCCCCCGTTGCTGTATTTTCAATTATTTTAACTATAGTACAAACTGGCAAAAACAGCAATAAAATGTTTGAAAATTATTATATTTTATTTGATAAGGCCCGGCGCTTACAATTGAAGTGCCAGGCCTTTTTTAGTAAAGATGATTTTTATCGCGTATTCTCGGTCAAGCATAACCGCAGGACTGCTTTTAGCTGCGCTGTATCGTATACAGATGCCTCCATTGCCTCCAATAACTCATCTGTCGAAACAGCAGCCCAATCAACCGTGTAACCATTCAAAGCATAAAGCTGGCGCATGAACTCGCGGGTACTGCGCCCATTACCCTCACGGAACGGGTGAATGTAGTTCAACTCAGAGAAATAGTAAGCACTGCGGTCTATCAGCATATCTTGCGTAAGTCCTTGCAGGTGATGCTCTTTGGCTAACTCCAACAGCAGCTTTGTAAGTTTGGACTTGATATCCCGATGGCTGAGAAAGCGTGTAGAACCTTTCATAATATCTTCCTTGCGGAAGTGCCCAGCAAAAGGATAGATGTCACCCAATAAATACTGATGAATATGACACAGGTGATTTGCGGTGAAACGTCCGTGAATCGGATTTGTAAGCAAATCATTCTGCCGGATGGCGGAAATATCCGCCTCCAGCTCACGCAGTTTTTTGCCATCCCGCAGGCCAAAGCGATTTTTCAGGACATTGGTGTCCTTGTAGCAGTAAATCGAACCGGCAACGGAATATACATCATATTTTCCGAAGCCACTATCCATTGGCATTTGCTTTCCTCAATCCATACTGCTGCAAGATCGCTGTTACTGCCGCATCTGCATCCATTTTGCCATTTGATACTTGTTCACATAGATGAAGGGCTGTTTTGCTTGGCGTCAGCTTTTCAATAGCATGAGTGGCAAGAGTATAACTGATTTGTTGCTGGTTTCTTTTCGTCATGCACTGACCTCCTTCCGTGGTTTGTTTTAGTATACCGTATATACCGCAAAAAAGCAACGAAAAGAATTTTGCGGTTACCTTTAGAGAAGTAAACAATACTGATATGTAATCAGCGTCCGGTGACCATCTCTTGCCCGTGCTGCCCTTGAAAAACCTATTGTCCGTACTGGACATATATGTTTGACCATCTGGCCGCCGACGGAGCCCGCCTCGCGGCTGGTCAGGTGACCGTTGTAGCCATCCTTCAGGTTCACGCCGACCTCATGCGGTGTGTATTCACCTCAAAGATTTTAAGGGAATTATCTTGAAAAGTTCTAAAAAATGGACAATTTTATACAATTTGAGAACGAATAACGAAATTACGATCTGGAACGCTCATTTACATAGAAAACCGCCTGTGAAGCAGGCGGTTTTCGTTATTATCGGTTGTATCGTTATTCCATGCCGATTTTGCAACGATTATTCCGATACACTGTACCGCACCGCAGGTCCGGAACCTGTTTTTACGATCTTATTTTCCGCGAGCAATTCATTCAAGGCACGGATTGCGGGGAATTTGGAACTGCCCAGCAGAGTTTCGACTTCCTTTCGACTGACCGTGCCGCGCTGACGGATAAAACGCAGAGTCTTCTCCGCGTTGCTCATGTTGTCGTCTGTCAACGTAATGATTTTCGGCAGTACTACGACGAAGGAAGCGGGCGCAGGTGTAAAGATGGGCTTGTTGGTGTAATCCACATCTTGCGGACTACACCAACGTTAACCGCGCTGCATAACGCGCCGCCGACACCATCGGCAGCGTCATCAGCCAGACTATGTAGCCTACAAAAAACAGTCGGAGAAGGACGGATGATGCCATCCGCCCCTCTCCGGTGCTTTCCTGACCCCTCGGCTTTTGAGTCACGGTTTGGGTCAAGCCCTGCAACGGCGCAGAAATGACCACGCTGTAACCAAAAAATAGACCTTAGGCGATGACCTTCTGCTTATGGAAAAGACCGCGATCTATTTTCCGCCGGAGCGTTAGCGCGGGCACTGGGTATTACTCGCCGTACCATTCTATGTTATGAGGAGCACAGCCTGATTTCTGGGCTTTTTTCTTGTAGATACAATCAAAAAATGCGTAAGTCCAAAAACATCCGGACTTACGCATTTAACTGGGTCTTTTCAGAGAAGGCGAAGACACCTTTTGGCGTCCTCGCTTTCCGGGGAGAATCGTATTTCTTTGCCCTGTTGGCAGGTGCCGGAGAGTCAAGGTGATGGTAAGAAAAGCATTTGTGTTGTGAAGGAGGTGTCGATAGATCCGGGCGCACCTGCCAACAGGAACGAAGAAACGCGAAAGGAGTTTTACTTGGTAGCCTTGGCAGCCTTGATGGACTCGATCAGCTCGGGAACGACCTTGAACAGATCGCCGACGATACCGTAGTCAGCCACCTCGAAGATGGGAGCGGTGTCGTTCTTGTTCACAGCGATGATGCACTCGGAATCCTGCATACCAGCCTTGTGCTGGATAGCACCGGAGATACCCAGAGCAACGTAGACCTTGGGGTGGACGGTCTTGCCGGTCTGACCGACCTGATGGTCGGCAGTGATCCAGCCGGCGTCCACGCAGGCGCGGGAGGAACCCACGACGCCGCCCAGCACCTCTGCCAGCTCCTCTGCCAGCTTGATGCCGCCCTCCACGTCCTTGGAGATACCACGGCCAACGGACACGATGAAGTCAGCGCCGATCAGGTCAACCAGCTTCTTGGCGGCCTTGACGGTATCCACCACCTCGGTGTGGATGTCACCGGCAGCCAGAGCGAACGCGGGATGCAGGATCTCCACGTTCTTCTTGCACTCGCGCTTCTTCATAACGCCGGGGCGAACGGTCGCCATAGCAGGACGGAAGCGGGGGCAGATGATGGACGCCATCAGGTGACCGCCGAAGGCGGGACGGGTCATCTTCAGATCGCGGGAGACATCATGGGGCTCCTTGTTGATCATCACGGTGCCCAGCTTCTCGATACGCTCCTCGGGCAGCGTGGAGGCTTCGCGCAGGAAGCCCTTGTAGTTGGGCATGTCGATGTCCAGGTGGGTGCAGTCCGCGCACAGACCGGTGTGCAGGCGGGCGGCGCAGCGGGGAGCCAGATCACGACCGATGTTGGAGGCACCGAACAGCAGCACCTCGGGCTTCAGCTCCTCAACGGCCTCCACGATCACCTTGGTGTAAGCGTCGGTGGTGAAGTCCTTCAGCAGAGGAGAGTTGTAGACGTAGACCTTGTCCGCACCGTACTCGCCCAGCTCGGCAGCGATGCCGTCCACGTTGTCGCCCAGCAGGATGCCGCACAGCTCCACGCCCAGCTCGTTGGCGAGCTTGCGACCCTCGGAGATCAGTTCAAAGGTGGTGGGCATCATCACGCCCTGACGCTGCTCGCAGAAAACCCATACGTTCTTGAAGGCAGCGGTATCAGCACTATTAAAAGCCATTGTTTCTTTCTCCTTCCTTAGATGATGTGCTTGGCGGCGAGAATGCCTGCCAGCTTGTCAGTAGTCTCCTTGCCGGAGCCTTCCAGCATCATGCCTGCGCCCTTCTGGGGAGGCGTAAAGGAGGTCAGAATGTTGGTGGGGGAGCCCGCCAGACCGATAGTGCTCTTGTCGATGAGAGGATGATCCTTCAGCGTCTCATAGGTCATGGTGACCAGCGGCTTGCTGTAAGCCTCGAACGCGCCGCCCACGGACAGATAACGGGGCTGATTCAGCTCCTTGATGCAGGTGATCATGCAGGGGGTCTTGACCTTGATGGTCATGTAGCCGTCCTCCAGCATGCGCTTCACGGTCAGAGTGTCGCCGTCCTTGGTGATCTCGCCGGCATAGGTGACCTGGGGCAGATGCAGCTTCTCAGCGATCTGGGGACCCACCTGTGCGGTATCACCGTCGATGGCCTGACGGCCAGCCAGGATGACGTCGTCCTTCTCGATGCCGTAGGTGTCGATAGCGGCAGCGATGATCTGGGAGGTAGCGTAGGTATCGGAACCGCCGAACTCGCGGGCGGTGACCAGAACGCCCTCGTCCACGCCCATGGCCATCAGCTCACGCAGCATACCCTCTGCGGGAGGAGGACCCATGGTGAACGCCACGACCTTGCAGCCCAGCTCGTCCTTCAGAGCCAGAGCGGCCTCAACGGCGTTCAGATCGTCGGGGTTGATGATGGTCTGCATGGACGCACGGTCCAGAGTACCATCGGGATTCACGGCCACCTTACCGGAGGTATCGGGGACCTGCTTTACCGTAACAAGAATCTTCATTTTACCTTTTACCTCCTACCTTACTTCACGCCCAGATTGCTGGAAATGACCATGCGCTGGACCTCGCTGGTGCCCTCGTAGATCTCGGTGATCTTGGCATCGCGCATCATGCGCTCCACGGGGAAGTCCTTCGTGTAGCCATAGCCGCCGAACATTTGCAGTGCCTTGGTGGTGGTCTTCATGGCGTGCTCGGAGCAGAACAGCTTCGCCATAGCCGCCAGCTTGGTGTACCGCCTGCCCTCGCCCTTGGCGACGGCGGCCTGGTATATGAGCAGACGCCCCGCCTCGCAGCCCAGCTCCATGTCCGCCAGCGTGAACTGGGTGTTCTGGAACTTGCTGATAGGCTTGCCGAACTGGACGCGGCTCTTGGTGTAGGCGACGGCCTCCGCCAGCGCGCCTTCGGCGATACCCAGAGACTGTGCGGCAATACCGATGCGCCCGCCGTCCAGCGTCGCCATGGCGATGGAAAAGCCCTTGCCCTCCAAGCCTAAGAGGTTCTCCTTGGGAACGATGCAGTCCTGGAACACGATCTCGGCGGTGGGGCTGCCGTGGAGTCCCAGCTTTTCCTCGTGCTTGCCCACGGAGAAGCCGGGGAAGCCGCTCTCCACAATGAAGGCGGAGATCCCCTTGGTGCCCTTGCTCTTGTCGGTCATGGCGAACACCACGAACACGTCCGCCACATAGCCGTTAGTGATGAAGATCTTGGAGCCGTTCATCACGTAGTGGTCGCCCTCCAGCTTCGCCTCCGTCTGTCCCTTGGAGGCGTCGGAACCGGCGTTCGGCTCGGTAAGGGCGAACGCGCCCACATGGTGCCCGGTGGTCAGCATGGGCAGGTACTTCGCCTTCTGCTCGGCGGTACCGTAGGTCATAATGGGGTCGCAGCACAGACCGTTGTGGGTCGCCACGATGTCGCCGGTGGAGGCGCACTGCTTGCTCAGCTCCTCGATGCACAGGGCACTTGCCAGCGGGTCGGCACCCGCGCCGCCGTACTCCTTGGGCACGCACATACCCATAACGCCCAAATTGAACAGCTTCTCAATGTTGTCGCGGGGGTACTCGCAGGTGCGATCCGTCTCCGCCGCGATGGGCTTGACCTCCCGCTCGGTGAACTCCGCCATCATTTTACGGATCAGCTGATGCTCACGGCTCAAATTGAAATCCATAGTCGTTCTCCTATTTTTATTCCTTAATAGTGTTCGGTCACAGGGGCATCCAGCTGCCGCTGGCGGTGGCCAGCAGCTTGCCGGTGGCGGCGTCGGTCAGCTCCGCCCGCTGGCGGATGAGGCTGCGTCCCGCCTTGACGATGTAGACGGTGAGGTATACCTCTATGCCGTAGTCCACACCCCGGAGGAAGGATACCGTCATATCCGTGGTGGTCGCCTCGTTGTCCCCGGCGGTGAAGTTCGCCACCACGCCGAAGGCGGTGTCGAACATCCCCGCGATGGCACCGCCGTGGATGCCGCCCTTTTCGTTGATCTGCCACGTCTGGGTGGGAAAGGCGTAGGTGACGGTCTGGTTTTCGTAGTCGCAGGTCACCAGACGCGCCCGCATTTTCTCGTCAAACCCGCCGTCGTGCAGGTTCAGATAATGCTCCGACTTCTCCTGCACCAGCTGGAGCCACGCTTGCTTTTTATCCATGACGCGCCTTCACTCCTGTATCCCGGCGATATTCTTCGCCAGCTTCTTCTTGCCCTGAATGTTGCCCTGCCGGGCGATCATCACCCGCTGCGCCTGGGGCGAGCCTGCGCCGTGCATGGACTCCGTGCGGTAGCCCACGGCGGCCGCGCCCAGACACATATTCTCCAGGAACCGCATCACCCTCTGGCGATCCTCCGTGCTGACGCCCTCGTGGGTGGCGAAATACTTGTTGCAGATCTCGCCGATGGTCTCGCCCTCGCGTCCCACCACCGTGGCGGACTTGAAGTCCGTCTCGCTGGGCATGGTGACCATCAGACCGCCGGCGATGTCCTCCGCCAGACGCACGATCTCATAGGGGAACCGGGTGACGTTCTGCTTACAGACGTTCGCCAGCAGCAGGTCGATCTGGTAGTTGCCCGCCTTGGTAGGGCAGCCCTCGCAGGAGCAGGCGATGCCGCAGGAGTACAGCGTCTCGTTGAGATGGGTCATCTCAATGAGCTTGTCCTTGATGTGGCTGGCCTTCTCCACGCCGTTGTACTCGGCGGCCAGTGCCGCCGCGCCGATGACCACGTCGCCCACGCCTACCTTGCAGCCGCCGTAGCTCTGGCGGTGGTAGCCGGCAAAACGCTCCACCATCATGCCGGCGAACTCGTGCTCGCCGTTGAGGAAGATGTACTCATTGGGGATAAACACGTGGTCGAGGACCACCAGTGCCTCCTGCCCGCCGAATTTGGCGTTGCCCACGTCGATGCAGCCGTCCTCCATTTTGCGGGTATCGCAGGACTGGCGGCCGTAGATCATGTACAGTCCCTCGGCGTCGGTGGGGCAGGCGAAGGACACGGCGTAATCCCTGTCCGCCTCGCCCATGGCGATGGTGGGCATGAAGATATGCCAGTGGCTGTTGATGGAGCCGGTCTGGTGGCATTTCGCGCCGCAGACCACAATGCCGTCGTCGCGGCGTTCCACCACGTGGACGTACATATCCGGGTCGGTCTGCTCATGGGGTGCCTTGGAGCGGTCGCCCTTGGGATCGGTCATGGCACCGTCCACGGTCAGATCGTTGTCCTGCACGTAGACAAGGAATTTCTTGAAGTTCTCGTGATAGCTCGTGCCGCACTTCTCGTCGATCTCGTAGGTGGTGGAGTACACGGCGTTGAAAGCGTCCATGCCCACGCAGCGTTGGAAGCAGGAGGCGGTCTTTTGCCCCAGCAGACGCTGCATTTTCACCTTCTTCACCAGATCGTCGGCGGACTGGTGGAGGTGGGTAAAGCGGTTGATCTTCCGCCCGGTCAGGCTGGAGGTGGCGGTCATCAGCTCCTCGTACCGGGGATCCTGCGCCAGTGCGTAGGTCATCGCCACGCAGTTGATGGAGGGACGGATCATGGGGTGATCCACCCAGTTGTCGATCTTTTCGCCGAACATGTACACGCGGGTGTTCAGCTTACGCAGAGAGTCGATGTACTCTTTCGCGGTCATCAGTGCCATTGTCTGTTCCTCCTTTAATTCATCGCATAGCGATCGTTATATCGCCATTAGCCGCCCGCTCCTGATGGACGTATATCTCGGCAGCGCAAGTGACGATGGCTTTTTCCTTTTGCTCGGAAATGATATTTGCCCGGATCTCCAGGGTGTCTCCCGGCAGGATCTTTTTCCGGAAGCTCACCTTGTCCACGCCCAGGAGCAGCGGCGTTTTTCCGGCGTAGCGTACCGTTGACATCAGAAGAATATCCACCGCCTGCGCCATACACTCTATGGAGTATACGCCCGGCAGTATCGGCTCCTCCGGGAAGTGCCCGCGGAATATATCCATCTCAGGAGATGCGAAAAAGGCGGCGCGGATATTCTCGCCGGGGCTCAGCTCTTCTACCGATGTCACCAGCAGCATCGGCTCACGGTGTGGCAGGATCCCTTTGATCTCATCTTGATTCATCTTCATAAGGCCGTTTACCTGTTCTGAAATTCGGCGGTACGCTTTTTCAGAAAGGCTCCCATGCCCTCCTTCTGGTCGGCGGTGGCGAAGCACATGGCGAACAGCTCGTTTTCGCAGGCGATACCGCTGTCTATGTCCGTCTGCATCCCCCGGTCAATGCACGCCTTGGCGTATTTCACGGCGATAGGTGCGTTTTTCGCGAAGGATCGCGCCATCTCCATCGCCCCGTCCAGCAGGGCTTCGGGGGCGTAGACCGCGTTGACAAGGCCGATCCGCTCTGCCTCGTCCGCCTTGACCATTCTGCCGGAGAAGATCAGCTCCTTCGCCTTGGCGACGCCCACCCGCCGGGGCAGACGCTGGGTGCCGGAGAAGCCGGGAGTGATGCCCAGCCCCACCTCGGGCTGACCGAACTTCGCCTTCTCGGAGGCGAGGATAATATCGCAGCTCATCGCCAGCTCACAGCCGCCGCCCAGCGCGAAGCCGTTCACAGCGGCGATGGTGGGGAATTCCAGCCTTTCCATGCGGCGGAACAGCGCACTGCCCCGCTGTCCCCAGCGGCGGCCGCCGTCCAGATCCAGCGGGTACTGCTCCCCGATGTCGGCACCCGCCACAAAGGAGCGTCCCTCGCCGGTGAGGATCATGGCGCGGACGGTGCCGTCGTTTTCCAGCTCCGTCACCACCTGCTCCAATTCGGCGATGACCGTGCTGTTCAAAGCATTTAACGCCTCGGGACGGTCAATGGTCACGAGGGCGATGTTGTCTTTCTTTTCGTAGCGTATCGTTTTATACATAATATAATGTATCTCCTTTCTGCACAGGGAAAAGGAAGGTGTCTGCAAGGGGGAACCGCCTGCGGTCAGGCGGTTCCCCCGCAGTAAGTATTCAGTTGGCTCCCCGTATCAGTCCTGCGCCAGCTTCTTGTACTTGGCGTAGCGCGCCTTCACGTCGGCGATCTCCTTGGCGTAGAGCGCGTCCGCCTTCTCCGGGAAGTTGTTCTTCAGGGAGGCGAAGCGGTTCTCGCCCATGAGGAAGTCCATGAGCTTGTCGGTGTCGGGTTCCTTGGAATCCAGCTGGAAGGGGTTCTTGCCCTCGGCGATGCGGCGGGGATCGTAGCGGTACAGGTGCCAGTAGCCGCACTCCACCGCCTTCTTCATCTCCTCCTGCGTGCAGCCCATGCCCGCCTTGATATGCTGCTCCAGACACGGGCAGTAGCAGATCACGATGGAGGGGCCGTCGTAGGCTTCCGCCTCGCGGAATGCGCGGAGCGTCTGCGCCTGATCCGCGCCCATTGCCACCTGCGCCACGTACACATAGCCGTACTGCATCAGGATGCCGCCCAGATCCTTCTTGGACACCTGCTTGCCGCCGGCGGCGAATTTCGCCGTGGCACTGGTAGGCGTTGCCTTGGACGCCTGCCCGCCGGTGTTGGAGTACACCTCGGTATCCAGCACCATCAGATTCACGTTGCGGTTCTGCGCCATCACGTGGTCGATACCGCCGAAGCCGATGTCATACGCCCAGCCGTCGCCGCCGATCGCCCAGACGGATTTCCGCGCCAGATACTCGCGGTTTTCCAGAATGTACGCGGTGTCGTCGCTCTGGGGAGCCGCCTCCACGGCGGCGAGCAGCGCGTCGGTCACGGCGCGGGACTTGGTGTTGTCGTTCCAATCCTTCAGATAGGCGGCGATGGCGTCCGCCGCCACACCCTGCGATTGCAGCTTCTCCAGATGCACCATCAGCTCCTTGCGGATGATGTCCTGCGCGTGGAAGAAGCCGTAGGCGAACTCGGCGTTGTCTTCAAACAGGGAGTGCTCCCATGCGGGGCCGTGGCCGTGGCAGTCCTTGCAGTAGGGCAGGATCGGCGCGCCGCCGCTGATAGCGGAGGAGCAGCCGGCGGCGTTGCCGGCGTACATGTGGTCGCCGAACAGCTGGCTCAGGAGCTTGATGTACGTCGTCTCCGCGCAGCCGGCGCAGGCAGCGGAGAACTGGAAGTAGGGCTTGGCGAACTGGATGCTCTTCACGGACTTGTCGCTGATAACATCCGGCTTCAGATGCTTCTCGTCCATCGCCACCTGATCGAACAGGGGCTGCTCCGCCTTCATATCCTCGAAGGGCACCATGGTCAGGGCACCCTCGGCGGGGCAAGCCGTCAGGCACACGCCGCAGCCCAGACAGTCGTAGGGGGAGATCTGCATACGGAAGCCGTAAGCGGGTGCGTCCTTGCCCAGACCCTTGGCGGGGGCGGTGACGAAGGCGGCGGGCACCTGTGCCTGCTCCTCCCCGGTCAGCAGCACCGGACGGATGGCGGCGTGGGGACAGCTCATGGCGCAGCGGTTGCACTGGATGCACGCCGCCGGGTCCCACTTGGGAACGGCGGTGGCAACGCCGCGCTTGGAGAAGGCGGAGGTGCCGTTCTCCCACGTGCCGTCCAGCACGCCGTGCTTCTGGAACACGGACACGGGCAGCTTGTCGCCCTGCTGACGATCCATGGGGAGGACGATGTCCTTGACGAAGGGCGTGGCGTTGATCTCGGCGGCAGGCGCGTCCTGCGCCGCTGCCCACGCGGCGGGGATCTCCACCTTCACGGCGGCGTGGATACCCACATCCACCGCCTTGTCGTTCAGATCCACGATCTTCTGTCCCGCCTTCTTAAAGTAGGTGGCGTAGTTGTTCTTCTTCATATCCGCCACGGCAACGTCCATGGGGATGACCTTCGTCAAGGCGAAGAACGCGCCCTGCAGGATATTGTTGGTGTGCTTGCCCAGCCCCACCTCCGCCGCCAGCTTTGCGGCGTCGATGATGTAGAAATTGGCGTGCTTCGCGGCAAGATCGCGCTTCATCTTGGCGGGGAGCCGCGTCTCCAGCTCCTCCACCGACCACGGGCAGTTCAGCAGGAACGTGCCGCCGTCCTTCAGATCCTCGCTGAGATCGTACTTTTTCACATAGGTGGGCGCGTGGCACGCCACGAAGTCGGCGGAGGACACCAGATAGGTGCTGCGGATGGGCGCATCGCCGAAGCGCAGATGGCTCTGGGTCAGACCGCCGGACTTCATAGAGTCGTAGGAGAAGTACGCCTGTGCATACTTGTCCGCCACAAGACCGATGGTGCTGATGGCGTTCTTGTTGGCGCCCACGGTGCCGTCGCCGCCCAGACCCCAGATCTTGCAGGAGATCTCGCCGGGATGGGGGAACTCTACGTTCTCATACGCAAGGGAGGTATGGGTCACATCGTCGTTAATGCCGATGGTGAAGCTGTTCTTGGGTGCATCCTGCCGCAGATTGTCGTACACGGCGATCAGCTGGCCGGGGGTGGTGTCCTTGCTGGACAGACCGTAGCGGCCGCCCACCACGCGGATGTCGCCGCGTCCCGCCTGATTCAGTGCCGTGACCACGTCCAGATACACAGGCTCGCCCACGGAGCCGGTCTCCTTGCTGCGATCCAGCACCGCAATACGCTTGCAGGTGGCGGGGATGGCGGCGGAGAAATCGGGCACGGAGAAGGGGCGGTACAGGTGGATCTGCACCACGCCCACCTTGCGGCCCCGGCTGTTGAGATAGTCCACCGTCTCCCGCAGAGCCTCGGTGACGGAGCACATGGCCACGACTACCTCCTCGGCGTCGGGTGCGCCGTAGTAGTTGAACAGCTTGTAATCCCGTCCCGTCAGATTGTTGATCTCGTCCATGTAGTGCTGCACCGTTCCGGGCACGATGGCGGACTTGATGTTGGCACCCTCCTTGCACTGGAAGTACACGTCGGGGTTGACGTTGTTGCCGCGGTTGGTGGGGTGCTCCGGGTTGAGGGACTGACGGCGGAACGCCTTCAGCGCGTCGTAGTCAATAAGACCGCGCAGCTCCTCATAGTCCAGTGCCTCGATGCGCTGCATCTCGTGGCTGGTACGGAAGCCGTCGAAGCAGTGCATGAAGGCGTACTTGGCTCCGATGGCGGACAGGTGCGCCACCGCCGCCAGATCCATCGCCTCCTGGGGGGAGGCGGACATCAGCATGGCGTAGCCCGTGGTGCGGCAGGTCATAAAGTCCGTATGGTCACCGAAAATGGAGTGGTGGTTGCTGGTGACCACGCGGGAGGCGATGTGCATGACGCTGGGGAGGAATTGACCTCCCATGGCGTACATCGCCGGGATCATCAGCATTAAGCCCTGCGAGGAGGTAAAGGTGGTGGTCAGGGCACCCGCCTGCAGGGAGCCGTGACAGGTGCCGGCGGCACCCGCCTCGGACTGCATCTGGATCACGTCCACCGGCGTGCCGAACAGGTTCTTTTTCCCCTTGGCGGACCACTCGTCCACCTTCTCCGCCATGGGGGAGGACGGCGTGATGGGATAGATCGCCGCCACCTCGGTAAAGGCATAGGCAGAATGGGCGGCGGCGGTATTGCCGTCCATGACCACATAATTCTTTTTGCTCATATTATTTTTCCCAACTTTCACTTTTCACCGTGGAAGGCTGCGATGTCTGCCTTCGCCATGTTCATAAAAATCGCGGTATCGCAGGAATATCCCACAAAGCGGACGCCCATTTCCAGCAGCCTTCTGCCGGACTCCGCAGAGTCGGCGAAGCAGCCCACCTGCACGCCCTTTGCCGCCGCCTTGCGGCAGATCTCGCCGATCAGCTCCATGACTCTGGGGTGGGTGATCTGCCCGATGATGCCGAGGGAGGCGGACAGGTCATAGGGTCCCACGAACACAATGTCCACGCCGTCCACGCTGAGGATCTCGTCCAGATTGTCGATGGCCTTCTGTCCCTCCGCCTGAAGGATCACCACCGTGTCCTGCGCCTGCGTGAAATACTCCGCACCCGGCACCGCGCCGTAGGCGGCGGAGCGGACGAAGCGGCACGTGCCTCTGCTGCCGCGGGGGGAGAACTTCGCCGCGGAGACGGCGATCCTCGCCTGCTCTGCGGTGTCGATCTGGGGGATCATCACCGCGCCGGCACCCACGTCCAGAGCTTGGTCGATCCAGATGTCCGTTCCCCGGGGAACGCGCACCACGGGGCAGACGCCCGCCACGTTGGCGGCGCGGATCAGGTTTTGCAGGTTCTCAAAGGTGCCGGGACCGTGCTCCATATCCAGCAGCACGAAATCGTAACCGGCGTAGCCCGCCGCCTCCACGAAGGCGGGGTCAGAGGTGATCATAAAGGGGCCGAAAGCACCCTGTTCCGACGCCATAGCGGCCTTGAAGCTCTTGACGCTTTCCAATGTCGGCATAGTAATATTTCTTTCCATAATAATTCCTCCTAAGCAAACCGTTTTGATATATAAAGGAAAAGCGGCAACTGTGTCAGCTATTCTATTATGCAGCCGTTTTTCGTGGGGGGTGGCGGCATTTTTACTTCATATCGGGGTACGCCTTGCGGACGTAGGCGTCGATCCGGCGGACAGCTTCCTTCAGGTTCTCGTCAGAGTTGGCGAACACCAGCCGCAGATACCCCTCGCCGCAGGTGCCAAAAGCGGAGCCGGGCACCGTGACCACACCGGCGTTGACCAGAAGCTCCTCCGCAAACTCCTGTGACGTCTTCCCGAACGCCTTGATATTGGCGAAGGCGTAGAAGCTGCCTGCGGACTTCTTGCAGGAGAAGCCGGGAATCGCATTGATGCCATCAATCAGGATGTCCCGGCGGCGGGTGTAGTCCGCCACCATCTGCTTGACGCACTCGGTGCTCTTCAGAGCCTCGGCAGCGGCTACCTGAGAGAAGCTGGACACGCAGGAGGCGATGGCCTCGTTCATCTGCGCCATCTTCTTCACGCAGGCAGCGTCGGGTGCCACCACATAGCCCACGCGCCAGCCGGTCATGGCGTAGGACTTGGAGAAGCTGTTCAGCACGAACACGTGATCCTGCACCTCCGGTACTTGGGCGATGCTGAAGGGCGTCACACCGTCATAGACAATGCTGTCATAGGGCTCGTCGGACAGCACCCACAGGTCGTGCTTTTTCACCACCTCGGCGATAGCCAGAACGTCCTCCTTAGTCAGCACCGCGCCGGTGGGGTTACAGGGAGAGTTCAGCAGCAGTGCTTTGGTGCGGGGGGTGATACACTTCTCGATATCCGCCGCCATCATGCGGTAGTCATTGCCCTCATAGGTGGGGACGGGCTTGGCATACGCACCGGTCAAAGATGCCTGACCGTAGTAGTTTGGGAAGCAGGGGTCGGGCACCAGGATCTCATCGCCGGGGTCCAGCAGCAGCATCATGGTCAGCATCAGACCCTCCATGGCACCCACGGTGACCATCACATGGTCAACAGTATAGCCGTCCCAATAGCTCCGCTGATACTTCTCCGCCACCGCCCGCCGCAGCACAGGCATACCTGCGTTGGGCGTATAGTGTGTCTCGCCGGCATCCATGGCTTTCTTGGCAGCCTCCTTGATGTAGGCGGGGGTATCAAAGTTCGGCTCACCCACCGTCAGCTTGATGGCGTCCGGATATTGGGCCGCCAGGTCGAACATCTTGCGGATGCCGGAGGGCGGGTAATTCTGCGCCGCCTTGGAAAATTCTCTGCTCATAAGTTATAAATCCTTTCGTAGTAAGACAACAGGGTTTGATGGATATCCAACGCGCCAATCATCTTGCCATCCTTCCAGTAGTGGATAGGCAGGCGCTGGGTGTTGGACAGCAGTACCTCATATCCGTCCGTTCCCACACGGTCGGCTACCTCCTGAAGCGTGAGAACCTCATCACCGTCCCGACCGATTAGGGTGGCCACATCGCCCATGGCGACGTTCTCGATCTCCGTCACGTCGATCATCAGCTGATCCATGCACACGCAGCCTACCATGGGAGCACGTTTGCCATGGAGCAGCACATAGCCCTTGTTCTTCAGCCGTCGTAGGCAAATCATATCGGCGTAGCCTAGGGGCAGCACCGCAATGCGGGTGGGGCGCTGGGCGATAAAGGCCAGGTCGTAGCCTACTCCTTCACCGGGGGCTAGGTCCTTGACGCAGGCGACCTCTGCCCGAAGGGCAAAGGCATCCTTCAGTTGTACGCGGGCCTTGCAGACCTCGTTGGAGGAGTAGGAGCCGAAAACCATGCTGCCGAAGCGGATCATATCCTGGTGATACTCTGGAGAGTCCAGAATGATGCCACAGTTGGACAGATGCTTCACGGGAATATCTACGCCCCGTGCCACCAGCATCTCCTTGAAGGCAATGAAGCCACGGTACTGGTAATGGACATATTCTTTCTCCCGCATGGCAGACGTAGCGAAGTGGGTAAACAGTCCCTCTACGCACACGTTAGGCAGATCACAGATGGCAGCCACCGTGTCTGCGCTCTGCTCACTGACGTTAAAGCCTAGACGATGCATACCTGTGTCCACCTTGATGTGGATATAGGCTGTCTTCCCTTGAGCCTGTGCCTGCTTGGAGAGGGTCAGCGCCTGCTCATACGTATACACGCACGGGCGAATGCCGTAACGGACGATCTCCTCCATCATATCCAGCGGTGTATAACCGAGGATCAGCACTTTGGTCTGAGGAGCCGCCAGCAGGGCCAGCCGAGCCTCGGAATAGGTGGCCACCGCCATCCACTCAACACCGGACTCGCCCAAGATACGGGCCACCTCGAAAATGCCGTGGCCGTAGGCGTTTCCCTTGATTACCGGCATCGCCATGATAGGACGTCCCGCATCCTTCTGAGCCAGTGCCTGAACGACCTTTACATTGTGGACGATATTCTTCAGTTCAACATCAATCCACGCGGCTCTTGTACGGTTCATATCTTTTCTCCTTTTTCTGTTGCTGTAATGGTATCCCGGTCATTGACCGGGATACCATTGTGATATGGCAGCAGCTTGTGGATGTCGCTTACTTGTCGGCGACCTCCTCAGGCAACTTCTTCAGCTCCTCACCGTTGGGTCCGGCAAAACGGCGACCCCAGCCGGTGATGGAGGCGAACAGCATAATGGCCAGTAGTGCCCAGGCGTAAACGGGATAGAAGAAGATCTCTTCCGCGCCGATGGCTGGAACCACGTTGCCGAACAGAGCGTTGCCTTGGGCGGAGTAGGTGGCAGTTGCCAGTGCGATGGAGGTCCAGGGCAGAGTGTATGCCAGAGAGCAGGAGGAGGCATCCAGCAGATTGGCACGGCGATAGGGATGGATGTGGAATCTCTCTCCCATGGGTTTGGCATAGGGAACACCGATGGCCAGAATGGCGGGAGTGTTGATACCGGTCATACCGGCCAGGATGGAGGCCAGGATGACGATGGACAGCTCCGCGCCGCAGACGCCGCGGATAACCTTGGTGGCAATATCGATGAGGAGTTTGTCTCCTTCGCCAGCCTTCATGACGCCTACCATGCCCATGACCAGCAGGCACAGGATCACGATGTCGGCCATGCCGCCGATGCCATCCACAAGGGTACCGGAAACGCCGCCATCACTCAGGCAGATGATGTCAGACAGGGTTAGCAAACCGGTTGGCAACGCCACGACGATGACAGCGGCGGTACCGGCGATGCAGGCGTAAATCACGTCGCCCTTCTTGATGGCAAGGTAAATGGTCAGGATAGCGGGGATCAGCATCAGTAGGCCCTTGGGGTTCATGTACTCAGCAATCAAATCGTGAGGCAGAGCCTCACCGGTGACGCTGCCGCCGCCGCCGAAGAACAGAATGAACAGGATGGTGATGGTTGCGGCCACAGCGGAGTAGCGCAGGCGGGACTTCACGACGCCGGTGATATCAGCACCCTGGGTCAGTGCAGAGCAGATGGTTGTGTCGGAAACGGGGGCCAGATTATCACCGAAGGCACCGCCGCCGATGATGGCACCGGCCAGAACCAAGGGATTGGCACCCAGCAGGCAGCCGGCGGGATACAGGATGGAGATGCCGGCGATGGTAGTGCCCAAGCCGGTACCGGCGGCCGTGGCGAACGCGGCGCAGGAGATGAACGCGACCAGAACGAACAGCATACCGTGAGCACCCACGTTATAGGCGACCCACACAATGCCTTGTACCAGACCGGCGGCACGCAGCGTGGTGGTAAAAATACCGGCAAAGATCCAGCACAGCACGGGAACGGAGGTCAACTTCTGGGCAATGCCCTCCGCGATGGCATCGCCATAGCGAACCTTATCTTTAGCCAGGAAGAAGGCAATCATCAGACCAACGATGCAGCAGATCCACATGGAGCGCTCCGACACAGCATCCAACACCACGGACACGATGATCATGCCCAAGAAAATGATGAACGGCAGGAACGATACCCATCGACCCGTATAGAATTCCAATTTCTTTCCTTCAGTCTTCATTTCAAGTTCCATTGCTTTTTCTCCTTTTCTCGTAATAGTATTGTGGGGAAGGGGGGGCTGTGTCTTTCGGGCGTCACCTCTTTCTGTTTCTCGGATAAAAGCATGTCCACGCCTTGCTTAGATTCCATAATACGAAATATATTACCGCAATATGAAATTTTAAGTATATTATTACCTCATACTTGAGAAATGTCAATCCCTTATTTTGACAAAAAAACTATTGTTATGTATTGCAAAATGACTAAAAGTAAGCTATTATATGGTTATGTTTTCACAATACGGAAAGGAATTGCCATGAAGGATAGCAACGGATCTGTTCAATCCATTGATCGTGTATTAGACATTTTAGAGGTGCTCTCAGCCACACCGCAGGGACTTGCGCTGTCAGATTTGGCGGCAGCCACCTCTTTGCATGCGAGCACTGCACACCGACTTTTGGCTTCGCTTGCAAACAGAGGCTACGTAAGGAAAGACACAGAAAACGGGAAATACCGTTTAACGCTTCGGCTATATGAAGTATCCCGCCGCGTCTCGACCGTATTGAATCTTTTTTCAGCCTCTAAACCTTTGCTGGAAAAGCTGTCCAACGATGTCAAAGAGATCGTGCATCTGGTGGAGCGCGACGGAAACGAGGTCGTTTATCTCCACAAATTTGAGCCGCTTCTTCGTCCCATAAGCATCACATCGTCTGTCGGACTGCACAATCCCATGTACTGCACCGGCGTGGGGAAGAGCATCATGGCCTACCTGCCAGAAAAGGAGGTACGCACCATCTGGGACGGTACACAGGTCATTCAATTCACCCCGAAGACCATCACCACATGGGAGGCTCTGCAGGAGGATTTATCCTGCGTTCGTGAGAGAGGCTATGCCATTGACGATGAGGAGCATGATTTGGGGGTTCGGTGCATCGCTGCCCCCATCTATAATTGGAACGGAACACCGGTAGGTGCTATGAGCATTTCCGGTACTGTCGCCAGAATAACACCTGATGAGATTGACAAGTTTTCACCCAAACTTGTGAATACCGCTGAAAAAATCAGCGAATTGATGGGCTGGAACGTATAATGCCGCCCTATCTGGTCATAACAAAAAACAAGGAGGCGGAAAGCGTCGGGGTTCAACGCTTTCCGCTTCCTTTTGCGCTTTCAGCACAATGGCACAAAGGTGTATCCATCGTATCCTTCCGTTGCTCCACCGTCGTTTCCGCGCTTGGCTCGTATTCAGAATCAGAATGTGCGGCGGCGCAAAACGATCCCTTTGCAATCAAGGAACAGGCATCAGGCGTTGACCTTTTGTATATCGGACAGAGCCTGCGTGCCAGGCTCTGTTATTGTGGAACCGTCTGCGTAAGGTGTTTTTTGAAAAATTTAATGAAGTGTGCGGCGGCAGGAGACGCGTTCTCAATGCTACGCACCACGAGCATGATCTCTCTGTAATACTGCGGCACTGTGGGACGGCTGGTCAATCGGTAGGAATTCTTTGTGAGAATCAGCTTCCCCATATATCCGATACACAGATTGTTTTCTATCAGAGAGAGGATGAGGTTATCATCGCGGCTGGTGTATTCCACACGTGGCGAAATTCTATTTTTCCGAAATACGCCCATAGCCTCCTTCTGACTGCCCTCGTCAAAGAGTGCTGTCGGCTCGGAGCTGTAAACGGACAGAGGGATCGCCTCCATCCCGGCATAAGGACTGCTTTCCGGTACTACCGCCACAAACGGATCCCTCCGCACCAAGAAGGACTCAAAACCCACGGGGACAGGTGCGTCCATAAATCCAAAGTCGATCTCGTCGTGCAGCAGCATCTCGGTGACGCCGGCATCGTCGCCTTCTCGGAACTCAATGCTGATATTGGGGTGGTCCGTCTTGAATTCCTTCAGCACAGGAGCCAGCACATGGCAAGACACACTGGAAAAGGTGCCGATGCGGATATGGCCTATTTCAAGGCCGTGCAGTCTGGCGGCCTGCTCGACCACGGCCTCTGCCGCATCGTACAGGTGTCGGATATAAGGGAGCATCTGCTCGCCATCGGAGGTCAGTGTCACCCCGGACTGGCTGCGGTTGAGCAGCGTCATCTGGAGTTCATCCTCCAGAGAACTGATGATCTGGCTTACAGCGGACTGAGAATAGTTGCAGTGCATGGCGGCCTTGGACATACTGCCAAGTTCAGCCACCTTCAGGAAAACGGCATATTTGGATGTCACAGGAAAACCTTCTTTCTGTAAAAACTACTTTTTAGGCAATAGTACAGATTTTTTGACTTCCTGTCAAATTTTTGCATCGTTCCCGAAGCGACGGAGCACCATACAGACATCTCTACACTGAGATTATGCCATGCTTTTTCCGTTTTTGGTTATCAATAACCGTGAAAGTGCGGTTCACTATTTTTTATATTTCTACCGACGCGATGGGTCAACGCAACGATGTGCACAAGTGAATATCCCTTCCATTGTGGAAAATAGATGAAAAATGGATACTCTTAAGAAAAACAGAGGAAATCCATTTCTTCAGAAACTGAGGTATAAGAAAACGTGAATGTGCGATTCGGATATTGTGATTGGTCTATGGCGGAAAAGTCCGCTATAATCGGGACTAAGGTCAAAAGCGGCACTGCGCCGCATGGGATTACGTATTGAAGGAGAGCACATTATGGACAAAAAGAAAGCGGTCATCATGGACGGCAACGAAGCCGCTGCGTATGTATCCTACGCATTTACGGAAGTGGCAGGTATTTTCCCCATCACGCCCTCCAGCCCCATGGCGGAGCACGTGGACGAGTGGGCTGCCAACGGGAAAAAGAATCTGTTCGGCCAGTCGGTACAGGTGGTGGAGATGCAGTCTGAGGGCGGAGCCGCCGGTACGGTGCACGGTTCCCTGCAGTCCGGCGCGCTGACTACCACGTACACCGCGTCCCAGGGCCTGCTGCTGATGATCCCCAATATGTATAAGATCGCCGGTGAAATGCTGCCAGGCGTGTTCCACGTGTCCGCCCGCACCCTGTCGGCTCACGCCCTGTCCATCTTCGGCGACCACAGCGACGTGATGGGCGTGCGCAGCACCGGGTTTGCCATGCTGGCGTCCTCCTCCCCTCAGGAGGTCATGGATCTGGGTGCGGTGGCGCATTTGAGTGCCATCCACTGCCGTATGCCCTTCCTGCATTTCTTTGACGGCTTCCGCACCAGCCACGAGATCCAGAAGATCGAAGCGTTGGACTATGAGGAGCTGCGCCAGCTGGTGGATATGGACGCCCTGCGTGCTTTCCGCCGCAACTCTCTGAACCCGGAGCACCCCGCCACTCGCGGTACTACCGTCAACTCCGACATTTTCTTCCAGTGCCGCGAGGCGTGCAACGAGAAGGTGGCGTCCATCTCCGAGGCGGTGGAGCACTACATGGCAGAGATCAGCAAGCTGACGGGTCGGGAGTACAAGCTGTTCAACTACTACGGCGCACCGGATGCAGAGCGTGTGGTGGTGCTGATGGGCAGCGCCGCCGAAACCGCTAAGGAGGCCATCGACTACCTGACCACCAGGGGCGAAAAGGTGGGCCTGCTGAATGTCCATCTGTACCGCCCCTTCGCCGCCGACAAGTTCCTTGCCACCATTCCGGAGACCTGCCGCAAGCTGGCGGTGCTGGATCGTACCAAGGAGCCGGGTGCTATGGGCGAGCCGCTGTATCAGGATATCTGTTCCGTATATAAGGAACTGGACAGGGACATGGTCATCGTGGGCGGCCGCTACGGTCTGTCCAGCAAGGACACCACCCCCGGCCAGATCATCGCCGTGCTGGATAATCTGAAGCAGGATAAGCCCAAAAACAATTTCACCGTAGGCATCGTGGACGATGTGACCAATACCTCTCTGCCTGTTACCTGCGATATTGATACCTCGCCCGCCGGACAGGTCAGTGCCGAGTTCTGGGGCATGGGCAGCGACGGCACGGTAGGTGCCAACAAGAACTCCATCAAGATCATCGGCCACGCCACCGACCTGTACTGTCAGGCGTACTTCGTCTACGACTCCAAGAAGTCCGGCGGCCTGACCCAGAGCCACCTGCGTTTCGGCAAAACTCCCATCCGTTCCCCATATCTGATCCAGTCCGCCGATTTTGTGGCTTGCCACAATCCCTCCTATGTCCACAAGTACGACATGGTGAAAAATCTAAAGGAGGGCGGCGTATTCCTGCTGAACTGCGCGTGGGACATGGACGGTTTGGAGAAGAATCTGCCCGCCGCCATGAAGCGTACATTGGCGGAGAAGAAAGCCGAGTTCTACACCATCGACGCCATCAAGATCGCCCGTGAGCTGGGTCTGGGCAACCGCACCAACACCATTTTGCAGGCTGCCTTCTTCAAGCTGGCCAATGTGATCCCTCTGGAGCAGGCGGTGGCGGAGATGAAGGACGCCATCTACAAGACCTACTATAAGAAGAAGGGGCAGGCCGTGGTGGACATGAACAACGCCTCCATCGAGCACGGTATCAACGAGCTGGTGGAGGTGGCTATCCCCGCCGCGTGGGCTGACGCCAAGGATGCGCCCGTGGAGCGGAAGGCACCGGACTTCATCCGCGAGGTGGTGGACGTGATGAACCGCCAGGAGGGCGACAGCCTGCCGGTGTCCATTATGAAGAAATACGGTCTGGAGGACGGCACCTGGCACGCGGGCTCCACCAAGTATGAAAAGCGCGGCGCGGCTGTGGAAGTGCCTCGGTGGGACATGAGCAGGTGCATCCAGTGCAACCAGTGTTCCCTCGTTTGCCCCCACGCTGCCATCCGTCCCGTGCTGCTGGACGAGGGCGAGGCGCAGAACGCTCCCGCCGGCTTTGAGACGAAGAAAGCCAACGGCGCGGAGCTGGGCAAATACCAGTACCGCATGCAGGTGTCTCCCTACGACTGCACCGGCTGCGGCAGCTGCGTCAATGTCTGCCCCGCCAAGGAGAAGGCGCTGACCATGCAGCCGCTGGAGAGCCAGCTGAATCAGGCGGAGAATTGGGAATACGCCGTGGAGAGCGTCACCATCAAGAAGGACGCCGTCAGCGACAAGACCGTGAAGGCCTCCCAGTTCGCCAAGCCCTATTTCGAGTTCTCCGGCGCCTGCGCCGGCTGCGGCGAGACGCCCTATATCAAGCTGGTTACCCAGCTGTTTGGCGACCACATGTACATCACCAACGCCTCCGGTTGCTCCTCCGCCTACGGCGGCTCCACCCCCAGCTCCCCCTATTGCACCGACTGCAAGGGCTGTGGCCCCGCCTGGGCGATGAGCCTGTTTGAGGACAACGCCGAGTACGCATACGGCTACCTGCTGGGTCAGGACGCCATCAAGTGCCAGCTGAAGGCTGCCGCCCAGACGCTGGCCGACAAGGGCGTGGCCGCTGAGGTGTGTAAGGAGTATATTGACAAGGCCGAAAGCACCGCCGAATCCCGCGGGGCAGCCGATGCGCTGCTGGCGGCTGTGGCGGGAGATACCAGCGACGAGGCCGAGTTCATCCGCAATAACAAGGAATTCCTCACCAAGAAGTCCGTGTGGGCCTTCGGCGGCGACGGCTGGGCCTACGACATCGGCTACGGCGGGTTGGATCATGTGCTGGCGTCCGGAAAGAACATCAATGTGCTGGTGCTGGACACCGAGGTATATTCCAACACCGGCGGGCAGTCCTCCAAGGCCACAGCTGCCGCGGCTATCGCCAAGTTCTCTGCCGGCGGCAAGGTAACGAAAAAGAAGGATCTGGGTCTGATGGCCATGAGCTATGGCTATGTCTACGTGGCGCAGGTGGCCATGGGTGCCGACCCTGCCCAGACCCTGAAGGCCATCCGGGAGGCGGAGGCCTACGACGGCCCCTCCATCGTGATCTGCTACTGCCCCTGCATCGAGCACGGTATGAAGACCAGCATGGGTCTGAGCCAGATTGAGGAAAAGAAGGCCGTGGAGTGCGGCTACTGGCACCTGTACCGCTATGATCCCCGGCGGAAGGAGGAGGGCAAGAACCCCTTCCAGCTGGACAGCAAAGCCCCCACCGGCGATTTCCAGCAGTTCCTCATGGGCGAGAACCGCTATGCTTCCCTGAAGCTGTCCTTCCCCGAGAAGGCGGATGCCCTGTATCACAAGGCCGCCAACGACGCCAAGGAGCGTTATGAAGGCTATGTCAAGCTGGCAAAGGAATAAGATTGCGGTGCTGCACGAATCCATCATTGCCAAGGACGCCGACCGCTCCGTGTAGATGGTCGATATGCCGATCAACGAAGAACAAATATTTTTCAAAAAGCATGGGCTGATCCAATGAAACGGCCTTGACGCAAAAATTCCCTGTACTAAGAGGTCAAACCCTCTTAGTACAGGGAACTGGTCTATTAAGTGGATTGAAATCTTGCTGCTGTGATCGTCGCACCAGCTCAAACAAATTTGCAAAATATATAGTGAATATTCAGGGGGCTTACGGGACAACTGGTTACTGTCCTTCCTCTTGAGCAATCAAAGGGATATCCAGAAGTGCGTACTGAACCGCTCCGGCTATCTCTATGATGAACCGCATTTTTTGCTGCAGC
>OHSI01000257.1_pt1 | contig 37797 bp, 34 predicted proteins | sample 1578641 | NCBI WGS metagenome assembly OHSI01 (sample SAMEA3879535, study PRJEB24766) | human gut metagenome | biome: human-associated habitat; feature: feces | place: USA | collected 1985/1987 | reverse complement strand
CGCGCGGAGCGTCAGGGTTTGGGACAGAGTCCCAATGAAAAACATAGGGTTAGGGGGATTGAGACATGACAGAGTCCCAATGAAAACACATTTAGGGGGATTGAACCTTTAGGAGGATTTAACACTATTTTACCACCTTGTAGTAATTCTCTTTGCGCGGGAGAGGTTTCGGGAGCGGGATGGAAGAATAGCCTAAAGACAATGCTCCAATTCCCATGTAGCCTTCCGGCACACCCAGCTCACGCATAAGCGACTGGCCTGCAGGAGTTGAGAACATTTCCCTCTCACGGTTTATCCAGCATGAAGCGAGACCTATGGAGTGGGCGGCGAGCATCATCGTGCCGAGGACCAGAGAGCCGTCCTGAACGGCATTCTTGTTGATTTCCGGAAGCGGAACAAAAACCAGGACTATCGTAGGCGCTCCGTAATAGGGATTTCCCTCTTTGCCCATGATTTCCGCGTTCATCCTTACAAGACGCCCGACAAGTTCCGGGGACTGGACTGCCACAATGAACGGAGACTGGAGATTTTTTCCGGTCGGGGCATATGTTCCGGCCTCAAGAACAGTCTGCAATTCGTCATCGGTAATCTGTTCCGCCTTGTACTTTCTGATACTTCTGCGACCCTTTATCGCATCCAAAACTGCATTTTCCATAATCATTCTGTTTATTGAGAAATTGTTTTGAGATCCATGAGACTGACCAAGAAGGCTCGCGCACCTCATATGGCGAATATAGCAACTTTCGAAGAATATCCGTAAATATTCTGTAACATCCTGCCACTTCCGATGAATAACCGGGACCACTTCAGACGAATGACCGGAACCACTTCAGACGAATAACCAGAACCACTTCCGACGAATGACCGGAACCACTCCCGATAAATGACCGGAACCACTTCCGATGAATGACCGGAAATCATTTTTCACGCGATGAATGACCGGAAATCATTTTTCACGTAAAGTGTAAAAAATTGGAACAAAGTGGAATAAATTGTAAAAGTTTCACTATATTTGCGAGAAAAGGGCGGACTGTATCCCTGCACGAGTCGAACCGTCAAGTGAAGCAGCCCGGCCTGAAAGCGTGAAACCCTATTACCGATACTTGAAATGATGACATTCATCGGAGAATATACCGCAAAGACAGACGACAAAGGAAGAATTGTTTTTCCTTCGGCGTTCAAATCGGTATTGCCTGCCGAAGGAGACATGCGTTTCGTTCTCAAGAAGGACATCTTCGAGGACTGCCTCGAAATGTACACCTACGAAGAGTGGGAGCGACAGAGCATGGAAGTCAAATCAAAACTCAACATGTTCAACAGGGAGCACGCCGCTTTTTGGAGAGAATATATGAGAGACAGAGCCGTAGTCGAGCCTGACGGCAAGATCGGCAGACTCTCAATCCCCAAAAAGCTATTGGAATCAATTGGTGTAACCAAGGAGGTTGTGTTCTCTGGCAACGACTATAAGATCGAAATCTGGGCCAAGGAGAAATTCGAGGCCAGTCGCATTTCCAACGATCAGTACATCGCTCTTGCCGAGAAGATCTCTCAGCAGTAAAACAGGAGCAATGTCAGAATATCATACACCGGTGCTTTTGGACGAGAGCGTTTCAGCCTTAATCACCAATCCTTCAGGAATATACATAGATGCCACATTCGGAGGCGGTGGACATACCGCTGAGATTCTTTCACGCTTGTCTCCATCGGGAAGAGTCATCGCCTTCGATCGTGACAGCGACGCGATAGGCAACAGGATCAATGATCCGAGACTGATTCTCATCCGCGCCGACTTCAGATACATTCACAATTTCGTAATGTCCAAGACGCTCGAAGGTGCTGTCGGAGAATTCGACGCATCCTCATCCGACCTGCAGGAATGCGCCAAAGTGGACGGCATTCTTGCAGACCTCGGGGTCTCTTCGCACCAGTTCGACACCGCGGAGAGAGGCTTTTCATTCAGGTTCGACGCCCCGCTGGACATGAGGATGAATACAGAAGCAGCATTGACAGCAGCAGAAATCGTGAACAAGTATGAGCAGGCGGACATCGAGCGGATACTGAGACTGTACGGCGAAGTGGACAATGCCAGAAAAATCGCAAGCCTGATAGTTTCCGCACGCAATGCCGGAGAAATCCGCACCACAGGAGAACTTGACAAGGCCATAGAGCCCGCACTTCCCGGATTTGCCAGCCACAAGGTGCTCGCCAAGATATATCAGGCGCTTCGCATAGAGGTAAACCACGAGATGCGTTCACTGGAAAAGTTCCTGTCCGGGGCAGCGGAATCATTGAAAGAAGGCGGTATCCTTTCAGTCATCACCTATCATTCGCTCGAAGACAGGATGGTGAAGAACTTTATCAAGACCGGCAATGTCCAGGGCGAGGTGAAGAAGGATTTCTACGGGAACATCCTCGCGCCGTTCAAATCATTGACAAGAAAACCTGTGCTGCCGCAGGAAAGCGAAATCGCATCCAACACGAGGGCGAGAAGCGCGAAACTCCGGGTAGCGGAAAGAGTCGAGGAGGGGCAATGATATGAAACTGAGAGACTTCGGAAAGAAATTGAAGGACTTCGTGATAGATTCCCTCCGCGGCGAGCTGCTGGTAAGACTGGGTGCAGTAAAATACTTCTTGTCTTACACTGCCCTGTTTCTGATGGTATGGCTGATGATATTGGTCAAGATCGGCATTGAAGGGACATTCGGGCGTGTGGAGAAGAACAAGGCTGTCCTCAACGAGCTCAAAATCTACCACACCGAGAAGATGGTGCAGCTCGCCAAGATGGGCAGAATGTCCACCGCATCGGAACTTCTGAAGGAAAAGAATTCCACAGTGGGTTTCCCGGTAAAACCGGCGGACAGGCTGGATGCCAAAGAGAAAAACTGATGAGGAGACGGCTATGAAAGAGAACAAAGAGAGAGAAAGCAATATCCTCAGAGTAATGTACGTGATATTCTGTGTTACCTGCATATGGATTGCAGCACGGATCGTGTACCTGCAGTGCAACTTCATTGACAGCGACCCTTACCTGAGATTTTTCCGTGCAAAGAGCAGGAAAGTGCTGGCGGAACCTACTCGAGGAGCCATATTGTCATCTGACGGAAGACTGCTGGCCATATCCGTGCCGATGTACCAGATTTATATGGACTGCACTGTCAGGAAAGAGGAATTTTCCGCCAGAGACAAACACGGGAAGCTGATTGACAAGCATGGAGAGGAGCACGAAGAGGAGTGGAGAGCATCAGTCGCCGACCTTGCCAAGGGACTGTATGCCATCTACGGCAAGAGCAGCGAATACTGGAGAGCCACCATCCTCAACGAAAGGAACAAGGGAAACAAATACCTGAAAATCGGCGGCACGATAGACCATGAGACGCTGCAGAAAGTGAAGGCGCTGCCTCTTTTCAACCAGGGCGGCAACAAGGGCGGCATCATCGTGACCAAGAAAGACACCAGACAGTACCCTTACGGCTCGCTCGCAAGACGTGTCATTGGCTATGTGAAGGACAATGACAAGTCCAACGGGAACAATGCCATCGGACTCGAGGGCAAATACAACTACATTCTCCACGGAACAGACGGATACCGCTGGACCAAGAGAAGCGACAGGAGCCAGATTATCAACAGGGACAGTTCATGGGTCAATGCGAAAGACGGATACGACATACGGACCACCATTGACATTGACCTTCAGGACATTGCGGACAATGCAATGCGCAAATACCTGAAAGAGGAGACGGTGATCGAAGGCGGCTGCGTGGTAGTCATGGACGTGAAGACCGGAGCCATCAGGGCGATGGTCAATCTCGTGAGAGACAGCACATCAGGGGCATTGAACGAAACCTACAACTATGCTATCGGACGTCGCGGAGAGCCAGGTTCCGTATTCAAGACGGCAACCCTGATGAGCGTAATGGAAGACTACAGGGTGAAGCTTTCTGACGAGCTGGCAACCAACGGCGGAAACCTTCAGTATTTCGAGGGAAAGAACGGAGACAGCCACATTCGGGATTACGAGAGGACCACGCACAAGAAGACGATGTCCGTACTGCACGGATACGAGATTTCCTCCAACTACATTTTCAGGAAACTCGCGATGGACCACTATACGGACAATCCGAAGAAGTTCATTGACAATCTGTACATGTACAAGCTCGGGGAAAGTTACGATTTCGACCTGAACGGATTTGCATCCCCGTATATTCCATCCCCTGAGAACAGGAACGAGTGGAGCGGGACCACTCTCGGGTCAATGGCAATCGGCTATTCCGTGAGCGTCACGCCGCTGCACACACTGACATTCTACAATGCCATAGCCAACAAAGGCAAGATGATGAAGCCTTACTTGGTGGAAGACGTCGAGGAGAACGGAATAGTAAAGGAAAAGAAAGGGCCGTCCGTGCTGAACGGTTCGATCTGCTCAAAGGCTACTGCAGACAGCATAACGGCAGGTCTGATGAAAATCGCAAAGGAAGGTACAGCAAGCAAGATGAAGGGTGCGCCTCTGACTTTCGCCGGAAAGACAGGAACGTCCCACATCGTGTTCAGTGCGGGGAAAGGGAAAAAGGCTTCATACAAGTCAGGACCTGACCAGGCGAGAAAATACCAGGCGTCAATCGTAGGATTTTTCCCTGCAGAAAACCCTGCCTACTCGGCGATTGCAGTAATATACACCCATCCTACACGCCGCAGCGTATATGGAGGAAACATCCCTGCGCGTATTCTGCGCGAGATAAACGAGTACCTCTACACGGCCGACAGCAGATGGGGCAAACTGATTGAGAAAGAAGGAGATATGCCGGTGATGTCCATGGATACGCCGAGGACCGCGAAGAACGGAAAGGTTCCGAACTTGAAAGGACTCGGTCTGATGGACGCCATCTATGCGATAGAAAATGACGGTTACAGATGCCTGTATTCGGGAATCGGCCACGTGGTGAGCCAGAGTCCTGCCGCAGGTTCGACATTGGCCGCCGGAGAAAAGATTACAATCAGGCTTGAATAGAGCCTGGACATGATATAGTTAAGGATATGAGACTTGAACAGATAATCGGCAACTGCGGAGCAATCGACTGCCGCGGGAACATGAAAAAGGAAATCAGCGCGATTTGCAGCGACTCCAGGAAAGTAGTCCCGGGGTCAATGTTCATTGCCGTAAAAGGCTACGCAAGTGACGGCCACCGGTTTATCGGCTCGGCACTTTCCGCAGGCGCCACAGCCATAATGTATGAGGACAGGCAGGAGCTCGAGGGTCAATGCCATGGAAGGCAGAATCTCCACAGATGAAATCGCATTTGTGCAGGTTGCCAATTCCCGTCACGCCGAGGCCATGGCAGCGGCTGACTTTTATGGCAATCCTTCCCGCGAACTTACTCTCGTAGGAATCACAGGAACCAACGGCAAGACAACTACCGTCACCCTGCTTTACCACTTGTTCAAGGGGCTGGGATATGAATGCGGACTACTTTCCACGATAGCCAATTATGTGGGAGACAGGCGTCTGGAGACAGCAAACACGACTGCTGACCCTATCACCATCAATTCCCTGCTCCGCCAGATGGCTGATGAAGGATGCGCCTACTGCTTTATGGAAGTGAGTTCCATCGGAATGGAACAGGAAAGGGTTACCGGACTGAAATTCAAGGCCGGCATATTCTCCAACCTCACGCACGACCATCTGGATTACCACAAGACATTTGCAGAGTATCTCAGATGCAAGAAACTGTTCTTCGACACATTGCCTTCAGACGCGTTCGCCATCACCAACATCGATGACAAGACCGGAATGGTGATGGTCCAGAACACAAAGGCGAAGGTAGTGACCTATTCCTGCAGAAGTATCGCCGACCACACTTGCCGGATTATCGAAGAAGGATTCGACGGGATGCAGCTCAGAATCGACGGCCAGGAAGTATGGACCAGACTGATCGGACAGCACAATGCCTACAACCTCCTCGCCATCTACACTGCCGCAATATGCGTGGGCGCAGACCGTGACGAGGCATTGGTCCAGCTCAGCAGACTGGAATCGGCGAAAGGGCGTCTGGAGACTCTCCACGGCCCTCACAAGCTCGCTGTCATCATTGATTATGCACATACTCCTGACGCGATGGAGAATGTACTCAAGACTCTCAGGGACATTGGCCCGAAAAAACATATCATCTGCCTTTTCGGCTGCGGCGGCGACAGGGACAAGACCAAGCGCCCGGAGATGGCACAGGTGGCAGAAAAATATGCTGACAGAATCTTCGTGACATCAGACAACAGCCGTACCGAGAAGACGGAAGACATATTGGAGGATATACGCAAAGGCTTCAGCCAGAAAGGATTGGCGAAGGCATTGTTCATTTCCGACAGGAAAGAGGCCATCCGCACCGCGATAACGCTCGCACCGGAGGGAGCAGTGATTCTGCTGGCCGGAAAAGGACACGAGACATATCAGATCATAGGTACCGAGCATCTCCACTTCGATGAGCGGGAAATAGTAGAAGAAGTATTCAAATCAATGGAGGAGCAGATATGATTTACCACCTGTTCGAACTGTTGTCAGACTACGACATACCTGGACAGAGACTGATGGGCTACCTGTCATTCAGAGCGATGCTTGCATTCGTTACGGCAATGCTGATATCGTTCTTCGCCGGACGGAGAATCATCAGATGGCTTCAGAAAAAGCAGATTGGCGAGACGATCCGCGATCTCGGACTCGAAGGTCAGATGCAGAAGAAGGGCACCCCGACTATGGGCGGTGTCATCATCCTGCTTGCCATCCTGGTGTCCGCCCTGCTTTTCTGCGACTTGACCAACATATATACTCAGCTGCTGATTTTCACCACTGTATGGTGTGGCGGAATCGGTTTCGCCGATGATTACATAAAAGTATTCAAGCACGACAAGGAAGGCATGAGCGAAAGAGGAAAGCTCATTCTGCAAGTCATACTGGGCTGTATAGTCGGTCTGACAGTGTGCTTCAACAACGACATTGTCATAAGAGAGAAAGTCCGCATTGAAGCTGATGCCGACAGCACCCATTATCTGCCGCAGGGAAGCGAGAACGTGGATGTGGACAGTGAGACCATTGTCAGCCAGAGCGGATGGAAGATGGAGAATATCATAAAGAGCACCAAGACTACGCTTCCGTTCATCAAGGCCCACGAATTCGACTACAAATGGCTGTCGCCGTTCAGCGGCAAATGGGGATGGTACTGCAAATGGGCCATCTATGTGATAATGATAGTTATAGTCATCACGGCCTGCTCGAACGGAACCAACCTCACTGACGGAATGGACGGACTTGCCGCGGGCACATCCGCGATAGTGGGCATTGTGCTCGGTATATTGGCATGGCTGAGCGGCAACCTCATAAACTCCAACTATCTGGATATCATGTACATACCGGGGACGGGAGAAATCGCGGTATTCATGTCGATATTCGTAGGCGCCCTGTTCGGGTTCCTGTGGTACAACTCCTATCCGGCTCAGGTGTTCATGGGTGATACGGGAAGTCTTGCCATCGGCGGCATCATCGGTGTCAGCGCCATTCTCCTGAGAAAAGAGCTCATGCTCCCTGTGCTGTGCGGTATCTTCTTCGTGGAAAGCCTTTCTGTGCTGATACAGCGGTTCTGGTTCAAGCGTACGAGGATCAAATATGGAACCGGGCAGAGAATTTTCAGGATGGCGCCGCTGCACCACCATTATCAGAAGGTGGGGATACCGGCCAAGATACAGTGGCCGAGCCACCCGATACCTGAGGCGAAGATCGTGACGAGGTTCTGGCTTGTGGGGCTGATTTTAGCAGTCGCCACGCTGGCCTTGCTCAAGATAAGGTAGTCGGTTTACCGACCGCGACCGGAGGGAAGCGAAATGGCCCCCGGGGGCAGTCCGGAGGACGGGGGTACGATGGCGGACAATTCGCGCATGGTACGACCGCTCTGACGAGAATGAAAATTTAGAACATTGAAAAACAGAATACGATATGGACAACAAAAAGCGAATTGTAGTTTTAGGCGGAGGGGAAAGCGGAGCGGGCGCTGCAGTGCTCGCCAAAGTGAAAGGTTTCGACGTATTTCTCTCTGACAAGGGAGCAATCGCCAAAGAACACGCTGAACTTCTGAAGAAATGGGACATTCCTTTCGAAGAGGGCCATCACACCGAGTCATTGATACTCAATGCCGATGAGGTCATAAAGAGCCCGGGAATTCCGGACACCGTCCCGATGATCAGGAAGATCACCGAAAGCGGCATACATATCATTTCAGAAATAGAATTCGCAGGCAGATACGACACCGCGAAGAAAATATGCGTAACCGGAAGCAACGGCAAGACCACGACAACCTCGCTGATCTACTACCTGCTCAAGGAGGCAGGACTCAACGTAGGTCTCGGCGGCAACATCGGCAAGAGCTACGCATATCAGGTGGCCACCGAGCATTTCGACTACTACGTATTGGAAATCAGCAGTTTCCAACTGGACAACTGCTATGAGTTCAGGCCGGACATCGCCATCATCACGAACATAACTCCGGACCACCTCGACAGATATGGCTACGATATGGAGAACTACGTCAGAGCCAAATTCAGACTGGTAAGGAATCTCCGTCCCGAGGACTGCTTCATATTCGACTCAGACGATGAAATCACCATCAACCATCTGGACAAAATCGTGCTCGAAGCCAAGAAACTGCCTTTCACTCAGAAAGATACAGTCGAGCAGGGCGCTTACCTGAAGGATGACACCATCGTCGTAAAATACGAAGATGACGAGTGCGACATCTTCCTGAGAGACCTCGCCCTCGGCGGAAAACACAACATCTACAACTCGATGGCTGCTGCGCTCGCCGCCAAGGCAAGCGGCATTGACAATGAAATAATCCGCAACTCACTCTCTACTTTCGAGCCTATCGAGCACAGACTCGAGCCGGTTCTCTGCGTAGGAGGAGTGCTTTATGTCAATGACTCGAAAGCGACCAATGTGGACGCAGCCTGGTATGCGCTCGAATGTCAGACAAGACCGGTAGTATGGATTGTCGGAGGAACTGACAAGGGCAACGACTACGAAGTGCTGAAAGACCTCGTGAAAGAGAAGGTCAAGGCCATCGTATGCATGGGAAAGGACAACCACAAATTCCACGAAGCCTTCGAAAGCATTGTCGGAAAAGAAAACATGAAGGACACCCTCTCTGCTGACGAGGCAGTGAAAGTATCAGCATCCTATGCAAAAGACGGGGATGTGGTACTGCTGAGTCCTTGTTGCGCAAGTTTCGACCTTTTCACCTGCTATGAGGACAGGGGCGAAAAGTTCAAGGCTGCTGTAAGAAACCTGTAAGTCCAGAACGGTTATGGGCATTGCAAAGAAACGAAATAACGGGCTGCTGGAGCGGCTTAAAGGGGATAAAGTCATCTGGGTGATTCTCTTCGGACTCATTTTCATATCACTCTTGACGATTTCATCCTCCACATCCCAGCTGGCCATCAGCGAGCACGGCTCCAGAATCGATTATGCGGTAAAGCAGATGATCACCATCTGCATCGGCATGACAGCTTTGCTGCTCATCTACTATTTCTGCAATGTCGGAGTATTCTGGTTCTTCTCACGATATTGCTTCTGTTTGTCCGCATTCCTGCTGCTCTGGCTGAACCTTCATCTCAAGATTCCGAAAGTCTTCGAGGCTGCCCCCATCAATTCCGCATGGCGCGTCATCAAAGTCTTCGGTCTGCAGCTGCACGTGTATGAATTCTTGAAAGTATTCATGATAATGTACCTGGCATGGGCAATGCAGGCCTTGAAGGACGGAAAGACCACATTGGCAAAGAAACTGGCGAAGAAGCTGCAGTTCGAGTGGCTCGGCACCGAAACCGGAGAGCGCTACTTCTACATCATATTCCCTATTGCTTTCGTGTGCCTGATGGTAGCCGGAGGCGGCTTTTCCAGCACACTGATAATCGGAGTGATACTGTTCTTGACCGCCATAATCGCAGGTCTCGAAAAGAAGTATATCTGTCAGATGATCCTTATCGGGGCCGCAGGTGCGTCACTTATATTTGGCACATACTACATTTCCGGAGGCAAATTATTCACCAGGGTCGGCACAGTCATAAGCAGACTGGAGAACCGCGATCCGCTGAAGGAACTTCACGCCACCAAGCAGGGCACATTGGAATTCCAGAACATCCTGGATGACAACATGCAGGAGATAAGCGCGAAAATTGCCATAAGCGAAGGCGGACTGTTCGGCAAAGGACCAGGAAACAGCACACAGAGATATGTCGTGGCGGTGATGTACGAAGACTACATGTATGCCTTCATAGTAGAAGAATACGGCCTGCTGTTCAGCATATTCATAATGATATTGTATGGCAGTCTGATTGCCCGGGGAGCGGTCATAGTGCGATATTGCGACAACCGCTATGTGAGGACACTGATTGCCGGACTGATTCTTCTGATATCCGGCCAGGCGCTTTTCCATATGCTTGTCAATGCTGATGCACTGTTTTTCCACACGGGACAGACACTCCCGATGATAAGCTACGGAACCAGCTCTTTCCTGGCAATGAGTATCGCATTCGGAGTCATACTGTCTGTCAGCAGGATGGCCCAGGACAAGCTCCTGGAAGAGAACCGGCAGAAGGAACTCGCTGCAGCCGCAGAAAACGGCACGACTGAAGACCGCGAGGCGGAAAATGAACCAAAAACGGAGGAATGATGGAAACGAAAAAAGCATTGAGAATCATAATCAGCGGCGGCGGAACGGGCGGACACATATTCCCGGCCATATCCATCGCCAACAAGATGAAGGAACTCTGCCCTGAAAGCGAAATACTTTTCGTGGGTGCTGAAGGCAAGATGGAGATGGAAAAGGTTCCGGCGGCAGGTTACAGGATTATCGGGCTGCCTATTGTGGGGCTGCAGCGCAAACTCACCCTCCACAATATCGTCAATGACCTCCAGGCCCCGTTCAAGGTAATAGCCAGCATATGCAAGGCCGGCAAGATCATCCGTGAGTTCAAGCCGGACATCGCAATCGGCGTAGGCGGATATGCCAGTGCTCCCCTGCTGATGGCTGCCGAAAGGGCCGGTATCCCGACATTGATACAGGAACAGAACGGTTTTGCGGGGCTGACCAACAAGATTCTCGGCAAGAAAGCCGGCAAGATCTGTGTCGCATATGAAGGCATGGAAAGGTTCTTCCCGGCCGACAAGATAGTCATGACAGGCAATCCGATCCGCAAGGAAATAGTGCCGCCGACAGAGCAGATGAAAGAGGAGGGCCTCACATATTACGGCCTTGACGCCAGTAAAAAGCACATTCTCATTACCGGCGGAAGCCTCGGAAGCGGGACATTGAACAAATCCGTCCAGAACTGGATCAATGACGGCTGTCCCGGCGGTGAAGGCATTGAGATCCTGTGGCAATGCGGCAAATACTACAAGAGCGCGACTGACAGGTTCATGGGAGAAGCGGCAGCCCAGGGCAAGGGAGGAGCGACATTGAAATACATCCATCACAGCGACTTCATCGGCCGCATGGACTTGGCCTACGCGGTGGCTGACGTGGTGATTGCGCGTTCCGGCGCCAGCACGGTCTCAGAACTCTGCGCCGCACACAAGGCAGCCATCTTCGTTCCGTCGCCCAATGTGGCCGAAGACCACCAGACGCACAACGCAATGGCCCTCGTGAGGAAGGACGCAGCTATGCTCGTGAAAGACGCCGAGGCGCCAGAAAAACTCCTGCCGACCGCTGTCGCGCTGCTTTCGGACAATGAAAAGATAGAGTCAATGCAGAAGAACATTGCAAAACTGGCAATGACCCGGGCGGCCGACATCATTGCAGAAGAGGCATATAAACTAGTCAACAGATAAGCATTATGGCAACAAGATACAAGAACATATATTTTATCGGAATCGGCGGAATCGGCATGAGCGCCATCGCCAGATACTTCAAGTTCAAGGGCCTTAACGTAACGGGCTACGACAAGACGGAGTCCGAATTGACCGACGCCCTGCAGAAAGAAGGGATCGACGTCCACTATAAGGACAATACGGACTTCATCCCGAAAGACGTGGAAAACACGCTGGTAGTCTATACGCCTGCCATCCCGCACGACATGGGCGAACTCGTGTATGTCCAGGAGCACGGCTACAAGGTCCTGAAACGCTCCAAGGTTCTGGGAGAAATCACTGACGGAGAGCGTTGCCTCGCTGTTTCGGGAACACACGGCAAGACCACTACAAGTACATTGACGGCACATATCCTGAAAGAAAGCGGCGAAGGCTGCTCGGCATTCCTGGGAGGAATTTCCAAGAACTACGACACGAACCTGCTCATGAGCCATACGGATACGGTGGTCGTGGAGGCGGACGAATTCGACCGTTCCTTCCTGCAGCTTCACCCTGAAATCGCCGTGATTACGGCCATGGACGCTGACCATCTGGACATTTACGGGGACCTCAACCACGTTCATGAGGCGTTCAAGGCATTCGCGTCGCAGGTTCACGGCACCGTCATCGCGAAACTCGGTCTGGACATCACTCCGGCAGACACATCTGCCAAAATCCTCACCTACCATTACAATGACAGTTCCGCTGATTTCTACGCCAGGAATCCGAAACCGGACAGCCTCGGCTACTTCAGTTTCGACCTGGTTTACCCGGGAGGAGTCATCGAAAATATAAAATGCGGCACGCCAGGATGGGTCAATGTAGAGAACGGCATTGCTGCTGCGGCCATCTGCCTGACATACGGCATCAATCCAGAGAAAATACGTAAAGCGCTCGGGACTTTCCAGGGCGTAAAGCGCAGACTCGACATCCACCTCAACACGGAAAAACTCTCATACATAGACGATTACGCTCACCATCCGAAAGAGCTGAGCACGGCCATAAGTTCGATGAGGGACATTTTCCCGGGAAGAAAGCTGACCGCGGTTTTCCAGCCTCACCTCTTCACGCGCACCCGCGATTTTGCTGACGGGTTCGCAGAGGCACTAAGCAAGGTGGACAAGCTCATCCTTCTGGACATTTACCCTGCAAGGGAAGAACCGATACCTGGAGTCACCTCCGAAATCATCTTCGACAAGGTCACCGCTCCTGAAAAAGTGCTGCTGAAAAAAGAAGAGCTGATGGATTACCTGGCCAAAGAGCCTCTCGACGTGCTCGTCACCTTCGGTGCAGGCAACATTGACAGATTCATCGGACCGATAACGGAACTGCTGAGAAAGAGACTGTAAAGATGAATTTCAAGGCCCACATAAAATACATTGTCGCAGGACTGCTGCTTGCGGGCATTGCCGGAATACTGTTCGTTTCCGGAAGGGAGCACCATGCCGGAATTCAGACGACCACATGTTCTTCTATAGTGGTCGAATTCAGCGACGACATGAATTTCATCAATGCTGACGACGTGAAGGGCTACATTGCCAAAGGCTATGGAAACTGCTCGGGGAAAAGGCTCGGGGAAATAGATCTCGGCAAAATCGAGGAGGTCCTGGACAAGAAGAGCGCAATAAAGAAAAGTGAGGCCTACACCACAACAGACGGCACATTGCACATAATGATTTCGCAGCGTAAGCCGGTCGTGAGATTCGTTTCCGACAAGGGAGGATGGTACGCAGACGAGACCGGATTCATATTCCCGCTGCAGAAGAAGTTCACTTCAAGAGTGCCTATTGTGGACGGGGCCATTCCTCTGGATATCAGCAGGGACTACAAGGGTCTGCCGAAAACGAAATACGAAAAGGCCTGGGTGGAAGGCATCCTGGATTTCGTGCAGTATCTTAACGAGAACAGGAAATGGCGGGATGCCGTGGCGCAGATTCACGTGGAAGGAAACGGGCATCTCGTGATCGTCCCGAGAAACGGACGCGAGAAGTTTGAAATCGGAAGGCCTGACGAATTCAAGAAGAAGTTTGCTAAAATCGAAGATTATTATAAATTTATCGTGCCTGAGAAAGGGGCTGACGCATATACCAAGGTCAATGTATCTTTCGACGGTCAGATAGTTTGCAGAAAATAAAGAACTCTAATATGGAAACAGATAGAATCACTGAAAGAATTATAGCAGCCGTGGATATGGGCTCCAGCAAGATTTCGCTCGGAGTGGCGCTGGTAGAAGGAAACAACACGAAAATTCTGTTCCACAGATCGCTTCCGTCTGACGGTGTTGTCGGAAGCGAGGTCATAAACCCTACCAAGGCCAAAACAGTTCTCGGGAAACTCATCAGACAGGCTGAGGAAGAACTGAGCATCAAGATAAAGCAGGCGGTAGTGGCATTACCGAAATGCAATATCCGTAAAATGGATGCCACAGGGACAATGAGCAGGAGCAATCCTGAAGACTGCATCTGCGAGGAGGAGGTCAATGCCACAAAGGACCTTGCCGAAGTGAAGCTGGAAGAACAGATCAGCAACAAAGAACGCATTTACGGTGCGATAGCCCAGTCATTCTCGACAGACGACTATATCCAGCAGATAGAGAACGACATTATCGGCATGACCGGCGAAGAACTGACCGGCAATTTCAAGGTGTTCATCGGCAGGAACACTCCTGTAATCAATCTCACCAGGATGTTCAATGAATTGGGCATCGGCATTGCCAGGTTTTATTTCGCTCCGTTGGCCAGCGCAAGATCGGTGCTGACTGAGGACGAGACCAACAACGGCATTGGCCTTATAGATTTCGGAGCAGGTTCGACATCCATAAGCATTTTCAAGAAGAAGGTACTGATAGACTATTACGGAATACCGTTCGGCGCCGGCAACATAACCGGAGACATAAATCTGGAATGCGGTCTGACTGAGACACTTGCAGAAAATCTCAAGAAGTCCTACGGCGGATGTCTCACGGAAAGTCTTACCAGCATCAATGACAAGACTCTCCAGATCGAGACGGAAGACCAGTCTCCATATATCCAGGTTCCGGTGAATTATCTTTCTGAAATCATCACGGCAAGGGAGCGGGAAATCATCGATGCGATGCTCTACGAAATTCAGAGAAGCGGCACTACCCGTGACCTGAGAAGAGGCCTGGTGATTACCGGTGGCGGTTCCGAGATGCTTAATCTTACCGCATTGGTCAAGGAAATGTCAGGATATATGGTAAAGAAGGGCGCTCCGCGTCACAAGTTCGTGGCGACAGGAAATGAGAGCATTTTCAAAAGTGACTCCTGCGTACTTGCAGGTATGATTCTGCTCGCAAGAGATGAAAACATCAACTGCGGACTTTATGAAACCATTGAAGAGACTCCTGCTGAGCCGGCAGAAGTAATTCCGGTCATGCCTGGTGACGATACAGTAAACAGCATTGACACCGACAGCACGGAAACTCCTGATACAGAGAAGACTGGCGAAATCCCTGCTGCAGAAACCGGGACTCCGGAACCGAAAAGAGAGGAGAAACCGAAAAGAGAGGAGAAACCGGAAAAGGAGGAGAAGCCTAAGAAAGAGGGAATGTTCGAGAGATGGAAAAAGAGTTTCACGCTCAAGATCAGCAACATTAACAATGAAATCAACAAGGAGAACAAGATATGATGGACGAGGTTACTGAGATATTACCGACCGACTGGAAGCCGGAGAACTCAATGATAAAGGTAATCGGTGTCGGAGGAGGCGGCTGCAATGCCGTCACATACATGTACAACCAGAAGATCCAGGGTTGCAGTTTCATTGTCTGCAACACTGACTCCCAGGCACTTGAAAAAAGCAATGTCCCTATCAAGATTCCTCTTGGAGACGGTCTGGGCGCAGGAACGAAACCGGACAGGGCGAAAATTGCCGCGTCGGAATCACAGGAACTGATCGCCAAGACCGCATTGGACAACGGTACCCGCATGCTGTTCATAACGGCCGGACTCGGCGGAGGAACAGGCACGGGAGCATCACCGATCATCGCCAAGATGGCCAAAGACAGAGGTATCCTGACCGTGGCTGTAGTCACTATTCCGTTCAAGGAAGAAGGTAGGCTGGCCATGGCCAAGGCCAATGACGGTATCCTCGAACTCAAGCGGCACGTGGACAGCCTGCTGATAATCAATAATGAGAAACTCTATTCATGCTTCGGGACCATGCTTCTCCAGGAGGCCTGGCCTAAGGCGGACGAGATTCTCGCCACGGCTGTCAGAGGCATTATCGAAATCATCAAGAAGCCGGGCTTCATCAATGTCGATTTCCAGGATGTCATCACAATGATGAAAAACAGCGGAATGGCACTGATGGGCTGCGGTACGGGCAAAGGCAAAAACAGACTTGAAGATGCTGTAAAACAAGCACTTGTCTCCCCTCTTCTGAACGATTTCGACCTCAAGACCGCGAAGAACAGACTGATCAACATCACTGTCGGCCGCAATGACAAGGGCCTCACGATGGAAGAACTCAACGCCATCAGCAAACTTGTGGCCGAATATACCGGCGAAGTGGAGAAATCCAAACGCGGCATCATTATGGATGACGATCCCGAGTTCGGTGACACGGTCCGCATCACAGTCATCGCCACCGGCTTCCAGGCGAACATTTCGGAGATAACAGGAGGCGATTACGGTAAGATCATCCCTATCCCGAAAGATTTCACCTATACGGATGAATACACGCCACAGTCAGGCGAGATTTCACTGTCAAACGATACGGAACCCACATTCACCAAGATAGGAACAGGAACAAACGTGAACTGCCCGCATTTCCATTATGATTCTGTCCCGGTCCTGGTGGTGGAACCGGGCACCGACACAAGTGCATTGACAGAGAACTCTGCATTGTCCCGCAGCGCGATTCAGACAAGCGGGAACGCCGAAAGATTTTAAGGGCCAGTTAATTTGGTGGATTTCAAAACAACATCTAATTTTGCGGTTGTAAATGGGAAGCACTGGAGTTTCCCGGGAGTAAAAATGGACAGAAAAACAAGAGTAAGATTCGCTCCGTCCCCGACAGGACCTCTGCACATGGGAGGAGTCCGGACAGCATTGTACAACTATCTTTTCGCCAAACAGAACGGCGGCGACTTTATCATAAGAATAGAGGATACGGATTCTCACAGATTCGTGCCCGGTGCGGAAAAGTATATCATTGAAGCACTTGACTGGTGCGGAATAAAAGCCGACGAAGGAGTGGACGAGAACGGCAATGTGGTGGAGACTCCATCCGAGAGACATCCTCACGCCCCATACCGCCAGTCACAGAGAAAAGGCATCTACCGAAAGTTCGCTGACCAGCTTATCGAGAACGGCTACGCTTACTATGCTTTCGACACGGCTGAGGAACTGGATGCGAAAAGGGCTGAGGCAGAGGCTGCAGGCAACACTTTCATCTACAACCAGCAGACCCGCCTGGAACTGAGGAACTCGCTGACATTGCCGGAAGATGAGGTGAAGAAGCTGTTGGAGACGACAGACTGCTGGACCATCCGTTTCAAGATGCCGGAAAACACTGTCGTGAAGATGGACGACCTCATCAGAGGCCATATCGAGGTGAATACGGATACCCTGGACGACAAGGTCCTGTGGAAAAGGGCAGATGAACTCCCGACCTATCACCTTGCAAACATCGTGGATGACCATCTTATGGAAATCACAGAGGTTATCCGCGGAGAGGAATGGCTCCCTTCACTGCCGCTGCACTACATGCTCTACAAGGCTTTCGGCTGGGAAGACACGATGCCGCGTTTCGCGCACTTGTCGCTCCTGCTCAAGCCGGACGGAAAAGGCAAGCTCAGCAAACGCGACGGCGACAGGCTCGGATTCCCTGTATTCCCACTCAGATGGGTCAATGCAGAGGGCGAAGTTTCCCATGGATATCGTGAAGACGGATACTTCCCGGAGGCTTTTGTCAATATGCTTGCGATGCTCGGATGGAACCCTGGAACCGACCAGGAGATCTTCAGCATTGACGAGCTCGTGAAAGTATTCTCTCTGGACCGCGTCATCAAGTCAGGCGCAAGATTCAATCCTGAAAAAGCCAAATGGTACAATAAGGAATATCTCAGGATGAAGTCAGACGAAGAACTTACCAAGCTGTTCATTCCTGAGCTGGAAAGCCATGGCATCCAGGTAGTCGAGTGTCCTGCATGCGCATTGACGGCAGGGGCTTCATTTGCCGGCAAGGGCGTGGATTTCAAGAATCATATCGTCACTGAAGAATATGTGCACGATGTCGTCACATTCGTAAAGGAGAGGGCTTCATTCGTGAAGGACATCTGGCTGAACGCGTCCTGTCTCTTCGTGTCACCTGCAGAATATGGACAGTTCGGAGTGAAGGCAGGTGCAGCAGCAGAAGCCGCAAAACCTGTGGACCCGAGACGTGCTGCAGATCCCCGCGCGAAAGTATATGACGACAGTCTCACTGCACCGTTCCTCGCCAAGGATGCCGACAAGTTCTGGAAAGCGGAAGGCTATCAGCCTGCATATCAGGTAACTGAGCACGTGTGCGGCTACGAAGGAGCATTCACGAAGGAGAACATTGAACCGTACCTGGAGGATTATATCCGCGAACAGGGCTGGCCGATGGGAAAGGTCATGAACTGCATCAGACTGGCCATTACAGGAGCGGCAAGCGGACTTGGAATCGCTGACATACTGTCGTTTATCGGCAAGGATGAGTTTGCGGCCCGTATGAAGTATGCTGGAGAGCGCCTCGGAAGAGAATAACATTAAACATATTGCTATGAAAATAGGTATTTGCAGCGACCACGCTGGATTTGATTACAAATGCAAGCTTATCCCCTATCTCCAGAAGTTGGGATATGAAACGGTAGATTTCGGAACAGACTCACCAGAGAGCATTGACTATCCTGATGTCGCTCATCCTCTCGCCAATGCTGTGGAAAAAGGCGAAGTGGACTGCGGAATCGCAATGTGCGGTACCGGCAACGGTATGGCCATCACCCTGAACAAGCATCAGGGAATCCGCGCCGGACTTGCCTGGGGAACGGAAATCGGCCGACTCGTAAAGGCTCACAACAATGCCAATGTACTCGTGATGCCTGCAAGATTCATTTCCTACCGTATGGTTCAGGCGATTACCAAGGTGTGGCTTGAGACTCCATTCGAAGGCGGAAGGCACGAGAGGAGAATCGAAAAAATACCATGCAGATAATGGCATTGACAATAAACAAGGAAAATATTCAAGACATAATCCTCTCCGGAAACATCGACGATTATCCGGAGGGGATTATTCTTCCTGTGGACAAGCCCTACAGGTGGACTTCCGCTGACGTCATCCGCAAGATCAAGTTCTGCGCGTGCAGGCATTTCCACAAGAAGAATCTAAAGGTGGGGCATGCAGGCACCCTGGACCCTCTGGCTACGGGGGTACTGCTGGTATGCATAGGCAAGGCCACCAAATGTGCCGAGGAACTTCAGAAGCACGAGAAGGAATATATCGCCGGCATCTCTTTCGGCGCGACCACCCCGTCATACGATCTGGAAAAAGACATTGACATGCACTATCCTCTGGATGGGGTCAGCGAGGAAGCGCTCAGAGGCGTAATTCCGGGTTTTATCGGGGAGCAGGAGCAAGTGGCGCCGCTTTTCTCGGCAAAATCCATAGACGGTGTAAGGGCTTATGAACTGGCCCGCAAGGAGTGGAAGCGCATGAAAGACGGCGAGGGCGGTTTCGACCACGCTGAACAAGCAGTGGATAAATATTACCGAAATGGAGCTTCTGCGTTTCTGTCCCGACGGACTGCCGGAAGACAATATGGAGATGGACAGCAACGAGTTCTCCTCCACGAAAAACAGTGACGGCTCCGAGAATTTACGCAACAGCCGTATCAATGTGACTGACAACAGCGCGCTGCATCTTCCTCACGCAGACATCCGCGTGGCGTGCTCCAAAGGGACTTATGTCAGGGCTCTCGCGAGGGACTTGGGCGAGGCTCTCGGCTCCGGGGCGCATCTTGACGGACTGCGCAGGACCAGGACAGGTGGATTCAAGGCTTCAGAAGCATTGACAGTGTCACAGGCTATTTCTATTCTTCGCACAGAGACGGAACAATGACGGAAAAGTTATATAAGGACCCGGAATTCGGCATTGTCGTACTACGGAAAAACGTCCGCAGCAGGGCTGTGAGCATCCGTGTCAAGGGAGTCCAGAACAAATACGGAGGCAGAATCTCAGTGACGGTTCCATGGAGCCTGAGATACCAGGACGGAATAAATTATCTTGAGAAAAGGCGCGAGTGGATCAGGGATGCGCTGAAACGGCAGAAGAAGCATTCGGAAAATGCTGTTCTGGACGGCAGGTCCGTGGGGAATATCGCTGACGGCACAAGCCTGAACACATTGATTTCAAAAATCATTTTCATAGAGCAGCCGACCATGTCCGGACAGCTTTCGGTCAAGATACGCACCGCTCCTTCGGAATACCCTGAGGCCATGAGCAGGCTATGGTACAGCATTGACAGGCCGATGATGCTCAAGCAGATAATTTTTCCTCCCGAGGCGAGCCAGCCGGGACTCCGGAAGGTCCTGGTGGAAGTGCTGCGCGAGGAGGCCAAGATGCTGCTGGACATGAAGATTTCAATTTTCGCTGAGAAATACGGGTTCCAGTACAGAAAACTCACCATAAAGCACAATTCATCGAACTGGGGAAGCTGCTCCCGTGCCGGCAACATAAACCTTAACCTGAATCTGGTGCGTTTGCCTGAGCCGCTGTGCGATTACGTGATCCTCCACGAACTGGCGCACCTGAAAGAGCCGAACCACGGGCCGGGTTTCCACATATTGCTTGAAAGACTGTGCCGGGACAATATAAAGGGGCTCATAGCCATAGGCTCCACGGATGCGGAAAAATATAAAGCATGGATCGACGGCGACACTGACAGCGGAAAGACATTGACACCGCTGAATGAAGTTCTAAGCCGGGAGGTGTCCTCCTGGAGAATGGTCTGACCCGAGCATCACTTATCCGTTTTAGTATTTTGTGCATTCGGCAAGTCATTGTAACTTTGTAAAATACGAAAACCTATATTGCAATGAAGAAAGGAATGAATCTGCAGGCATCGCCGGAAATGATGGCGAAGGCTACAGAAGGCCTGAGTCTGAGTCAGGCAGATGTGAAAGAGCTCGAACAGGTCAAGGACCAGCAGGATAACCTGAACAAGAACAAGAACGACAACCAGCTGCTGTCCCTGAGAAAAAGGCTTGACGTGCTGCTGAGAACAGGACAGTTGCTCCTGGAAAGTTCAGCAGACACCAACAGGATCAGAAGAAACATGGTAAGGGCGGCATTGTTTCTCGGATTTGACGAGGACAACCTGCACTTGTTCATTGACCATAACATATTGATGGTAAACTACAGCGATGAGGCACATTCCTTCACCAAGTTCCAGAAACGAGTGAAGAACGGAATCAACTTCACCACCATCGAGGGCATCAGCCACCTGACGTTCAAGGCTGTAAGAAAGCATTTCTCTCTCGAACAGTACGAGGAGGAGTTGGAGGCAATCGCCTCTAAACCAAGAAATTACAATCAGCTTGTAACATCTGCAGGAGCGGCATTGGCCTGCGGCGGATTCTGCATACAGTTCGGCTGCGACTGGATAGCGTTCCTGTACGCGTCTTTGGCAGCATTCATCGGATTCAACACCAGGGTATATTTCAACAAACTCGGTGTAAACCAATACTTTTCGATTGCGATAGCTGCATTCGTGTCCACTCTAGTGGCATGGCTTACCACATATCTTCCGGCATGGACAAGCACACCGCTGCACCCTCTGCTCGCCTGCGCATTGTTCATTGTACCTGGCGTGCCTCTTATCAATTTCGTGGACGATATGCTGGACAACAACTTCCGCGTAGGTACGGAGCGGGCCATCAACACGATGCTGATGATGGTGGGCATGGCTTTCGGTATCGTATTCGCGCTCAAGTTCTGCAGATGGACATTCAATTTCGAGCCTGACATCATGTCGATCCCGATGGTGCCTGAGCATCCGTACTGGATGTATGCAGTGGCTGCAGCCATCTCCGCAATGGGATTCTCGATGATATTCAACATTCCTAAAAGGCTTCTGCCTGTAGTCGCGATCGGAGGTATCATCGCCATCTGCACCAGAAACCTCGTAAGTCTGAAACCGGACATGTTCTGCAGTTTCAGTCTCGGCGAGGGCGGTATTCTCGGGTCACTGGCAGGTGCCACACTGGTGTCGGTGATATGCACCAAGGCAGTGCACGTATTCCATACGCCTCATCAGATCCTGGCCATATCCAGCGTCATCCCGATGGTGCCGGGCGTGCTGATGTACCGTGCGCTTTTCTCGCTTTTCACGGTTCCGATTACGGAAGGAGACCTTGTAAACAACTTCATTGCTGCCGGCGTGAACGGGCTCAACGCATCTCTGATAATTGCTGCCATCGCCCTTGGAGTCGCCGTGCCTAACATTCTCGCAAGAAAGAAGGTCAATGCCGCAAAACGCCGCGCTTTCGATGCCCAGATCAGGGAGCAGAGGAAACGTGGAGAATTCATTGACATTACGAAACTGTAAACACCTATCATATGAAACGGCGGGATTTTCTTAAAAAAGGGGCATTGGCAGCAGCCGGTGCCGGCCTGTTGGGCAGTGGAACCACTTTGGCCAAGGGACTTGAACTTACGGACGACCATAAATCTGTAAATTTCAATGTCAATGGGAAGGCACGTATGCATCTTTCGTTCGAACCTTACGAACTGAAGCTCAAGCACGTGTTCACTGTCTCGTCGTATTCGCGCAGCACCACTCCTGACGTTCAGGTCCGCATTGACTATGACGGATATACCGGCTACGGGGAAGCGTCAATGCCTCCTTATCTCGGACAGACGGTGGAGAGCGTGTGCTCGTTTCTGAAAAAGGTGGACTTGGAACAGTTCCCGGACCCGTTCTGCATCGACGACATCCTCACCTACATTGACAGTCTTTCTGACGGTGATTCTGCCGCGAAAGCTGCCGTGGACATTGCCCTGCACGATCTTGTGGGCAAGATTATCGGGGCTCCGTGGCACAGGATGCTGGGGCTGAATCCAGAGAAGACCCCGAACACGACATATACCATCGGCATTGACACTGACGAGATGGTAAAACTCAAGACCCGGGAAGTTGCAGGGCAGTTCAAGATTCTGAAGGTAAAGCTTGGAACGCCGCGTGACAGGGAGATGATACGGGCCATCCGGGAAGTGAGCGACCTTCCGATTGCGGTGGATGTGAATCAGGGCTGGAAGAACAAGAAGAAGGCTCTGGATGAGATTTTCTGGCTGAAGGAGCAAGGCATCGTGATGGTAGAGCAGCCTATGCCGAAGGAAATGCTGGATGCCAATGCCTGGCTGACGGAGAGGAGTCCGCTTCCGACATTCGCGGATGAGGCAATCCAGAGGCTCAAGGACATTCCTGCCATCAAAGGAGCCTATACCGGCATCAATATCAAACTGATGAAGTGTACCGGTATGCGTGAGGCGTGGAAAATGATGAATTACGCACGTGCCGAGGGCATGAAAGTCATGATAGGATGCATGACAGAGACGTCCTGCGCTATCGCCGCTGCCGCCCAGCTCTCCCCTGCCGTGGATTTCGCAGACCTCGACGGAAATCTGCTGATTACCAATGACATCTTCCGCGGCACGACAGTAGTGGACGGCAAGATCACACTGAACCAGCTGCCCGGAATCGGAATAGAGAAGATCTGAAAAAATAATGCCCGACTGTGGTAATTCAGCCGGGCATTATCATATATTATCTACGATAAACTAGAAGAGTTCGTCGTTTGTGTTTTCTGATACATTGAAATCAGGAGCATCGTAGTTCTCTGCAGAGTTGAAGTTGCCATCCTCTACATTCTCGTCAGAAGGCTTAGGAGCGAAAGGCTTCCTGCCTCTGCGGTCATCTCTCGGGCCACGGCGGTCATCGCGGCGGTCACCTCTGCGGTCGTCACGTGGACCTCTTCTGTCATCGCGACGGTCACCCCTGCGGTCATCACGGCGATCATCACGTGGACCTCTCGGACGACGCTCAGGCTCTACATAACCTTCCGGCTTCTCAACAAGAGCACGCATAGAGAGTCTCATCTTGCCTGTCTTCTCATCGATTTCGAGGAGTTTAACATCCACCTCGTCACCTACCTTCAGGACATCAGCGACATTCTCAGTCTTGGTCCATGCGATTTCTGAAACGTGGAGAAGACCTTCCTTGCCAGGGAGAATTTCTACGAACGCACCGAAGTCAAGAATAGAAACCACCTTTCCGTGATATGTCTTGCCAACTTCAGGAACTGCGCAGATACCCTCTATCCAAGCGAGAGCCTTGTCGAGAGAATCCTTGTCTGTACTGAAGATGTCCACAATACCCTTATGTCTCTCAGCATCCTCAGTGATGGTAATGGTAGTACCTGTCTCTTTCTGGATCTTCTGGATAGTCTCACCGCCTTTACCGATAACTGCACCGATGAAGTCAGACTCGATCTCAAGCTGCTTGAGTCTCGGAACGAACGGCTTGTAGTCCTCACGAGGCTCGCTGATGCATTTCATCATCTCGCCCATGATGTGGAGTCTGCCCTGACGAGCCTGCTCCAATGCTTTTGCAAGCACATCATAAGAAAGACCGTCCACCTTGATATCCATCTGAGTTGCAGTAATGCCGTCCTTAGTACCTGTAACCTTGAAGTCCATATCTCCGAGGTGATCCTCGTCACCGAGAATATCGGTAAGGATTGCATATCTCTCGTTAGGTCTGTCCTTGTCGGTGATAAGACCCATCGCAACACCTGCTACAGGTTTCTTGATCTTCACGCCGGCATCCATAAGTGCGAGGCAACCTCCACATACAGAAGCCATTGAAGAAGAGCCGTTGGACTCGAGGATGTCGGAAACGACCCTGATGGCATACGGATTCTCAGGAGCGAGCGGAACGACTGCCTTGAGAGCACGCATTGCAAGGTTTCCGTGACCGATCTCGCGACGGCCTACGCCTCTCTGGGCCTTAGCCTCACCTGTCGCGAACGGAGGGAAGTTATAGTGGAGCACGAACTGCTGGGTTTCACGGACGAGAACCTCATCCATTTCCTTCATGTCGAGCTTGGTTCCGAGTGTGACGCTTGCCAATGACTGTGTCTCACCACGGGTAAAGATAGCAGAACCGTGAGCACAAGGAAGATAGCCTACTTCACACCAGATAGGACGTACCTCTGCGGTATGACGGCCATCGAGACGCACGCCTTCGTCGAGAATCATGTTTCTCATAGCGGCCTTCTCCTCATTGTTGTAATATCTTGCGACCATAGCTGCCTTAGCCTCCTGGTCTTCCTCTGAAAGTGTAGCGAGGAAGTCTGCCTTGATCTGCTCGAATCCGTCAGTTCTCTCCTGTTTAGGCTTCGCTGACTTCGCGAGAGCATAGCATTTGTCATAGCAGAACTCGTGAACTGCCTTCTTGAGGTCTTCATCCTCCTCATCGTGAGGATAATCTCTCTTGACATCCTTGCCGAGCTCTTTGTTCAGTTCAATCTGAACAAGGCACTGCTTCTTGATGGCCTCGTGAGCAAACTTGATAGCCTCGAGCATATCCGCTTCGCTTACCTCGTTCATCTCACCTTCTACCATCATGATATTGTCGTAGGTAGCTGCGACCATAAGTTCGAGGTCGCTGTCCTTCATTTCGCTGAATGCAGGGTTGATTCTGAACTCACCATTGATTCTTGCGACACGTACCTCTGAAATAGGGCCTTCGAACGGAATGTCACTGCAAGCAAGGGCTGCAGATGCTGCGAGACCTGCGAGAGCATCCGGCTGAGTGTCGGCGTCTGCTGAAATGAGGTTCACATTGACATAAACTTCAAGATGGAAATCCTCCGGGAACAACGGCCTGAGAGCACGGTCCACAAGACGGGAGATAAGAATCTCGTAATCGGAAGCTTTTCCTTCGCGTTTCATGAATCCGCCAGGGAATCTTCCTGCAGAATAGAATTTTTCTTTGTAGTCCACCTGGAGAGGCATGAAATCAGTGCCTTCCTTGACTTCTTTAGCGCATGTCACAGTGGCGAGGAGCATTGTGCCTCCCATCTTGATGACAGCAGAACCGTCTGCCTGCTTGGCAAGTTTACCGGTCTCGATCTCGATTACCCGACCATCGGATAATTCGATTTTCTTGTTGATGATGTTCATTAAATGCTTCAATGACCTGCCTTCCCCAATGGAAGAATGATTTATTTCAGTTTCATATATCGGAACCCTGTCTGCAGCAGGTCAATTATTATGCAGAAAGGGAATGCAATATTCAAAAAAAAAGACCAATCCCATATAACAGGAACTGGCCATTTTCGTTTCCTATCGTATTATCGACGGAGACCAAGCTCCTTAACGATGCTTCTGTATCTCTCGATGTCAACTTTCTGGAGGTAATCCAGCAACTGACGTCTTTTACCTACGAGACGGAGAAGAGAGCGACGTGTAACCACATCTTTCTTGTTCTTCTTTACGTGCTCTGTAAGGTGATTGATACGGTAGGAAAATAGAGCAACTTGACTCTCAGGAGAGCCGGTGTCTGTATTAGACTTTCCGTACTTCGCGAAAATCTCCTGCTTTTTCTCAGCTTCCAAATACTCAGCCATTTCGCAAAAAATTTTGTTGTTAATAAAATTACCCGTCAACGGGCAACGCTTCACCAAAAGCGACCGCAAATTTAAGCATTTTTTTTCGCTTTACAAGCGATTAGGAGAAAATTGTTACACAAGCAGTTTCACCACATTTCTCGTGGTCCTCAACACATATCTTTTCCCGCATTGACCTGACTCCGAATCAGCTTTTTCCGCATCCAGATCCAAGGGTAGAATCACCGCAGGCTCGTCGAATCCAAGTTCCGGGACAATGCGGCCTGACACGTCGGGCACAGCCCCGCGAGCCGTGGAATGGAACTCCTCAGCACCTGTAATCCTCTCTATTTCAGCGATATTGTGAGGATTTATCCCCGAGCCGGGCATAACTATAATCCTGCCGCACGCCTGACGTACCAGCCGGGATATCAGTTCGCTTCCATCCAATGCCTTAGGCTTCTGCCCCGACGTGAGCAGCCGGTCGCAGCCGAGGCTGATGATCTGTTTCAATGCCTGCTGCGGATTGCGGCACAAGTCGAAAGCCCTGTGGAATGTAACAGACATTCCCTCTGCCGCCTCGACAAGACGCTCACAGATATCCATATCAATATCTCCGTCCGGGGTCAATGCGCCGATCACGACTCCGTCCACGCCCATTTCCCGGCAATTTACGATATCCGACAACATTGTTCTTACTTCCGATGCGTTGTAGCAGAAATTTCCTTCACGCGGGCGGATAAGGACATTGACTCGGATACGGTCAGAGTTGTCTTGCTCGGCAGAGAGAGACATGGAAGTCTTCACCGCTTCCGAAATCAGGCCGCAACTCGGCGTCACACCGCCGCAACTAATTGCAGAACAGAGTTCTACACGTATAGCACCGCCATAAAAAGCCTCTTGCACGTCAGCGACTGACGTACAGCAAATCTCTATTTTTCTCATTGGAATCACCAACTGCCGGAAGCGCCTCCGCCACCGAATGAACCGCCGCCGAAGCCTCCGAACGAGCCGCTTGAAGAACTGCCGCTTGAACTGCTTGAAGAACCGCTTGAAGAACCGGCGCTGTAACCTCCGTAAGTGGTCGGGCCTCTGTAGCCCCGCGACCTTGTTCCGGAACCGCCTCCTTTACCTTTCTTCTTGTTTCTGAACGAAAGTACGACGACAACTATCAACATGAATATGACCAGGAAGCTGATAAAGCCCAATCCTTCTTCATCGGAATCATCACCGCGTGCGGAAATCTCGCCCGTGGCCAATGCTATCAACTTGTCCACTGCAGCATTCACGCCGCCGAAATAGTCATCTTCCTTGAAATGAGGAATGAGCTGCTGCTCGATAATTCTCTTGCAATACGCATCCGGAATCGCTCCTTCCAGTCCGTAACCGACCTGTATGGAAACCTTACCGCCTGAATCAGGGGTCTTTGGCTTGACGAGAAGCACCACACCATTGTTGAAATCTTTGGAACCCACTCCCCAGTCGATTCCGATACGGGTAGCATATTCTGCCGGCTCATATCCCTCCAAGTCAGACACGGTAATGACCATGATCTGATTGGATGTGGTATCATCGACAGCCACCAGTTTGGACTCGAGTTCTGAAATCTGCTTTTCGGTAAAGATGCCGGCCAGATCATTGACAAGTCTCGGCGGCTGCGGTTTTGCCGGAAAAGCGACTGCCACTGACGCGAATACGGTCAGCAGCAGTACACATAATGAAAATCGCCTTGACATAGCGGAAACTCTTAGAATTCAATCTTCGGAGCAGTATCTGCACCTTCAGATGCCTTGAAGTAACCTTTCTGTTCGAAATTGAAAATCGAAGCGATGATATTCTGAGGGAATCTTCTGATCAGTGTGTTATATGACTGAGCAGTTTCATTGTACTTCATTCTCTCCGTAGAAATACGGTTCTCTGTGCCTTCAAGCTGAGCCTGGAGCTCGAGGAAATTCTGGTTTGCCTTCAAGTCAGGATATGCCTCGACAGACATGAGAAGACGGCCTACGGCATTGCCGAGCTCGCCCTGAGCCGACTGGAATTTCGCGATGCTCTCTTCTGTAAGCTTGTTAGGATCCACAGTTACCTGGGTAGCCTTGGCTCTCGCATTGACGACAGCCTCGAGAGTTCCGCTTTCATGGGTAGCATAGCCTTTGACAGTGGCCACAAGATTAGGTATGAGATCGGCACGGCGCTGATATACATTCTCTACCTGTGACCAGGCAGACCTCACGCCTTCTTCGCCCTCAATCATTCCGTTATAATTGTTTTTAATCCAGCCAAAAATGCCTAATGCGACAACGGCTACCACGATGGTGGTTACTAGTCCTTTTTTCATACTACTAAAATATTAAGGTTAATTGGTTGTTTCTTCTGAAGCGGCATCCCTCACACAACGCACCGGAGCGATGAAATTCGTCTTGTCCACAGCTGCCCTGATGACATCCGGCTTCTGCCAGTATATCATTCTGTAAACGCCCGTTGATTCTTCACCTTCTGTAGCCACAGACTCTGAGCTCCAATATACAGCATACTCGAAATCCCCTGTAAACGAATCACTTGAAGCTTTGGTTCCATATCCCGTAGGAATAGCTGAGAAGCCGGCCTTATTGGTAATCTTCACTTCGGGGCAATACTCCCACATCCTGGTATTATTGAAATAAGCGTTTACCATCAGCGCTCCGGCAATGCCCATAAAACTGCCGTCTTTGGCCTCACCCTTATACTCAGCTGCCTGAGCCAGAGCGAACCAGTCCTCGTCAGACGGCACACGCCATCCTGCAGGGCAAGCAGTCTGGGCCTCTGTCCATGTATAATATCTTCCGTAAATGGCATCCATCACCTCGCAGTTCTGGAACGACAGACCTGCTCCTTTCCACGCCAGGTTACGAGAGAACCATTCACGGTCACCTATCTTCTTGTAGAAATATGACTTGCCGTCCCTCTCGTCCTTGAACTTACGGGCGTTGATTTCGATTCCGTCGAACAGGATGGAGCCGTTCATTGACGGGTCCACCACCGTGATTGTCCTGGAATAAGACTTGTTCGAATATCCCTTCGCAAAGGCTGTACAGGTCAATGTCGCTGTACAGATGGTATCCCTGACAGTGAGTTTATACGCGCCCGTCATCGTTCTCGGGTCAGTTACAAACTTCGTGGTATCCTTTGTCTTGGTAAGAGGTGATGCAGTCCAATAATAACCTACATCAATCGTATCCACCTGAAGTCCACGCGGAACGAGATTAAGCACATCCCCCTTGGCAACGAAAACAGGAGCATCGAATCTCAATGTACCCGGAATCGTCGGAGATGCAGTATATGTATCATCTGATTTGTTCTTCTTGCACGCCTGAAAAGACAACGCCGCAATAACCGCCACGGCCACAATCATCAGTTTCTTAAAACCCATCTTAGAAGCTGTTATAAAATTTAATAATTGCAAATGTACGTTTTTCCTGACAAAAACGCGTACATTTGTACAAATACTTTGCCGAACCTATCAACAGACACGACGTAATGAATTTTATCAGATCATCAATAATCCTGCTTGTGGCAGGTTCAATGTGCATTTCCTGCAAAAATGCCGACAAATACATCTCCATCCAGGGCTACGCGCAGGGCGGGACCTACACTGTCAAACTGAATCTGCAGACAGGCAACGGACTGGTAAAGAAATCGCCCGAGGAAATAAGAAACTGCATTGACTCCATCCTCAACTGCATTGACACCACTCTTTCCGGCTACAACAAGGGCTCGCTCCTGAGCCGGTTCAATGCCGGCGACAGCATCTATGTCAGCCGGTACGGAATGTTCGAAGACATCTACACCCGTGCCTGGGACTACGAAAAAGAAACTGACGGAGCGCTCGATGCGGCAGCAGGCCCGATCTTCGACCTTTGGGGCTTCGGTTTCTCCACCGACTCGCTCCCGTCCGACGACAAAGTGCGCGAAGTACTGGAAGACTGCGGAATGGACAGACTCAGAAGGGATATTGTCAATGACACGAACACCGGAAAGTTCATCACATCTTCAGACGTACTGCTTGATGACCTGAAAGGAGGAGTCCCCGCGAGACTTAATTTCAACGCCATTGCACAGGGCTACAGTTGCGACGTAGTGGCGGCATACCTGTACGGACTGGGCGTAAAGGACATGCTCGTGGACATAGGCGAAATCTATCTCGACGGGCTCAACCCGAACGGAAAACCATGGAAAGTGGGCATTGACAGGCCTGTGGACGGGAACAACGATCCGGGAAAAGACCTGGACGGGATATGGGAATCCGACGGTGCGGCCTGCGGCATCGTAACTTCAGGAAATTACAGGAAATACTATATCAGTGACGGCAAGAAATATGCACATACCATCAACCCGCGCACAGGATATCCGGTGGAGCATAACCTGCTGAGTGCCACGATTGTAGCGAAAAATGCGACAGATGCGGACGCATATGCCACCTACTGTATGGTAATCGGTCTGGAAAAAGCCAAAGAATTCATTGAAAGCAGACCTGACGAACTCGCAGGGTACCTCATCTACTCTGACGCAGAAGGCAAGATGCAGGAATGGAAATCCGGCAATTTCAACGCAGCTCAGTAATCTCTCACGCTCAACGCAGATCAGTAATTACCCACGAAGAATCCGAGCCGCCGAACACAAAAGACGAAGCTGCACGGAGCGGGCCGAATGACATTGAACTGATCTTCAAATCCACGATGCCTTTTTTACCGAGAGAAGCTGACAACTTGATTATCAGCGGCTTGGCAGCATCTGTAAACCAGACATCCAGCGCCGTGACACCTGTCCCTTTCACGGACGGGACATAAGACACTTTATGCAGTTTCTTTCCTGAAACAGATTCCACAGCGGTTTCTGTCGGCCTGAAACTCGACTCAAGCGAACTGATGAGCAGGGCAGGATTCGCCTCGATAGAAGCCAGGCCGTCCACATCCTCCACAATCAGCTCTTTCGCAGCCCTGTCCGCAGTCCATCTCGACTTCCCGTCACACCATATCTCCATGCCATTGCCCTTGACAATGAACATATTGCCCTGAAGGACGGCAGTGCCCTCACCGCGAACCGGAGCATTACCGCGCATCGTAAACGAATAACTGAACGTCACGCAACTCCCCTTCTCCGCATCAGAAAAACGACGGGAAAGAGACTGTGCAGACCCGATATCCTGTGCCACGGCCACAAAAGGCAGAAGCATGAGAATCGCTGTCAATGTCATTTTCAGCATTCGCAACATATTCAATATCATTGATTTGCCTTCAATTCCTTCAGACGGAGTTCCAGTTCGTCAATATCACCGATCAGCACCTGACGAGGCTTCGAACCTTCCTGCGGACCGACGATTCCGGCTGACTCAAGCTGGTCCATCACTCTTCCTGCCTTTGCATAACCCATGCCCAAACGCCTCTGCAGATCCGAAGTGGAACCCTTCTGGGTCGTTACCACAAGTCTTGCAGCCTCCTCGAAACGCTCATCAAGATCATTGACATTAAGCGCACCGACTCCGCCCTCATCAGACTTGTCAGTAGGCTCCGGAAGATAATATGGGGTATTGAAACTCTTCTTGTAGCCCTCCTGCGCGCCGATGAACTTGGTAAGCGTGGTTATTTCGTCATTGCCGATAAACGCGCACTGTGCACGGACCATATTGGCCCCGGCATTGTAAATCATATCCCTTGCCGATCAGCTTTTCAGCGCCTGTCGAGTCGAGAATAGTCTTGGAATCGGTACCTGAGAACACTCTGAACGCGATACGTGCAGGGAAATTGTTCTTGATAAGGCCGGTGATGACATCGACGGAAGGACGCTGCGTGGCCAATATGATATGTATTCCGGCAGCACGGCCTTTCTGAGCCAGACGGATGATGGAAGTTGTGATGCTTCGTGCCCTCGTCTTGTCCTCGCCGCTCGAGCCGGCAGACATTATAAGGTCGGAATACTCATCTATAACTGTCACAAGATAAGGCAGATAGTGATGTCCCATAGTAGGAAGCAGATGTCTTTCCTTATATTTCTCATTGTACAGGACAATATTGTTCACACCAGCCTTGTTCATCAGCTCATAACGGGCATCCATCTCGATACAGAGCGAGCGGAGCACAGCCTCTGCAGCCGGCGCCTTCTTGACAATCGAATTGTCCAGCTCCTCCTTCGCATCGCCCGAATCCGGAAGAACCGCGAGATAATGATGGAGCAGACGCGAATAGGAACTGAATTCCACCATCTTAGGGTCAATGAACACGAACTTCAGTTCTGAAGGATGCTTGGAAAAGAGCAATGAAGCAATCATCACATTCAGGCCCACTGACTTGCCCTGCTTGGTGGCACCGGCCACAAGCAAGTGCGGAGCATCCGCCAAGTCGAACACCTCCACCTTCTGCGCGAGAGTAGCGTAGCCGATGGCGATAGGCAGTTCGGCCTTGCTGTTACGGAACTCATCATTGTTCAGAACCGCCTTCAACGGCACTATCGACTGCTTCAGGTTCGGAACTTCAATACCGATGGAGTCCGGAAGCATAACCAGACGCACCCTGTCCGAATTGAGGGCAAGTGCTATCTCCTTGTCCTTGTTCATGATGGAGGCGACAGTGACACCCGGAGCAGGATAAAGTTTGTAGAGGGTAATGGTAGGGCCTACCACAGCCTTCACTTCCCTGACTTCAATCTTATAGGTCTGAAGCGTAGCCTTGATCTTGAAATTGTTGCTCTTCAGTTCTTCAGACGATACGGAATATATGGATGAAGTGTAATCCTTCAGCAAATCGAGTGTAGGGAACTTGTAATCAGGCAGTTCGCCTCTGACGTCAATCGGCGGCAAATTCTCCTGGACAACAGTGGTGAGGCCCTCGCCCTTGACCACCTCTGGCATATCGTCATCCGGTTTTCCGGTATCCGTCTCTCCTGTATCAGCGTCAGCAGCATCCGAGTCCGGTGTCACGGGCTCTACCGGGACCTCCTCTACAGGCTCTTCTGGCACTTCCTGCTCAGGTTTTTCCTCAACATGCTCATTTTCAAGACCTTTCTTCTCCACTTCCACAGATTCGTCCTTCTTGGAGACGAAATCGAACGTCACCCCACGCTTCTTTCCGGACGGAACAGTTTCAGTAGAAAGCCATCTGGAGAACCGGGAACTTGCAAAATATCCCCAAGCCGCGATGAGCGCGAGAATCAGGCACAATGTAACCGGCACGCCCACCAGGTGTTCAGACCAGACCACCATCTGAGAGCCGCAGCCTCCGCCGAGACCGGTTCCGAAGCAAGTATTGAACCCGAAACGTATAGAGATGAAAGCCAATGCATAAGACAGTATCATCGCTCCTGTCAATGCCAAGAGAACATATCTCAGCACCGGGAATTTCTGCTTGCCGAACAGGCATCTCACAGACACAAGCGCAAGCGCCACGATGACTGCCAATGAGCCGAGGCCGAACCACTCCGAAACGAATACAGAAGCGATCTTGAGTCCCCAAGCGCCACCGAAATTGGCTATTACCTTGGCCGTATCCTTTATCACTTCCGGATCTGCCAAGAGGCTCTGGTCCTGTTTCCATGTAAAGAAATAGGACAGACAACTTACAGCAATAAGCAGAGTGGCAACGGCCAAAACGCCGCCTACCACTCTTCTGAGCAATATATGCTTCTTGTCCAGAGAATCCCGGACCTTGTCAATCATCCCGGACATAAGACGCTATCGTTTCTGATTCTTCTTGCAGAAATTCCTGCGCTGGCCGTTTCCGTTCTTTCTGACTTGCGCGAAATCTATGGACATGCCAGGCCTTGCGAACGTGGAATCCGATGAGATTCGGGACAATGTCAGTCCTTCCGGAACTCGGATACGATAGTCGGACAGTTTCTCGATATCATTGAAAATCGTCTCGTCAGCCACGCTGTCCTTGTTCCAGATCAGGTACTGCTGACGCATATACATCGCCAGAGAACGGATCATCGCTGTCTTCTGCTCTCCGTCAGGCTCGCCTGCGATCAGGTCAATGATACTTTCGATATTCCTTCCGTAATGTGTGGCACGGATTGGTTTTTTCTTGATAGGGATAACTTCAGGGCGTGATTTCCTCTGCTCCGGAGACGGAGCCGGGAACGGTGAGTCCACGTCCAGGTCATATCCTGCCATTATGTACAGATGGTCCCAGAGTTTGTGCTCCCAGTTGTCCTCCTGGTGCACTTGAGGGTTCAATATCTCCATCACTCGCACCACGGCCTTAGCCTGTTCTGTGCGTTTTTCTCTGTCTGTCAATGACTTGACTTCCTCCACCATCTTCAGGACGTTGCGTCCATACTCCGGCATATCCAGTTTTTCCCTCTCTGTATTATAGTCCAGAACTATCGGGTTTTCTTCGTAATATTTATCCATAATCGTATTATCTTTTCACTTTTATTTCGCAGACATTTCCTCATATTTAGAGAAAACGCCATTCTCTGCAAATATAGTGAAAGCCGAGTGAAGAATAAAATTCTTTTTTTATTCTTCCGAGGGAATGAATACATGTAATGGCATTGATGGTGGCTTCACGCCGACTGGCGGCTGGTTACTGGTGCGTGAGCGCCGGCAGCGGCAAAGGGCCCGCTCTGCTCAGGGTGCTGCGCAATTCGCCGCGGGCCATGCCGCCGCCCGGCGCCTTATACACAAATAGCACATATTTTATTTTTGCACGTAAAAGATTATCTTTGTAGTGTTTGGGCAGTTGGTCCCTGACCGGACAAAATATAAACATGGAGGACGGAATATGTTGTACCCGATAGGAATACAGAGTTTTGAAAAGATTCGCACCGGAGGATTTGTCTATGTGGATAAAACAGCCTTGATATATAGGTTGGCAGCCTCTGGACAGTATTATTTTCTGAGTCGTCCGAGACGATTCGGAAAAAGTCTGCTCGTATCTACTATGGAGGCTTACTTCAGCGGAAGGAAAGAACTTTTCGAGGGGCTCGCGATGGAGTCGCTGGAGAAGGACTGGACTGAATATCCTGTCCTGCATCTGGATTTGACAGGAAGTTCTTATACTGACATCTCGCAATTGAAGATAAGCCTTGAACAGCATCTTCGCAAGTGGGAATCACTGTATGACGTCACTCCTGTGTCCGAAGACTTGTCGTCCAGGTTTAAAGACGTCATTGACGCGGCATACCGGAAGACCGGCCAGAAAGTCGTCATTCTCATCGACGAATATGAAAAGCCGATAATCGACAACATTGACAATCCTGAACTCATGGAGCAGTTCAGGCGCGAGCTTCAGGGATTCTACAGCGTCATAAAGGGAAAGGACAATGCCATCCGTTTCGCATTCCTTACAGGAGTGACCAAGCTTGGCAAAATGAGCATATTCAGTGGCCTCAACAATCTGAATGACATATCGATGGATGCAAGATATTCTGATATCTGTGGAATATCGGAGCAGGAATTGAAGTCGTATTTTGGTGAAAGCGTGAGGAAGTTGGCGGAGATGAACGGGCTTTCAGAAGAAGATTGCTACAAGAAATTGGCATCAATGTATGATGGCTATCATTTTTGTGAAGACAGCATCGGCGTGTATAATCCGTTCAGTCTTTTGAACACTTTCAACTCGGGCAAATTCCGGATGTACTGGTTCGAGACTGGAACGCCGACATTCTTGGTAAGATACTTGAAGCAAGGGAACTATAATCTTGACAATATCTCGAAGAATGACGTAGCGGTGGAGACTCTGACAGGAGCGAACTATGTAAGCCCGGCTCCGATAACGCTTATGTATCAGGCGGGATATCTTACGATTAAGGATTATGACCAGAGATTCAATACGTATAATCTTGACTATCCTAACGAAGAAGTGAAGAGCGGATTCCTGAATTCGTTAAGTCATCTCTATGCTCCGGCATTGGCAGGCGGCGAACTGTCTGTCTATCAATTTATCCGTGATATTGAAAAGGGCGATATAGAGAGTTTTATGAATCGTCTCACTGCATTTTTCGCAGGAAACAGTTACATGATTCAGGGCGACCTGGAGCTGTACTTCCAGAACGTGATGTCGATAATGCTGAAAATGATGGGACTCTATGTAAAGACCGAATACCAGACGTCCAACGGCAGGATTGACATTGTCTTCGATACGGACAAGTATGTCTATATCATTGAGTTGAAGCGCGACGAATCCGCCGAAACTGCTCTGAAACAAATAGAGGAAAAAGGTTACGACAAACCGTTCCTCGCAAGCGGCAAGCAGATAATCAAGCTCGGCATCAATTTCTCTTCTGAGACCAAGACAATTGACGGCTGGGCTGAGGCTTATCTAAACACTTAAATCATAATGAAAAAAACGCTCATTTCATATTTAGTTACATGCATGTGCATCGTGTTTTGCGGCTGTTCTAAGATTGAGTTTGAATTAGTGCCAAATCAGGTGGATGTTGATTATTCTGCTCAAGATGTGGTAGCAACTGTAAATACACCTATTGCATGTTATGAATTATACAGTATTGACGGTGAACATTTAAGAAAAAGCATACTAGATAATTCATTTGTTTATCTGGAAAGTACTGCGATTGAGTATAAATGGATAAAGGTAAGATATGATTCTCAGAAACGGACCTTTACTATAAGCCTAGAAGAGAATCTAACTGAAAGCGATCGAACTGTGACAATTATAGTGTATTCTACGCATGCTATGTCACGATATAACCCTTCGTATCAGCATTGTTCCTTGAAGATTACTCAGCGAAAAAAAACCGCTTTGATGTCCCACGGGTTTTCCGTGGGCAGAAACAACGCCGAACAGCGGCAAGGGCCCGCTCTGCTCAGGGTGCTGCGCAATTCGCCGCGGGCCATGCTGCTGCACGGCTTGTAGACATCGCCCCTCGATGATAAAGGACAGCGATAGGGCAACAAGGTTGCCCCTGTGGGGACTTGCTTATCTCATCTCAATCCCCCCGACCCCCTTTCCAACGCCGCAATGGCTTTCCCTGCCCGCCAGCTTCGGCCCGGCATCTGAAGATGCCTGCTAACCCTTCGGGCGTAAGAGCAAAAGAGTTGAGGGGCTTCTTATTGCCATACACTGGAGTTCAAGCGGCGCAGCGCGTAAGTTGCAGATTACCAATTATTTAGCCAAAATCAGAGTTGGGAAAATCACAACTCTGAAAATGGTTAAACGGCTATCGCTCAGCGATTTACAGGTCGCGCTTTATGGCGACACTTTGTATCGTCTTGACAAACAACAATAGTCCGGTCAAGACGTAACCGCGGAGACGCTTACGACTGGCGCG
>OHSI01000250.1_pt1 | contig 38266 bp, 54 predicted proteins | sample 1578641 | NCBI WGS metagenome assembly OHSI01 (sample SAMEA3879535, study PRJEB24766) | human gut metagenome | biome: human-associated habitat; feature: feces | place: USA | collected 1985/1987 | reverse complement strand
CCCCCCTGTTGCTGATTTGCTGAAGAAAGTGGACAGCCGTTATCTGCTGGTGAATCTGGTGGCGCACCGCGCCCGTCAGATCGCCGCTGAGGCCGAGGCGTTTCAGGAAGATCTGCCGGAAAAGCCCGTGACCATGGCCATTGAGGAAGTGGCAGACGGCGAGCTTTCCGCTACCGTGAAGGAAGAATATATGAAATGATGCTTTTCCGGGGGACGCGAACGTCCTCCGGAAAAGCAGCCGGAAAGGATGGGGTGAGGGATGATTGCGAAAATCGCGGTTTCCGCCGCGACCTATGCCATTGACAAGCCCTATTCCTACAAAATCCCCGAAGGGATGACCCTGCAGCCCGGCCAGCGGGTGCAGCTGCCCTTCGGCCGCGCCAACAAGCGCACCGAGGGCGTTGTCCTCACCGTGGAGACAGGCAATGAGGAAAAGCTGAAAGCCGTGGAGCGGTGTCTGGACGAAGCACCGATTCTGTCGGAGCATCAGCTGCGGCTGGCGGCATTTTTGCGGGAGCGGTATTTCTGCACCTTTTATGAGTGCCTCCGGGTCATGCTCCCGGCGGGACTGTGGTTTCAGGCGCGGGAACGGATATCTCTCACCAGCGACCGCTCATGGAAGGAAAAGGCCATCCGTAAGGACGGCGCGGCGGAGGTGCTGGCGCTGCTGGAAAATCTGGGCGGTCAGGCGGAGGAATCTGCTTTGCGCGCTCTGATTCCCGACGAGGAAACCCTTTCCGACGTGATCGCGTATCTTGCGCGGAAAAAGTGGATATCCGCCGAAACGGAATATCTGCGCCGCGCCAATGACAAGACGGAGAAAATCGCCGCTCTGGCGGTTTCCGCCGAGGAAGCCATGGAGTACGCCTCCCACCGCCCCAAATCCGCCGCCATGCAGAAAAATGTGCTGGAGCTGATGTGCGGCGTGGGCAGCGTGTCCGTGAAGGAGCTGTGCTATTTTACCGGCGCTTCTACCGCGACGGTGAACCGGCTGGAAAAGCTGGGGTATCTGACGCTGACCGAGCAGCCGGTCCTTCGATGCCGGGAAATCCGTCCGGCAAAGCTGGACGGGCCACTGGTGCTCAGCCCCGACCAGCAGCGCTGCTATGACGGACTCGCGGAGCAAATGACGCAGGAAAATCCGGGCGTCGCGCTCCTTCGGGGTGTGACCGGCTCGGGAAAGACGTCCGTCTATATCAAACTCATCCAAACCTGTCTGGAAACGGGCAGAAGCACCCTGCTTCTGGTGCCGGAAATCGCCCTGACGCCCCAGCTGCTGGGGCTGATGACGGCCTATTTCGGCGCTCAGGTGGCGGTGCTGCACAGCAGCCTTGGGGCGGGGGAACGGTACGACCAGTGGAAGCGCGTCCGAAGCGGCGACGCGAAAGTGGTCGTAGGGACCCGCTCGGCGGTGTTTGCCCCCTGTACCCCCGGCCTGATCATTCTGGACGAGGAACAGGAGCATTCCTATAAATCCGAAAATTCCCCCCGCTACAGCGCCAAAGAGGTCGCCATCTGGCGGGGCGCGAAGGAAGGCGCACTGGTGCTGCTCGGCTCCGCGACGCCCTCCGTGGAAAGTATGTACCGGGCGAAGACCGGCGCTTACAGCCTGTACACTATGGCGGAACGCTATGGCGGACGGAAGCTGCCCGCCGTGGACATCGTGGACATGCGGGAGGAGCTGAAGCTGGGAAACGATCTTTCCCTGAGCATCCCTCTGCGGGAAGCGCTGTCCGACAACCGGGACGCGGGAAAGCAGACGATTTTACTTCTCAACCGCCGGGGAAACAGCCGGGCGCTGGTGTGTGTGGACTGCCGGAAAGCGCCGGAATGTCCCCGGTGCAGCGTCCGCCTGACCTATCACAGCGCCAATAACCGGCTGATGTGCCACTACTGCGGCTTTTCCCAGCCGGTGCCGGAGCGCTGCCCGGAGTGCGGAGGCCCGCTGAAAACCATTGGCACCGGTACCCAGAGGGTGCAGGAGGAGCTGGAGTTCCTCTTCCCCGACATGGAGACCGACCGGATGGACGCCGACACGGTAAGCGCCGTGAATACACACGAAAAAATTCTGGAACACTTCCAAAAGGAAAACGTTCCCGTGCTTCTTGGCACCCAGATGGTGGCCAAGGGGTTGAACCTCCCCAACGTCACGCTGGTGGGCGTGCTGGACGCCGATCTGAGCCTGTACACCGGCGGGTATCTGGCGGGGGAGACCACCTTCAATATGCTCACCCAGGTGGTGGGCAGAGCCGGCCGGGGGGACAGCCCCGGAAAGGCCATTATTCAGACGATGGTGCCCGACCATCAGGTCATCCGGTACGCGGCGGAGCAGGATTACGACGGATTTTACGATCTGGAGATTCAGCTGCGCCGGGTGCAGAACGCGCCGCCCTTCGGCGATCTCGCCGCCGTGGTGGTGACGGGACGGGAGGAAACGGCGGTGCTTCGGGGCGCGGCAAAATTCCGGGACAGCCTGATCGCGTGTCTGCGTCAGGAAGCCTACCGGGAGGAACGCTGCGCGGTGCTGGGGCCTGCGCCCTGCGCCGTGCCGAAGGTCAACTACCATTTCCGCTACCAGCTGACCCTGCGCTGCCGCCTGACCCGGACGATGCGCCAGCTGCTTTCCTATCTTCTCCGGGAGTTCGGAAAGGACAAGGCGAACCGGGGCGTCAGCGCCTACATCGATGTGAACGGATTCGACTGACCGTCGGGAAATAAGAGAAACGAGGTAAAATCATGGGACTGCGCAAAATTCTGACATACAAAGACCCGGCGCTGCACAAGGTATGCCGTCCGGTGGAGAAATTCGACTGGCGGCTGCACAAACTGCTGAACGACATGACCGATACCCTGGCCGAAGCCAACGGCGTGGGGCTGGCTGCCCCTCAGGTGGGCATTCTGCGCCGGGTGGTGATCGTGGATACCGGCGAGGAAATTCTGGAGCTGGTGAATCCGGAGCTGGTGGAGACCAGCGGTGAGCAGTGCGGCGCGGAGGGGTGCCTCAGCGTTCCGGGCAAGTACGGTCTGGTGAAGCGCCCCAACTATGCCAAGGTTCGCGCGCAGGACCGGAACGGTGAGTGGTTCGAGGCTGAGGGCGAGGAACTGATCGCCCGGTGCTTCTGCCATGAGCTGGATCATCTGGACGGCATCGTCTACACCGAGGTCATGGAGCGGTTCCTGACGGAGGAAGAACTGGAGCAAGAAAAGTAACGGAGGGATCATCCTTGCGTGTTGTGTTTATGGGTACGCCGGACATCGCGGCGACCTGCCTGAAAAAAATTCTGGCCGACGGCTTCGACGTGGTGGGCGTCTACACACAGCCTGACCGCCCCAAGGGACGGGGCATGAAGCTGGTGGCGTCCCCGGTGAAGGAGGTGGCGGTGGCTGCCGGAATCCCCGTATTTCAGCCGGAAAATTTCCGGGAGGAAGAGACGGTGGAGCAGCTCCGCGCCTTGCAGCCGGACATCTGCGCCGTGGTGGCCTACGGGCGCATCCTGCCCCAGAAGGTGCTGGACGTGCCGAAATACGGCTGCATCAACATCCATGCCAGTCTGCTGCCCAAATACCGCGGTTCCGCCCCCTATCAGTGGGCGGTGCTGGACGGCCTGACGGAGACCGGCGTTACCGCTATGTACCTGACCCGGGAAATGGACGCCGGGGATATCATTGACATTTCCAAGACACCCATCGGCGAAAACGAAACGGCGGGGGAGCTGCTGGATCATCTGGCGGTGCTGGGCGCGGAACTGCTGAGCAGGACCCTGACCCGGTTTGAAAGCGGGAAGGTGCCTGCCACGCCTCAGGATGCGTCGGGGGTCAGCTACGCCCCCATGCTGGACAAGTCCATGTGCCCCATCGACTGGACGAAGACGGCGCAGCAGGTGCATAACCACGTCCGGGGGCTGCATCCATGGCCGGTTGCGACCATGGAATTGCAGGGCAAAACCTTCAAAGTCCACGAAACCCGTGTGGTGGAGGGCAGCGGCAAGCCCGGCGAAATCTTAAGCCTGACGAAGACCGGACTGCGCATCGCCTGCGGCGAGGGGGCGGTGGAGATCATTTCCCTGCAAGCCGAGGGCGGCAAGCGCATGGCGGCGCCCGATTATTTCCGGGGTCATCCCTTGGAGCGCTGATGGGCGCGAGAGAAACGGCGCTGAACGCGCTGATCGCCTGCCGTAAAAGCGGCGCATGGCCGAACGGGGCACTGAAAGAATATATTGCCCGGGACCGCCTGTCCCCAAGGGACGCGGCGCTGGCTACGCGGCTGTGCTACGGCGTCCTGCAAAACCGGAACAAGCTGGATTTTTACCTGAAGCAGCTCCTGACGGGGCGGCTGAAAGACCTCCATCCCGTGGTGCGGGACATCCTCCATCTGGGGCTGTACCAGATTTATGAGCTGGACAAGGTCCCAGAAAGCGCCGCCGTGAATGAATCGGTGACGCTGGCAAAAAAATATTGCAAAAATCCGAAGGCCGGGGCGCTGGTGAACGCCGTTCTGCGCAAGGCGGCGGCGACGAAGGGAACCTTGCAGGAGCCGGTGTCCTATGCCGACCGCTACAGCCACCCGGACGAGCTGATTTCCCTGCTAAAGGCCAACCTGCCCAAGGGCAAGCTGGAGCCCATGCTCATTGCCGACAACGCCGCACCCCGGACGGTGGTGCAGGTGAACATCCTCCGAATTTCCGCGGAGGAACTGGCCGAGCGGCTGACGGCGGAACACGTCTGCGTCAAACCTCACGAGTGGATGGCGGACTGTCTGGTGCTGTCCGGCACGGGAAGCTTAGAGCAGCTGCCGGCGTTTCGGGAAGGGCTGTTCTATGTGCAGGACCCGGCGGCAAAGCTCAGCATCCTGTGCGCGGGACTGCCGGAATCCGACGGGAACGTGCTGGACTGCTGCGCCGCGCCGGGAGGCAAGAGCTTCGCCGCGGCCATTGCCATGGGCGGCCGGGGAAGCATCGTCTCCTGTGATATTTACCCTCACAAGACCGCCCTGATCGAAAACGGTGCGGCGCGTCTGGGACTGACGAACATTATGGCGCGTCAGCAGGATGCCTCCCAAGTTGTGCCGGAATGGGTCGGCACCATGGACACCGTGATTGCCGACGTGCCCTGTTCCGGCCTTGGCATCATCCGGAAAAAACCGGATATCCGATACAAAAGCCTGAAAGAGCTGGAAGACCTTCCGGCCTTGCAGTTAAAAATTCTGGAGACTCAGGCGTCCTATGTCAGACCCGGCGGCACGCTGCTGTATTCCACCTGCACCGTGCTGAAGCGGGAAAACGATGACGTGGTTTCCGCATTCCTAGCGGTGCACGGCGAGTTCGCGACGGAACCACTGCCGCTGCCGGAGGTATTTCCCAAAAACGAAACCGGGATGCTCACCCTGATTCCCGGCGAGTATGACACCGACGGCTTCTTTATCTGCCGTCTGCGGAGAAAAGCATGAATCTGAAATCCATGACTCTGCCGGAGTTGACGGCGGTTCTGAAAGAATTGGGGCAGCCCCAGTTCCGCGCCAAGCAGGTCTACACCTGGCTGCACAGGGGCGTCCGCGCCTATGACGAAATGACGAACCTGCCCAAGTCCCTCCGGGACACGCTGGCGCGGGAATATCCCATCTGCGCTCCCAAGGTGGTGCGCAGGCAGGAATCCGCCCGGGACGGCACGATCAAATACCTCTGGGAACTGTCCGACGGCAACTGCGTGGAGACGGTGCTGATGCGCTATCACTACGGGAACACCGTGTGCATTTCCACGGAGGTGGGATGCCGCATGGGCTGCGCCTTCTGCGCCTCCACCATCGGCGGACTGGTGCGGCGGCTGGAACCCTATGAAATGCTGGACGAGGTGCTGTTCACGCAGGTGGACTCCGGCCTGCCCGTTTCCCACATCGTGCTGATGGGCATCGGCGAGCCGCTGGACAATTTTGACAATGTGATGCGCTTTCTGGAGCTGGTGAACAGTCCGGAGGGCATGAACATTTCCATGCGGCATATCAGTCTCAGTACCTGCGGGCTGGTGCCGAAGATCGACGAGTTGGCGAAGCGGAAACTGCAGCTGACGCTGTCGGTTTCCCTCCACGCGCCCAACGACGAGGTGCGGGACCGGATCATGCCGGTGAACAAGGCTTATCCCAGCGAGGAACTGCTGGCGGCCTGCCGCCGGTATTATCAGGCGACCTCCCGGCGGATTTCTTTTGAGTATGCCATGATCGACGGGGTCAACGACCGCCCGGAGGATGCGAAAGAGCTGCTTCGGCGCTTGAGGGGGCTGCCTGCCCACTTCAATCTGATCCCCTTAAACCATGTGGAGGAAAGCCCCCTGAAGCCCAGCACCCGGGCGGCAGTGGCGGCGTTTCAGAATATTCTGGAAGACGGCGGCGTCACTGCCACCGTCCGCAGAACGCTGGGCGGCGACATCGACGCCTCCTGCGGGCAGCTGAGACGAAAGTACAATCAAAGCAAAGAGAAGCGATAGAGAAAAGGGGGCGCGAGCCTATGCAGAGCTGGGGATTGACCGATCCCGGTTGTGTCCGGAAACAGAATCAGGATTCCTACAGAATTGAACAGCTTGACCGCGGCAACCTGCTGTGCATCGTCTGCGACGGCATGGGCGGCGCCAAATCCGGAAACATTGCCAGTTCTCTGGCGGTGGACGTGTTTGTGGAGGAAGTCCGCCGCTGCTGGAAGCCTGTCATGGAACAGGACAAGGTTGACCAGATGCTCCGCAGCGCTGTGAAGCTGGCGAACTTCACCGTGTATGACCAGTCCCGGCAGTTCGAGGAATTCGACGGCATGGGCACCACGCTGGTGGCGGTGATGGTGCGTGGCCGGAAGGCGACCGTAGTTAACGTGGGGGACAGCCGCGCCTATCACGTGGGCAAAAGCGGCATCCGTCAGGTGACCAAGGATCATTCTCTGGTGCAGATGATGGTGGACAGGGGAGAGCTGACTCCGGAGGTGGCGAAAAGCTATCCCGGCAAGAACTTCATTACCCGTGCCATCGGCACGGAGACCACTGTTCTGTGCGACATCTTCCATCTGGACGTGGGTAAGGGAGACTACCTGTTGCTGTGCAGCGACGGACTGAGCAATCTTCTGGACGATCAGGAAATCCTTTTCGAGGTCGTCCACGGCGTGTACAAGCAGAATTGCTGCAAGCGCCTGCTGAACATCGCAAAAAACCGGGGCGCGCCGGACAATGTCACCAGCGTGCTGATCGCCGTTTGAGTACCGGGAAAGGAGCAATATCTGAATATGGATCAATATATTGGACGGCTCTTGGACGACCGGTACGAAATTCTGGAGATCATCGGTACCGGCGGCATGGCCGTCGTCTATAAGGCGCGGGATCACCGGCTGAATCGGCTGGTGGCCGTCAAAATACTGAAAGATGAATTTGCCCGGGATGAGGAATTCCGCCGCCGGTTCCGTGCCGAGGGCGAGGCCGTGGCCATGCTGAGCCATCCCAACATCGTGCAGGTCTACGACGTTTCCGCCTCCGACAGCGCCAATTATATCGTTATGGAGCTGATCGACGGCATTTCCCTCAAGCAGTACATGGAGAAAAAAGGGGTGCTCAACTGGAAGGAGACGCTGCATTTTGCCATGCAGATCGCCAAGGGCTTAGAGCACGCTCACAGCCGGGGGATCATCCACCGGGACATCAAGCCCCATAACGTCATGGTGTTGAAAAACGGCTCCGTCAAGGTCATGGACTTCGGCATTGCCCGGGTCATGAGCAAGAGTAACACCCTGACGAAGGAAGCCCTGGGAAGCGTCCACTACATCTCCCCGGAGCAGGCCAAGGGCGGAAGGGCTGACAACCGTTCCGATATCTATTCTCTGGCCGTTGTCATGTACGAAATGATGACCGGCCGCCCGCCATACGACGGGGAATCCCCCGTGGCGGTGGCCATCCAGCATATCAACGGCGGCGCGCCGCTGCCCTCCACCCTGAACCCCAATATTCCCAGAGGGTTGGAGCAGATCATAATGAAGGGCATGGCGCTGGAAGTCAACGACCGGTACGTCTCCGCCACGGAAATGCTCCACGATATGGAGGAGTTCCGGCAGAACCCGGACATGATCTTCGATTACCATACCATGGTGGACGATGCGACGCGGGTGCTCCCCAACCTCTCCCGCGGCATGACCACGGCGGAGAAAAAGGTGCAGGCCAAAACCGGGGCGGCTCCCGTCCGGACGTCCTCGGACAGCATCCGCCTGCACCAGAACGCCCAGGCGGGGCAGGACAACGAGTCCATCCGCCGCGCCCAGCAGCGCCGCCAGGCGCAGCAGCAGCAGCGCAAAGAGGAACGCAAGGAGGAGCGCAGCCGGGTCGCCACCACGGCCATCGTGGTTTGCAGCGCCGTGACGGTGATCGCGATCTTCATCTTCCTGATGGCACTGTTCAACGGCGCGCTGCTGAGCAAGGAAAAGGCGCTGGTGGAGGTGCCCTATCTGGAGGGAAGCATTTACGACGAAAGTCTTGCGTCCCAGTACCCGGATTTTACCATCAAGCTTCAGCAGCAGTACGACGATACGAAGCCAAAGGGAGAAATCCTCCACACGGAGCCGACCGGCGGCAGTAAGGTGGTCAAAGGCTCGGAGCTTTGGATCACCGTCAGCCTGGGGCAGCGGCCGGAAGCCAAGACCATGGACAATTTCGTAGGCACCAGCGCGGAGGAGGCAAAGTCCATCCTGCTGGGGCAGGGCTTTGAGCCGATTACCCGCAACGAGATCAGCTACGTATACGAGGCGGGGCAGGTCATCCGCACGGAGCCGTCCGCCGGTACGGAAATGACGGCGGGACAGACGGTGTACATCTATGTCAGCACTGGCCCGGACGTGATCACGGCGAAAATGCTCAACGTGATGGGGCTGGATGTGGACAAGGCCAAGGAGCTGCTGGGTCAGGCGGGCTTCAGCAATATCAAGACCGAGGAGGTGGAGAGCCTGAAACCCAAGGGCGAGGTCATCCACCAGTCGGCGGCGAAGAACGCGGAGATCGACGTGAACACGGAGATCGTTCTGCAAATCTCCAAAGGGCCGGAGGAAACCACAGGCCCCACCCAGGCCACGACCCCCAAAGACCCTAACGAGCCGGTGACCATCGGGGTGCAGTTCTCCCTGCCGGAACGGGATGAGCCGTACATTCTGAGCATTTTCCTGAACGGCAAGGAGGTCATCGAGTCCCGGGAGATCGTGCCGGGGACATCCAGCTTTGTCTGCGACCTGACAGGCACCGGAACCCAGACCTATGACATTTACATCGACGGAGAATTCTACCAGTCCAAGGAAGTGCCGTTCAATTGAGTATGGAAAAACAGCATACCGGGCGGATCGTCCGTTCCATCAGCGGATTTTATGACGTGCAGACGGGGGGCGCGGTGATCACCTGCCGCGCCCGGGGCATTCTGCGAAAGGAAAACTGCACGCCCCTTACCGGCGACATGGTCAGCATCACCGTGGAGCGGGGGAAGGGCATGGTGGAAAAGGTGCTGCCCCGGCGCAACTGCTTCGTCCGCCCCGCCGTCGCCAACATTGACGCGCTGGTGGTATTCGCGGCCAACGTCAACCCGGTGACGGAGCCGTTTCTCATTGACCGGGTGGCGGCCATTGCGGGAGATCAGGAGGTGCCGGTTTACCTGTGCGTCAACAAGTGCGACCTTGACCCGGCGGTGGACTTGGTGCGTATCTACCGGAACGCCGGTTTCCCTGTCATCTGCACCAGTGCCGAGACCGGCGGCGGTGTGGAGGCGCTGCGGACACTGATCAAAGGCAAGCTGGTGGCCTTCACCGGAAATTCCGGCGTGGGCAAGAGCAGCATTCTCAACCGTCTGGCGCCGGAGCTGAGGCTTTCCACCGGCGAGGTGTCCGAAAAGCTCGGCCGGGGGCGGCACACCACCCGGCATGTGGAGCTGTACAGTCTGGGTGACGACACCTTCGTCATGGATACCCCCGGATTTTCCTCCTTCGACACCGATGAAATGGATGTGATCCTCAAGGAGAATCTGCAATACGCCTTCGCGGATTTCGGGGCGTATCTGGGAAAGTGCCGTTTTGACGACTGCACTCACCGCAAGGAGCCGGGCTGCGCCGTCCGGGAAGCCTGCGGGGAGGGGAAGATCGAAAAGACCCGGTATGAAAGCTACCTGAAGCTGTACGAAAAGGCAAGTCAGGTCAAAGCCTGGGAGCTGAAATAACAAAAAGCGCTTCTGCTGGCGGCAGAAGCGCTTTTCGTGTGGTAAGAGCGGCGTCAGAACCGATTATCGTCAGGGAAATGCTCCATAATGTCCTCGACGCGGCATTGCAGGATGTTGCAGAGCTTGTCAATGGTGTTGACCTCCACGTTCTCATTGTGCCGGAGCCGATTGAGCTGGGAGCGGTTTACATTATAATGGGTATAAAGATCGTACTGGGAAACACCCCGCTGCTTCATGGTCTGCCACAGACGGTCGTATGTTATCATTTTCATCCCCCCGTCGCTTTATTTTAATATGGATCGCCGCAAATTGCAACTGGAATCGTGTCCGTATAAGAACCCTGACGGAAGACAGAAGAATTCTCTGTTTTCACCGAAAATAAATACAAAACTTCGTGAAAAATTCTGAAAAAGTGCTTGACAAATGGGAAAACAGATGGTATCATAATCGAGCGCGTGTAGGGAGATTCTGCGCGTGCACTGCGATGATGCGGGAGATTGCGTTGAAAAACGGTAACTTCCGCGGAGTATGTCCGGTCATCGGGCGGCTGAACTGCTTCTGGAAGCGCTGGCGTATATCGCCGGGAACGGAAGAAGGGTCGGCCTCGGTCGGCCATTTTTCATGGCTCGGAATGATACGCACGGCGGCGCGGACAATAGTAGTTCGACCGTACCCAGACACTACGCAAACTGAGTACGTAATTCAAGGAGGAAAACAAACATGGCAAACCAGATGATCCGCATCCGGCTGAAGGCTTACGATCACCAGCTGATCGACTCCAGCGCTGCAAAGATCGTGGAGACCGCGAAGCGCAACGGCGCTCAGGTTTCCGGCCCCATCCCGCTGCCCACCAAGAAGGAAGTCGTTACCATCCTTCGGGCTGTCCACAAGTACAAGGACTCCCGTGAGCAGTTCGAGCGCAGAACCCACAAGCGTCTGATCGATATCCTCAACCCCAACCAGAAGACCGTCGAGGCTCTGATGAGTCTGGATCTTCCCGCTGGTGTTGAGATTGAGATAAAGCTGTAACGGCGCGCAAGCGAAGTTATGGCAGCCCGCACTGTCTGGCATCGGGCGGACGGGTCATGTCGGCTGGCCTCCCAATGGGCTGCCGACCAATAACCTATAAAAAAGGAGAAACCAAACCATGCAGAAAGCAATCATCGGCAAAAAAGTGGGTATGACCCAGATCTTCGATGAGAGCGGCAAGGTGATTCCTGTGACCGTCGTGGAAGCAGGCCCCTGCGTCGTTACCCAGAAGAAGACCGTTGAGACCGACGGCTACGTAGCCGTCCAGCTGGGCTTTGGCGACGTCGCCGAGAAGAAGCTCAGCAAGCCGGAGGCAGGCCACCTGAAGAAGGCCGGCGTTGCCCCCAAGAAGTACCTGAAGGAGTTCAAGCTGGACGGCGCTGCCGACATGAACGTCGGCGACGAAGTCAAGGCGGACACCTTCGCTGCCGGCGACAAGATCGACGTTACCGGCATCAGCAAAGGCCACGGCTATCAGGGCGTTGTGAAGCGCCACGGCGCAGGCCGCACCCCCATGACCCACGGCGGCGGCCCTGTCCACCGTCACGCCGGTTCCATGGGCTCCACCACCGATCCCAGCCGTATTTTCAAGGGCAAGATCGGCGCAGGTCAGATGGGCTGCGACCAGGTGACCATCCAGAACCTGGACATCGTCAAGGTCGATCCCGAGCTGAACATGATCGCGGTCCGCGGTGCCATCCCCGGCCCCAAGGGCGGTCTGGTGCTCATCAAGACCACCGTCAAGACCCACCGCATCAAGCATGCCGAGTCCGGCATCAGCAACAACCCGCAGAAGGCTTCCGGTCGTAACCCGCAGAAGGCTTCCGCCCGTACTAAGTAAGGAAAGGAGTGCTTAAGGAAATGTCTGCTATCAAAGTTTTGAACATGACCGGCGCAGAGGTCGGTACTGTTGAGCTCAACGACAGCATCTTCGGCATCGAGCCGAACACCGCCGTCGTGCACGAAGTGGTCAAGAATCATCTGGCCAACTGCCGGCAGGGCACCCAGAGCGCTCTGACCCGCGCCGAGGTCTCCGGCGGCGGCAAGAAGCCCTGGCGTCAGAAGGGCACCGGTCACGCCCGTCAGGGCAGCACCCGTGCGCCCCAGTGGACCCACGGCGGCATCGTGTTCGCCCCCAAGCCCCGCAGCTACTCTTACGTTCTGAACAAGAAGGTCAAGAGACTGGCTATGAAATCTGCTCTGTCCGCCAAGGCTGCTGCCGGCGAGATCATCGTCATCGACAGCATCAAGATGGACAGCATCAAGACCAAGGACTTCCGTGCGTTCCTGAACGCCGTCAAGGCTGACGGCAAGTCTCTGGTGGTCACCCCCGCCAAGGACGAGATCATCGTCAAGAGCGCGCGCAACATCCCCGGCGTCGTTACTTCCATGGCGAACCTCATCAATGTCTACGACATTCTGAACGCCAAGTATCTGGTGCTGGATAAGGAAGCCCTCGCAGTAATCGAGGAGGTGTTCGCGTAATGACTAACGTATACGACATCATCATCCGTCCCATCATCACCGAGCGTTCCATGGCCGCTACTTCCGACAAGAAGTACGTGTTCGAGGTGGCTCCCACCGCCGGTAAGATCGAGATCAAGAACGCCGTGGAGAAGATCTTCGGCGTGAAGGTCGCCAAGGTCAACACCATCAACTACGATGGCAAGACCAAGCGCATGGGCGCGGGTCGCCCCGGCACCCGCAAGAGCTGGAAGAAAGCGTATGTCCAGCTGGCTAAGGATTCCAAGACCATCGAGTTCTTCGAGGGTATGGTGTAAGAGAAGGGAGTGTAGAGAATGTCTATTAAAACTTTTAAGCCGACCACCCCTTCCCGCCGCCACATGACTGTCTCCGGCTTCGACGGCATCGATAAGCACGCCAAGCCCGAGGCCAGCCTCGTTGAAGTGCTGAAGAAGAACGCTGGTCGCAACAGCTACGGCCGCATCACCGTCCGCCATCGCGGCGGCGGAGAGAAGCGCAAGTACCGTATCATCGACTTCAAGCGCGACAAGATGGACGCCGAGGCGACCGTCCTGCGCCTGGAGTACGATCCCAACCGCAGCGCAAACATCGCGCTGGTGCAGTATGAGGACGGCGAGAAGCGTTACATCATCGCTCCCGTCGGTCTGGCTGCCGGTGACAAGGTGATCTCCAGCGCGGCTGCCGACATTAAGCCCGGCAACTGCCTGCCCATCGCCAACATCCCCGTGGGTACCGTTATCCACAACATCGAGATGCATCCCGGCAAGGGCGCACAGCTGGTTCGCTCCGCCGGTGCCTATGCCCAGCTGATGGCTAAGGAGGGCGACAACGCCCAGATCCGTATGCCCTCCGGCGAGGTTCGCATCATCCGCACCAACTGCAAGGCCTGCATCGGTCAGGTGGGCAATCTGGAGCACGAGAACGTTCAGATCGGTAAGGCCGGTCGTAAGCGTCACATGGGTTGGCGTCCCACCGTTCGCGGCTCCGTCATGAACCCCTGCGATCACCCCCACGGCGGTGGTGAGGGCAAGTCCCCCGTGGGTCGTCCCGGCCCTGTCACGCCTTGGGGCAAGCCGGCTCTGGGTTACAAGACCCGCAAGAAGAAGAATCCCACCGACAAGTTCATTGTCAAGCGTCGCAACGTGAAGTAAAGGAGGCAAGAGAATATGAGCAGATCTATCAAAAAAGGCCCGTATGTTGCCCCTGAGCTGCTGAAGCGGGTTGAAGAAATGAACGCGAAGGGCGAGAAGAACGTGCTGAAGACCTGGAGCCGCAGCTCCACCATCTTCCCCGCCTTCGTCGGTCACACCATCGCTGTCCACGACGGCCGCCGTCATGTGCCTGTCTACGTGCAGGAGGACATGGTGGGTCACAAGCTGGGCGAGTTCGCGCCCACTCGTACCTTCCGCGGCCACACTAAGAAAGCCTAAAAAGGAGGATGCAGAGTAATATGGAAGCGAAAGCATATCTGAGATACGTCCGCATCTCTCCCCGCAAGGTTCAGATCGTCTGCGATCTGATCCGCGGTAAGGATGCCAAGACCGCTATGGCGATCCTGATGAACACCCCCAAGTCCGCCTCCGAGCCGCTGGTCAAGCTGCTGAAGAGTGCCTGCGCCAACGCGGAGAACAACTTCAGCATGGATCCCGACAAGCTGGTGGTCACCGAGGTGTTCGCCACCCCCGGCCCCATTCTGAAGCGCATGATGCCCCGCGCTCAGGGCCGCGCCTATCGCATCAACAAGAGAACCTCTCACGTGACGCTGGCCGTCGCGGAGAGAGACTAAGAAAGGGAGGAACAGTTAAATGGGTCAGAAAGTTAATCCCCATGGCATGCGCGTGGGCGTCATCAAAGACTGGGATTCCCGTTGGTATGCCAGCAATGAGAAGGTCGGCGACCTGCTGGTTGAGGATCACAAGATCCGCGTGTACCTGAAGAAGCTGCTGTTTGCCGCCGGTGTCTCCAAGATCGAGATCGAGCGCAGCAACGAGGTCGTCACCATCTACCTGCACGTGGCACGCCCCGGCGTGGTCATCGGCAAGGGCGGTGAGCAGATCGAGCAGTACCGCAAGGATGTGGAGAAGCTGATCGGCAAGACCGTGAAGCTGAACATCGTCGAGGTTCGCAACCCCGATATGGACGCGCAGCTGGTGGCGGAGAACATCGCCGCCCAGCTGGAGAAGCGTATCTCCCACCGCCGCGCCATGAAGAACGCCATGGGTCGCGCCATGCGCGCCGGCGCCAAGGGCATCAAGTGCAATTGCAGCGGCCGTCTGGGCGGCCGTGAGATCGCCGGCTCCGAGCACTATCACGAGGGTACCATCCCCCTGCAGACTCTGCGCGCCGACATCGACTACGGCTTTGCTGAGGCTGCTACCACCTTCGGCCGCATCGGCGTGAAGGTTTGGATCTACAAGGGCGAGATCCTGTCCCAAGCTCTGCGGACCACTCCGCGTACCCTGGATACCAGCAAGCCCTATCAGGAGCGTCGTGAGCGTCGCGGCAACCGCCGTGACGGCGACCGCCGCGGTGGCTTCCGCCGCGATGGTCAGAACGGCGGCTTCAACCGTGACCGTCAGAACGGCGGTTTCAACCGCGGTCCCCGTCCCGAGGGCGGCTTCCGCAAGCCCGCAGAAAAGAAAGAAGGAGGCGCACAGTAATGCTTCTGCCCAAGAGAGTTAAGTACCGCAGAGTACACCGTGGCCGCCTCACCGGCAAGGCCATGCGCGGCAATAAGGTGACCTACGGCGAGTACGGTCTGGTCGCCCTGGAGCCCAGCTGGATCACCAGCAACCAGATCGAGGCGGCGCGTATCGCCATGACCCGCTACACCAAGCGTGGCGGTCAGGTCTGGATCAAGATCTTCCCCGACAAGCCCATCACCGAGAAGCCCGCTGAGACCCGCATGGGTTCCGGTAAGGGTTCCCCCGAGTATTGGGTCGCAGTAGTCAAGCCCGGCCGTGTCATGTTTGAGATCGCCGGTGTTTCCGAAGAGGTCGCCCGTGAGGCACTGCGTCTGGCCAGCCACAAGCTGCCCATCAAGACGAAGATCGTCAAGCGCGAGGATCTCGAAGCCCAGGAAGTAGGTGAATGAGATGAAGGCAACTGAAGTACGTGCAATGACCGTGGAGCAGCTGAACGAGAAGCTGGACTCCCTGAAGAAGGATCTGTTCTTCCTGCGTATGCAGCACGCAACCAATCAGCTGGACAATCCTCTCAAGATCGCCGAGACTAAGCGCGACATCGCCCGCGTGAAGACCGTTATCCGTGAAAAGGAGGAGAACTGAAATGGAAGAGAAGAGAATTTCCTCCCGCAAGACCAGAGTCGGTAAGGTCGTTTCCGACAAGATGGACAAGACCGTGGTCGTCGCTATTGAGGATCGCGTCGCCCATCCTCTGTATAAGAAGATCGTCGGCCGCACCTACAAGCTGAAGGCTCATGACGAGCAGAACACTTGCGGTGTTGGTGACGTCGTTAAGGTGATGGAGACCCGCCCCCTGTCCAAAGACAAGCGTTGGCGCGTGGTCGAGATCGTCGAGAAGGCTAAGTAAGGAGGTGCCGCAAGTATGATTCAGCAAGAGTCCTATCTGAAGGTTGCCGATAATACCGGTGCCAAGGAGATCAAGTGCATCCGCGTTCTGGGCGGCTCTAAGGTCAAGTACGGCAACATCGGTGACGTCATCGTTGCCTCCGTGCGTAAGAGCACTCCCGGCGGTCAGGTGAAGAAGGGCGAGGTCGTCAAGGCCGTTATCGTCCGCAGTGCCAAGGGCGTCCGCCGCGCCGACGGCACCTATGTCCGTTTCGACGACAACGCTGCCGTCCTCATCAAAGACGACAAGAACCCCAGAGGTACCCGTATCTTTGGGCCGGTCGCTCGTGAGCTGCGCGACAAGGATTACATGAAGATCCTGTCCCTCGCTCCCGAAGTTATTTAAGGAGGGGCGGACAAAATGAACAATCTCAAGATCAAGAAGAACGACAAGGTCGTCGTTCTGTCCGGCAAGGACAAGGGCAAGACCGGCAAGGTGCTGGGTACCGTTCCCAGCGAGCGCAAGGTCGTGGTGGAGGGCATCAACGTGGTGACCTGCCACATCAAGCCCCGCAAGCAGGGCGAGGAGGGCGGCATCGTCAAGCGCGAGGCGGCTATCTACGCCAGCAAGGTCCAGGTGGTATGCCCCAAGTGCGACAAGGGCACCCGCGTGGCCTATGAGATCAAGGACGGCAAGAAGATCCGCGTGTGCAAGCACTGCGGTGCCGCACTGTAAGAAAGGAGAGAGTAAGTAATGGCACGTCTGAAAGTTAAGTATACCGAAGAAGTGGCTCCCGCTCTCTTCAAGAAGTTCGGCTACAAGTCCACCATGCAGATTCCCAAGATCGACAAGGTCGTCGTGAACGTGGGCTGCGGTGAGGCTCGTGAGAACGCCAAGATTCTGGACGCTGTGTGCGGCGATCTCGCCACCATCACCGGTCAGAAGGCCATCGTCACCATCGCCAAGAAGTCCGTTGCAAACTTCAAGCTGCGTGAGGGTATGCCCGTCGGTGCGAAGGTCACGCTGCGCGGCGAGAAGATGTGGGAGTTCCTGGATCGTCTGTTCAATGTGGCTCTGCCCCGTGTCCGCGACTTCCGCGGCATCAGTGCCAACGCCTTCGATGGCCGCGGCAACTACGCTCTGGGCATCAAAGAGCAGCTGATCTTCCCCGAGATCGAGTACGACAAGATCGATAAGATCCGTGGTATGGACATCGTCATCTGCACCACTGCCCAGACCGATGAAGAGGCTCGTGAGCTGCTGACTCTGGTCGGTGCTCCCTTTGAACGCTGATTAGGAGGACAAGAAAATGGCTAAAAAGTCTATGATTCTGAAGCAGCAGGCTCCCGCGAAGTTCTCCACCCGCAAGTACAACCGCTGCAAGCTGTGCGGCCGCCCCCACGCCTACCTGCGTGACTACGGTGTGTGCCGTATCTGCTTCCGCACGCTGGCGTACAAGGGCGAGATCCCCGGCGTCCGCAAGGCTTCTTGGTGATCTTTTGTCCTCATACTTCGTTGGTGCGGCTCGGCGTACACAAAGTACGCCATCGCCTCACCGCCTCGTCTGAGAACAAAATCTCTACCAAGAGAACTTTGGCGGAGGAAATGCGCTCCGCCGACCCAACGTACCTAAGAGCCGCAAGGCTCACGGTAATACAGGATGGCGAAAGGTCACTGATAATTAAACACCGGCAGCGCGCTGCCGACGGATTAAATTATCAGTGATACCTCGCTGCCTCAACAGGCGAGAGCCTGTAACTCTAAAATAGGAGGAAACATTCGTATGCACATCACTGATCCTGTTGCCGATATGCTGACCCGTATCCGCAACGCAAACAACGCCAAGCACGAGACCGTTGACGTTCCTGCTTCCAACATGAAGAAGAGCATCGCTCAGATCCTGCTGGATGAGGGCTACATCAAGTCCTTCCAGGTCATCGAGGACGGTACTCAGGGCGTTATTCGCATCACCCTGAAGTACAATGCCGGTAAGGAGAAGGTCATCTCCGGCCTGCGCCGCGTGTCCAAGCCCGGCCTGCGTGTCTACGTAGGTGCTGACGAGCTGCCCCGCGTGCTGCGTGGTCTCGGTATTGCTATCGTATCCACTTCCAAGGGCGTCATGACCGACAAGGCTGCGCGCGCAGCGCACGTCGGCGGCGAAGTCCTTGCGTTCGTATGGTAAGGAGGTATTTGAACAATGTCGAGAATTGGTAGAATGCCCATTACCGTCCCCGCCGGTGTGGAAGTCACCATCGCGGAGAACAACGTTGTTACCGTCAAGGGCCCCAAGGGTACTCTGGTGCAGGCTCTGCGCCCGGAGATGATCCTGGAGCAGGAAGGCAACACCATCCACGTCAAGCGTCCTTCCGACGACAAGCTGCACTGCGCGCTGCACGGCATGACCCGTGCCCTGCTGCACAACATGGTCGTCGGTGTGAGCGAAGGCTTCAAGAAGGAGCTGGAGATCAACGGCGTCGGCTACCGTGCCGCCAAGGAAGGCAACGAGCTGGTCATGAACCTCGGTTACTCCCATCCCGTGAAGATGGCGGAGATCGACGGTATCACCATCGAAGTGCCCGGCCCCAACAAGGTCGTGATCTCCGGTCCCGACAAGCAGAAGGTGGGCCAGTTCGCGGCGGAAGTCCGCGAGAAGCGTCCTCCCGAGCCTTATAAGGGCAAGGGCATCAAGTATGTCGATGAAGTCATCCGCCGCAAGGTCGGTAAGACCGGCGCGAAGAAGTAAGGAGGTGTGCCGATATGATTAAAAGACCCGATACCAACGCGCAGCGTCTGAAGAGACATAAGAGAGTCCGTGCGAAGCTGTCCGGCACTCCTGAGCGTCCCCGTCTGAACGTTTTCCGCAGCGAGAAGAACATCTATGCACAGGTCATCGACGATGTGGCCGGCAACACCCTGGTTTCCGCTTCCTCTCTGGACAAGGAGATCGAGGGCAACGGCGGCAACAAGGTCGCTGCCCGCGCCGTGGGCAAGCTGATCGCCGAACGCTGCAAGGCGAAGGGCATTGATACCGTCGTGTTTGACCGCGGCGGCTACCTGTATCACGGCCGCGTGGCCGAGCTGGCTGAGGGTGCCCGCGAGGGCGGCCTGGAATTCTAAGGAAGGAGGACTTATCAATGGCAAGATTTGAAAGAGAGCAGAGCGAGTACATTGAGAGAGTAGTCGCTACCAATCGCGTATCCAAGACCGTTAAGGGTGGTCGAGTCATGAAGTTCTCCGCCCTGATGGTCGTCGGTGACGGCAAGGGCAAGGTCGGCTTCGGTCTGGGTAAGGCCGCCGAGGTGCCCGAGGCTATCCGCAAGGGCATCGAGGACGCCAAGAAGAACATGATCACCATTTCCCTGTCCGGCAGCACCATCCCCCACGAGATCATCGGCGAGGCCGGTGCAGGCCGCGTGCTGATGAAGCCCGCAGCTCCCGGTACCGGCGTGATCGCCGGCGGCCCCGTGCGTATCATCATGGAAGCTGCCGGTATCAAGGACATCCGTACCAAGTGCCTGCGCTCCAACACCGCCGTCAACGTGGTGGCAGCCACCTTTGAGGGTCTGAAGGCCCTGCGTACCCCGGAAGAGGTCGCCCGCACCCGCGGCAAGAGCGTGGACGAGATCGTGGGTTAAGGAGGGACTGAACATGGCTAATCTGAAGATCCAGCTCGTAAAGAGCCTCAACGGCAGACTGGAAAAGCATATTGCTACTGCCAACTCCCTCGGTCTGCGTAAGATCGGTGATACCACCGTACAGCCCGACAACGCCCAGACCCGCGGCAAGGTCGCCAAGATCGGCTACTTGCTGAAGGTCACTGAAGAATAAGGAGGTGCGAGAGCATGAAACTGAATGAACTGTCTCCCGCAGCCGGCTCCGTTAAGGAAGTCTACCGCAAGGGCCGTGGTCACGGCTCCGGCAACGGCAAGACCGCAGGTCGCGGCCACAAGGGTCAGAAGGCCCGCTCCGGCGGCGGCACCCGCATCGGCTTTGAAGGCGGTCAGATGCCTCTGGCTCGCCGCATCCCCAAGCGCGGGTTCAACAACATCTTTGCCAAACCCCTGGAGATCATCAATCTGAGTGCCCTCAACAAGTTTGAGGACGGCGAGATCGTCACCGCTGAAGCCCTGCTTGCGAAGGGTATCCTGAGCAAGTGCGAGTACGGCTACAAGGTCCTTGGCAACGGAAAGGTTACCAAGAAGGTGACCGTGCAGGCCGCTGCTTTTTCCGAGGCTGCTAAGGAAGCGATCGAAGCAGCCGGCGGAAAGGCAGAGGTGATCTAAGTGATCCAGACGATCAAAAAAGCGTGGGCGATCCCTGAGCTTCGGAAGAAGATCGTCTTTACCGCTCTGATCCTGCTGATTTTCCGTATCGGCAACGCGATCCCCGTGCCCTATGTGGACACCGGCCTGTTGAGCACCTACCTCCAGCAGATGAGCACCACGGTGCTGGGTCTGTACGACGTGATGTCCGGTGGTGCCTTCGCCAGTGCTACGGTATTCGCGCTGGGCGTCCAGCCCTATATCAACAGCTCCATCATCATCCAGCTCCTCACCATCGCCATTCCTCCTCTGGAGCGTCTGGCACGTGAGGGCGGTGAGGAGGGCAAGAAGAAGATCCAGTCCATCACCCGTTACGCAACGGTGGCTATCGCCATCCTGCAGGGTTGGGGCTACTATGCGCTGATGAAGAACGCAAACATCCTCACCAACACCGGTGTGTGGGCGGCTCTCGTCATCATCATCTCCTTCATCGCCGGTTCTTCCTTCGTGATGTGGATGGGTGAGCAGATCACCGAATTCGGTATCGGCAACGGTATTTCCATCATCCTGTTCGCGGGTATTCTGTCCCGCGTGCCCAGCATGGTGTCCTCCATGAGCATCTCCCTGAAGTCCGGGGCGATGCAGTGGTGGCACGCGGTGCTGGTGGTCATCGGCATCCTGGCTCTGATCGTTCTGATCACGTGGGTCAACGGCGCGGAGCGTCGTATCCCCGTGCAGTACGCCAAGCGTCAGGTGGGTCGTAAGATGTACGGCGGTCAGGCATCCACCCTCCCCATGAAGGTGAATATGTCCGGCGTTCTGCCCATCATCTTTGCCCAGTCCATCGCCATGATCATCCCCACGGTGGCGGCATTCCTGCCCGCACCCGAGGAGGGCACCTTTGCCTACAGTCTGGTGCACGCCGTTGACAGCAAGAGTGTGCTGTACATGATCTTCTACTTCCTGATGATCATTGCCTTCAGCTACTTCTACGCTACCATTCAGTTCAACCCCGTTGAGATCTCCAACAACCTGAAGAAGAACGGCGGCTTTATCCCCGGCTTCCGTCCCGGCAAGCCCACCGCTGACTTCATCAAGAAGGTGCTCAACAAGGTGACGATGTTCGGTGCCATCTATCTGGGCGTCGTGGCCATCCTGCCTCTGTTGATCGGCAAGATCGTGAACGTGGCGTCTCTGTCCATCGGCGGCACCTCCGTCATCATCGTGGTCGGTGTTGCGCTGGAGACCGTACAGGCTCTGGAATCCCAGATGCTGATGCGTCAGTACAAGGGCTTCCTCGAATAATTGAGGTATTATAATGAAACTGATCCTTTTAGGTGCTCCGGGTGCCGGGAAGGGTACCCAAGCAGACATCATCAAAAAGAAGCTGAACATCCCCACCATCTCCACCGGCAACATCCTGCGGGCGGCTGTGAAGAACGGCACCCCCACGGGTCTGAAGGCGAAGGAGTTCATGGATGCGGGCAAGCTGGTGCCCGATGAGGTCATCATCGGCATTATCAACGAGCGTCTGCAGGAGCCTGACTGCGCCAACGGCTACATCCTGGACGGCGTGCCCCGCACCATCGCCCAGGCGGAGGCTCTGGAGCAGGCGGGTATCAGGTTCGACGCTGTGGTCGCCATCGAGATCCCCGATGAGAAGATCATCGCCCGGATGGGCGGCCGCCGTGTCTGCGAAAGCTGCGGTGCCAGCTATCATGTCGTGAATATCCCCCCGAAAAAAGAGGGGATCTGCGACGTGTGCGGCGGCGCGCTGAAGCAGCGCAAGGATGATGACCCCGCGACGGTCAAGGATCGTCTGGCGGTCTATCATAAGGAGACGGAACCCCTCAAGGGCTTCTATGAGGCGAGAGGCGTTCTGAAAACCGTGGACGACCAGCCCACTGTGGAGGGCACGACACGGGAGATCCTGCGGGTGCTTGGAGTGACCGAATGATCACGCTCAAGTCCCCCCATGAGATCGAGCTGATGCGCCGGGCGGGCAAAATTACCGCGGCAGCCCGTGCTGTGGCACGAGATATGGTAAAACCCGGCGTTACCACCGCTCAGATCGACAAAGCAGTGTTCCAGTTCATTAAGGAGCAGGGTGCGATCCCCTCCTTCCTGCACTACAACGGCTATCCCGCCAGCGTGTGCGTCTCCGTCAACGACGAGATCATCCACGGCATACCCGGCAAACGGGTCTTGCAGGAGGGCGACATCGTCAGCGTGGACGTGGGTGCGTTCATCGGCGGATTCCACGGCGACTGCGCCGGCACCTACCCCTGCGGGCAGGTGTCTGACGAGGCGTTGCGGCTGATCCGGGTGACGCAGCAGAGCTTCTTCGAGGGCATAAAGTATGCCAGAGAGGGCTACCGGCTGTCGGACATCTCCGCCGCTGTGCAGGCGTATGTGGAGGCAAACGGCTTCAGCGTCGTCCGGGAATATGTCGGTCACGGCATCGGACGGCAGATGCACGAGGCTCCCGAGATCCCCAACTACGGCAAACCCGGTCACGGTCCCCGGCTTCTGCGGGGCATGACCATCGCCGTGGAGCCTATGGTCAACGGGGGGTCGGCAGCCATCAAGCAGATGCCCGATGGCTGGACGGTGAGAACCGCCGACGGGAAGAACGCCGCCCACTACGAAAACACCGTATTGATCACCGCCGGAGAGCCGGAGCTTCTGACGGATCCGGAGAAATCATTGGTGTGATATGGACATTGTAAAGGCAAATATCGTAAAATCTACCGCTGGCAGGGATAAGGGAGAGCTCTTCTTCGTCCTTGCGACGGAGGGGGACTTCCTCCTGCTGGCGGACGGAAAGCTTCGCCCCGTGGAACGCCCGAAGCGCAAGCGGCGCAAGCACGTGGTGCTGCGGCGTGCCGACGGCGGCGAGCTGTCCAGAAGAATCAGAAGCAACGAATCAATCACAAATAGTGAGCTTCGTAAAGCCATAGCCGCAGTACGCGGCGGTGATCAAGATCAGGAGGGATAACACTTGGCAAAATCCGACATGATCGAAGTGGAAGGCGTGGTTGTTGAATCACTGCCCAACACCACATTCCAAGTAGACATTGGAAATGGACACACGATCTTAGCGCATATTTCCGGAAAGCTCAGAATGAATTTCATCAGGATTCTGCCCGGCGACAAGGTGACAGTGGAAATGTCGCCTTACGATCTGACCCGCGGTCGGATCACCTGGCGCAGTAAGTAGGAGGTTTATCAAAATGAAAGTAAGACCGTCCGTGAAGCCCATGTGCGAGAAGTGCAAAGTGATCCGTCGTAAAGGCCGTGTCATGGTCATTTGCGAGAATCCCAAGCATAAGCAGAGACAGGGCTAAGTAGAAAGTGGAGGTGCTCTAAATTATGGCACGTATTGCCGGTATTGACCTGCCCAAGGATAAGCGAATCGAAATCGGTTTGACTTATATCTATGGTATTGGAAGAAAGAGTGCTCAGGACATCCTGGCACAGACAGGCATCAACCCCGACACCCGCGTCAAGGATCTGACGGAGGCCGATGAGGCCAAGCTCCGTGAGGCCATTGACCACGGCTACATCGTCGAGGGTGATCTGCGTCGTCAGACCGCGCTTGACATCAAGCGTCTGACTGAAATCGGCTGCTATCGCGGCATGCGCCACCGTCGTGGCCTTCCCGTGCGCGGCCAGCGCAGCAAGACCAACGCACGCACCCGCAAAGGCCCCAAAAAGACCATCGCTAACAAGAAGAAGTAAAGGAGGGAAGAATAGATCATGGCTAACGTAAAGGGCAAGAAAGTCATCCGCCGCCGTCGCGAGAAGAAGAACATCGAGAAGGGTCAGGTCCACATCCGTTCTTCCTTCAACAACACCATGGTGACCGTCACCGACGCTCAGGGCAACGCTCTGTCTTGGGCTTCCTCCGGTGGACTCGGTTTCCGCGGCAGCAAGAAGTCCACTCCCTTCGCCGCCCAGAGTGCCGCTGAGACGGCTGCTAAGGCTGCTATGGAGCACGGACTGAAGACCGTCGAGGTCTTCGTGAAGGGTCCCGGTCAGGGACGTGAGGCGGCTATCCGCGCTTTGCAGGCAGTGGGTCTGGAAGTGACGATGATCAAGGACGTCACCCCCATCCCCCACAACGGCTGCCGCCCCCCCAAGCGTCGTCGCGTGTAATCGGAAGAAGGAGGATATTAAATCATGGCTAAGAATATGCAGCCTATCGCCAAGCGTTGCAAGGCGTTGGGTATTTCTCCTACCGTCATGGGTTACTCCAAGAAGGAGACCAAGCGCAACCCCGGCGGCCAGATGAGAAAGAAAAAGAGCGAGTACGCCATCCAGCTCAACGAGAAGCAGAAGGTCAAGTTCGTGTACGGTATTCTCGAGAAGCAGTTCCGCGCTTACTACGAGAAGGCCACCACTATGCCCGGTAAGACCGGCGAGAACCTGCTGTCTCTGGTGGAGCGTCGTCTGGACAACGTGGTGTACCGCTTGGGCTTCGCCATGACCCGCCGCGAGGCGCGTCAGCTGGTGAACCACGCCCATTTCACCGTGAATGGGCATAAGGTCAACATCCCCTCCTATCTGGTGCGTGTGGGCGATGTGATCGAGGTCAAGGAGGGCAGCCGCTCCTCCGTGGCGTTCAAACGCCTGACCGCCGAGGATGCCCCCATGGTCACTGTCCCCAAGTGGCTGGAGCGTGACAAGAACGCCCTGAAGGGCACCGTCGTCACCCTGCCCGCTCGCGAGGACATCGACATGCCCATCGAGGAGCATCTGATCGTCGAGTTGTACTCCAAGTAATAGGGTTCTGACCCTCACGAAGCACTGGAATCAAATAGGGCGCGGTGGGTGCCGCGCCGCCAATAGAATGAAGGAGGGTACTGCATGATCGAAATTGAGAAGCCCCAGATCGAGTGTATCGAAACACCCGGCGACGCTTCCTATGGAAAATATGTGATCGAACCCCTGGAGCGCGGATACGGAACGACCTTGGGTAATGCGCTGCGGCGCATCCTGCTGTCCAGTCTCCCCGGAACCGCTGCCACAAGCATCAAAATTGCCGGTGTGCAGCACGAGTTCTCCACCGTCCCCGGTGTGAAGGAGGATGTGACGGAGATCGTTCTGAACGTGAAAAATCTGCTGACGAAGCTGCACAGCGACACTGTGAAAACCGTCTTTATCGAGGCCGTCGGCCCCTGCGAAGTTACCGCCGGCGACATCAAGAGCGATGGCGAGGTGGAGGTGCTCAATCCTGAGCTGCACATCGCCACGCTGGACGTCGGTGCCACGCTGAGCATGGAGATCACCCTGAGCCACGGCCGCGGCTACGTCTCTGCCGACAAGAATAAGGCGCAGCGTCCCGGTGTGATCGGTGTAATTCCCATCGACAGTATCTACACCCCCGTTTACAAGGTCAACTACACTGTGGAGAGCACCCGTGTGGGCGCATCCAGCGACTACGACAAGCTGACGCTGGAGGTCTGGACGGACACCACCATCGCCGCACGCGATGCGGTGTCTCTGGGTGCGAAGATCCTCTGCGACCATTTTGCCCTGTTCACCGACCTTAGCGACACGCTGGGCGACAAGTCCACCGTGGTGGAGAAGGCGCAGGATTCCAAGGACAAGATGCTGGAGCTGACCATCGAGGAGCTGGATCTGTCCGTTCGCAGCTTCAACTGCCTCAAGCGTGCCAACATCAACACCGTCGAGGACTTGATCTCCAAGACCGAGGACGAGATGATGAAGGTTCGCAACCTGGGACGCAAGTCCCTTGAGGAAGTCATCAACAAGCTGGCTATGATGGGTCTGTCCCTCGCCAGCGAAGACAACAACTAACGATCCAGCGCGTACCGCGCCCGATCATAACAAGGAGGAAACTGAAATGCCCGGAACTCGTAAGCTCGGTAAGACTACCGATCAGCGTATGGCGATGCTCCGTCAGCAGGTCACCGATCTTCTGGACAACGGTCGGATGGAGACTACCATCACCCGCGCCAAGGAGATCAAGCCCATGGCCGAGAAGATGATCACTCTCGGTAAGAAGGGCGACCTGGCAGCCTATCGTCAGGCACTGAGCTTCATCACCCGCGAGGATGTGGCTAACAAGCTGTTCAAGGAACTGGCTCCCAGCTACGCCGAGCGCAACGGTGGCTACACCCGCATCATCCGCACCGGCGTCCGCCGCGGCGATGCTGCAGAGACTGCCATCATCGAACTGGTGAAGTAAGCACATTTGCATTATAAAAAAGAACACGCCGCAGGCTCTTGGGTCTGCGGCGTGTTCTTTTTTCACTGCGGCGCATATACTTCTCCCGGTGATGAAATGAAAAGACGTATTTGCGCGCTGCTGCTGTCCCTGCTTCTGCTGGGCGGCTGCGGGGCGGAGGAGACGGTCAGCGTGACGGCGGCGGGGGAGACGCCCGCCCCCAAATACGTGGCTCTGACCTTCGACGACGGGCCATCGCCCCGGTGCACGCCCCGGCTGCTGGACGGTCTGCGGGAGCTGGGAGCAAAAGCCACCTTCTTCGTGGTGGGCTGTCAGGCGGAGAAGGACCCCGACATCGTCCGGCGCATCGCCGATGAGGGACATCAGGTGGGCAACCACTCCTACGACCACGCCGATCTCCACACCCTTACGGCGGCGCAGGCGGCGGAGGATCTGCGGCGGAACGATGACCTGCTGCGGCAGCTGCTGGGGGACGGCGACTACTGGGTGCGCCCGCCCTACGGTCTGCTGGCGGAACGGGACGCCGCTGCGCTGCCCGTGCCGCTGGTGAACTGGTCGGTGGACACGGAGGACTGGCGCACCAAGGACTGCGGGAAGATCCTGGACGTGATCTACCGCTGCACCGGCGATGGCGACATCGTCCTGCTCCACGACCGCTACCAGAACTCCGTGGACGCGGCGTTGACGGCGATAGCGCACCTGCAGGAGCAGGGCTATGTGTTCGTCACGGTGGCGGAGCTGCTGGAGTTGAAGGGCGTGACGGCGGAGCCGGGCGTTACCTACCGCCGCGCATAAAACTTCATGCGGGAACGCAGCACCACGAAAATGCGGAAATGGTACATTTCTTATTTTTGCTATGCTTTTGCATAACAAAAACGCCCCGGAGCGTCTGCTCCGGGGCGTTCGTTCTATGCAGTTTGCTTACGCACCGATACCGGCGGCCAGCATGCAGTTGATGACCAGCGTCAGAACGATGAACGCGGCACCGATCCACTTGGTACCCTTTGCCAGCTTGGCGTCCAGGCTCTTTGCCTTGGACTTGGACATATAGCTGTCGGCGATGCCGCCGATGGCACCGGACAGACCCTGGCTCTTACCGGACTGGAACAGAACCACAAAAATCAGGATCAAGGCAGCGATCAGCTGCAAAACAGTAACAAAAATCATTTTTTCGGACTCCTCCACCTATTCCATGCCATACGGCATATTTATCACAGTACACTGCATTTTACCACAGGACAGGGGAGTTTGCAAGAGGGAAAATGTCATTTCTCCGCAGAAAAAAGAAGAAAATTCAATAGAACAAATGTTGCAATCCGCGCCGTGCCGTGTTATAATAACAGCGGAAACGTGTGTACGCGGCGAAAGGGGAATAGATATGGCACAGATGACGAAAATGCAGCAGAGGATCTACGACTGCATCGCCGAGGCGTTGCAGCGGCAGGGCTACCCGCCCTCCGTCCGCGAGATCGGCGAGGCGGTGGGGCTGAAATCCCCCTCCACTGTCCACTTCCATCTGAAGCACATGGAGGAGATGGGCGTGCTGACCAAGGGAGCCGGCAAGGGGCGCGCCTTGACACTGGCGCAGCCGTTGCAGGGGGAAGCACTTGCCGGAGCGTCTGACGCCGTGCCGGTGCAGGAGGAGGCGGAGCCCGCCGCTGACCGCATCCCCGTGGTGGGCACCGTGGCGGCAGGCAGCCCCATTTTGGCGGAGGAGTGCATCGAGGACTACCTGACCTTCGACACCGGGGGCAGGGAGGGGGAGTATTTCGCCCTCCGCGTCCGGGGCGAGTCCATGCTGAACGCCGGTATTCTTCCGGACGACCTGGTGGTGGTGCACCGCCAGCCCACCGCCCACAACGGCGAGATCGTGGTGGCACTGCTGGGGGACGAGGCGACAGTGAAGCGTCTCAGCCGCCGCAACGGCGAGGTGTGGCTGCTGCCGGAGAACGAGAATTACCGCCCCATTGACGGGCGGCACGCCACGCTATTAGGGAAGGTCACCGCCGTGGTGCGGCAGTACAGCTGAAGAAGAAAAAACACCCCCCGGCGGAGGGTCGGGGGTCATAAGAAAGTAATATCGTATTTTCTCAGGAACGGCGTGGCTTCGGTCACGCCGTTTCCTGTTTCAGCAGTTCTTCCACGGGGATAAAGCCCACAAGGTCATAGGAAATGCGGATGCCCTGATGCCGCTTGCCGCTGGACTTGTCCGGGGCTTCAATGTAGATTGCCTTGACAAGCTCCCGCAGCGCATACGGGGTAAGCTCATCTAAATCCTCGTATTTGCGTACCCGCTGGATAAACTGCTCCAAATTTTCAATCTGTCGTTCCTGTACTTCGATTTCCTGCTGCAAAGCCTGAATTTCCGCTTTAAGCTGCGCTTGTTCGTCCTCATAGGTCTTGCTCATCATAGAAAACTTTTCATCTGTGATGCGCCCCGCCACATTGTCCTCGTAAATGCGGATAAACAAACGGTCAAGCTCTCCCAGCCGCTTTTCAGCCTGTGCCAGCCGCTTCTTGTGTCCACGGATCGCGGCTTCGCTGGACAGCCGGAGCTTCTGCTCCATGACGGCACGGAAATGATCCTCATACCGACTGACATAGGAAATCGCAGTTCTCATGTGCATCCAGACCAATTCTTCCAAAACAACAGCACGGATAAAGTGTGCCGAACAACTTCCCGTATTGCTGCGGTAGTTGGCGCATACAAAATGATCCTGCCGCTTTTCAAAGTAGTTGGTGGTGCAGTAGCGCATTTTTGCTCCACAATCAGCGCAGTAGACCATACCGGAAAACAGACTGCTCTTGCCCGTCTTTGTCCTGCGGTGACGCTGCTGGCGAATTTCCTGCACCTTGTCAAAGACCTCCTGCTCAATGATCGCCGGGTGGGTATTGTAGAAAACTGCCTGCTTTTCAACGGGCGTTTCCCTCTGTTTCTTATCCCAAATAGAATTGGTATAGGTCTTGAAATTGACGGTGCATCCTGTGTATTCCCGCCGTTCCAGAATGTGAACGACCGTGTTGGTGTTCCAATGGTACGGATCAGCGGTTTCCGGGCTGGGTGTCTTGATGCCCTCGCGCTTCTTGTAGGCGGTTGGGTTAAGTACCTTTTCCTCCTGCAAGAGCTTTGCGATCTGCATCGGGCCTCGCCCTTCCATGCACAGCTTGAAAATGCGCTTGACTACCAATGCCGCCGCTTCATCCACGACCCACTTCATCTTGTCCTCCGGGTCTTTACGGTAGCCGAACGGAACATTGGTGGTCAGGGGAACGCCGCGTTCGCCCTTCGCCTTATTGACAGCACGAATTTTGCGGCTGGTGTCCTTGGCAAAAAACTCGTTGAACCAGTTCTTGATACCCGCAATGTCGCTGTCGGTACTGTTGGGATCGATGGTGTCAAAGTGATCGTTGATGGCAATATAACGCACATTGTACTTCGGGAACGTGAAGTTGATATACAGCCCTGTCAGCGAAGAATTTCGTCCCAGTCTGGATAGGTCTTTGGTAATACAGACTGCCACCCGTCCCGCTTCGATCTCCGCAAGCATGGCTTGGAAGCCGGGGCGGTCATAGTTCGTCCCGCTATACCCATCGTCCACAAAAAAGGTTGGGTTCGGGAAACGGTGCGCCTTTGCGTATTGGAGCAGGATCATTTTCTGATTCTGGATGCTGTTGGATTCGTCCTCTTTGCCGCCCTTCTTATCTTCTTTCAAATCTTCCACGGATAAACGGCAGTAAAGCGCGGTGATTTTATCAGTTGCCCGTAACATTTCTGTTTCCTCCTTCAAAGGGGCAACTGCCAGTACAGGATTGGTTGCTTCTATTGTACCAAGAGACTGCGTATTTGTCATTCAGAATCCTCCATCTTTTCTGTAAACTTTTCGCCCATGACGCGCTCCATCTTTCTATCCAGCGTTTCCACGCCGTCATAGCTGCCTGTGACGGTGTAGACTGTGCCTCCGATTTCCTTTTGCAAGGTGAACTCCGGCAGCCAGAAGGCGGACAAGTTTTTCACGCAAAGATGTCCGTCCTCGTTGAAATAGCAGTTGTGTTGGGGATGGTCGGGCGGCAGGGGCTGCGGTTTCAGATACGGGTCTGGATTGGAGAAGTAATATTCCGCTGGCTCGTCGTGTTCTGCTTTTTCCCATTCCTCGATTTCTGCCAGCAGATCAGGGTCGTTTTCGTGTTCAAATTCTTTGTTCTCGTTCATGGTGGTGTCCTTTCTCCGATGGGTTATCGGTCTATATCGTGATGTTTGTTTTTTGCCTTTTGCGGCGCGTCCGCTTTCAGGGCAACATCCACATAGCGGCGTACCTTTTGCAGCTCGGTAACTTCCTCCCGCTGGGCTTTCAGCCTCGCATACTCTGCTTCGTTTTCGGCGGTCAGTGCTGCAAGCTCGGTCTGCCACGCTTTTGGCGTCAGCTTCATATCCGGCAGATTTGCCCGCAGATAGCGATTTGCCGCATCCCATATTGCAAGATCGGCGCGGTGTGCTTCCGCAAACTTTTCCTGCTTGCCCTTCCAGCGGATTTGCTTGCATTCATCGTGAATGGGCTGTGTCTCTCGTAGGTTCTGTGCCTGTTCCATGAGCTTTTGAAGCTGGCGGATGCGCGTCTCTCTCGGTTTCATGCCGTTGCGGATTTCGCTTGCCTTGTCATGGACAACGGACAGGGCTACATCCAGTTCTTCCAGCGTATAGATACCTTTTTCTGAAAGAAGATTGACAGCTTTGGAAATTGCTTTGAGTTCGTCTGCGGTGTGCTGTTGCTGCCAGCTTTGGGAATACTTCCCGCTTTTGGCTTTCTGAATATCCAGATAGCGGAACAGCAGCGTGGAGAGGTCGGGGGATTTCGGCTGCGGCGGCTCGGCACGCAAGCTCTCCTTTGCCTTGAACACATCAAGCAGCCATTCTTTCAGCTTACCGATCTGTGCCTTGATGTCACGGAGCAGACGGTTTGCCGCCTTGATACTGCGGTTCAGTTCGCCGCGCTCGGTGGCGATGCCTTTCTTCTCCATCTGTGAGGCTGCCACACCGATATGAACGGTTGGGATTTGGTCGATCCCCTGCCGCTCGTAGCTGCGGTGGTCGATGCGCTCCGGGCGGTTGTTCTGTTCCAAAAACTCATTGGCAAGGTCAGCCCACACCTTGCGCCAGACCTCGGCGTTCTCCTGACTGTTCCAGTCCACAAGGTCAATCTTGCGGGTTTTGTATCTGCCGCTGGACAGACGGATTCTCTCGCCGTTTTCGTCCAGCACATATTCCTTTTTGGACTTCGGCAGCCACTTGCCATGTGCGTCCATCGGGCGCATGGTGAGAAGAATATGGGCGTGCGGATTGCCGCTGCCTGTGTCATGGATGTTGAAGTCTGCACACATTCCTCTGGAAACAAATTGAGAGGAACAGTACGCACGGACAAGCCGTACCTGTTCCTCTCTGGATAACTCTATGGGCAGGGCAACCTCCAACTCCCGCGCCAGTTGGGAGTTGCACGCCCTTTCAATTTGTTCCACGCTGTTCCAAAGCGTTCCCCGGTCTTGAAAGTTTGTGGGAGCGTTGGACGGCAGCAGGATTTCCGAATGGACGATACCGCGCTTTCTGGTGTAGTCATGGATCATGCCGTCCCACTCGTTTGTGATTTTCTCGCCGCTTCGGTAGGCGGCTGCTGCAACGGCTGACTTGCCGTTTCCCCGGCTGATGATCTTGATGCTGCAATGATAGATTGCGATAACGGTTTACCTCCAATCCTCGAAATTCAGCCCCATGAAATGGAACGCTTTGCCACAGCAAGGTGTTCCGTTTCATGGAGGCGCAAAAGGGTAGACAGCACAGGCTGTCGCAGGGAAAATGCAGTTTTCCCTGTTCGCGGCGCAAGCCACCAATGTGGGCGCGTGGAGATTTCCATGCGCTCACAAGCTCTCGGCAGAGCGCACGACACCTCATGGGGTCCCCGCAAAGTTGCAAAACTTTGTGGGGAGAGGAGGGGCAGCAGAATGAATGAGTTTTGCCGCTTGCGGCGAAACGAATGATATGGAGCTTGCCCCGACGAGGTGTATAAGTGCGCCCTTGTTGTCAAGGGTTTATTCAGCCTGTCGTTTCCACTGCTCGTTTTTTCAAAAACTCCCGCGCCGGTTCACTCGTCAAAGCAAGTCGGAAAAAGGTCTGCGCGTCCTCGTCCGTCATGGTGATAAGCTCCGGCACGATGCTTTCAATAAAGCCGCCCCGCGAACACAGGCGGTGGTTGCGCTCCTTGCGCTTCTCTATGGCAAGCCTGCGGTCAAGCATCTTGCTTCGGTTCTCATACTGCCGGATTTTCTTCTGCGTGAGTTCCAGCTCGGCATTACATTCCTCGATGGTCTGCGGCAGTTTTTTCTTTGGCATAAATATTCGCTCCTTTCTTGATTTTGGGTAAAAAAAGACCGCTGACTGTACGCACACGGCGCGGGTCAACGGTCTGTTTTTCGGTGTGTGGTTATTGCGTCACTGATTTCTTCACGAAGGACAGTAGGGACAAGAACAATACTGTGCTTGCACATTTTTAGTCCATATCAGGATTTACTGATTTCAGAATTTGGTATGATGTTTCAGCATCAAGATCAACTCCCGACAGAACAATGGAAACATCTCCATACCAGATGCCAAGCTCGATCCTGCTACCATACGAAATTGAATTGCCATTCGGGGCGGTTTTACGAATGTGCTCGGATACATTGTCTTCTTTCAACTCGGATGCGTCCACCATGGGACCCGCCCAGCCATTTTTCCCATATTCTGAGGCCCATGTGACTGTGATCGCATACCATTTCGATGAATCGTCATTATCAGAATACTCTATTGTAATCTCCTTTGTCCCCGTTTCCTTCGCAGTTTCAGAATCCAAATAATAAAGAATCTCAACTCGTTCCACTTTCATATTGTCTGGAGCATAAGAAGGAACATACTTTCCGAGTTCCGGGTCATTCATGCAATCCTCTAATGTCTTTCCCCCAGAATGGTAATCTACCGGCACCGCTCCTGTGTGGCTTTCCAGTATCTCAAGCAAATTGCTATAGCTTTCTTTTTGCACCTGTACACAAACTCCAAGTAGTCCTTGATAAAGAACATATCCGTCTTTCCACAGCCGAAGATGTACTGTTGTACCATTCTGCATATTGAAATACAGGTGGTATATTTCCATCTCATTGAAGATGTCTCTTGCATCATCGTAGGAGATAGAATTCCGAGGAATAAACTCAGCAACGTTTAATCCATCAATAAAATCACGGATTAGCTCATCGGAATCTTTCAGCTGATAGAGTTCGTGCTTGCTTTTGTTCCACGAATCGCGGCTCTCGTATTGTACAGACGTATAGTTCCCGGCAAGATGGAGCCGATCCGTATAAAGTTCGGAGCCATACTTTAATGTGATTCCTGTATCGCACACATAGAGGGAAATTGAGCCATCCGTATGTTTCATACAGAGCATGAAGGATGGGTCGTATCCCTTCACCTCGTAGAAATCACCTTTCACGCTGCCTGCAAACTCCACATATCCATCCCGCGGAGTCCACTCATCAATCAGCCCTGTCGCAGTGCCGAGATGTTTTCCAATGATGTCAACATCATCATATATCCAGTCATAGTGAACATAGCAATTCCCTTGATAAATGAAAAATCCCAGCATATCCGCAGACGATTCCGCTGAAAGAGAGACTTCAAGTTTGGGAATTGTTACTCCTTTGTCGGACATGGTAATTTCTGTGGAAGAGTCCGAATGGTTAGAAAAATTTCGCCAGGCAAACACGCCTACAACAATCAGGCAGATACAAGCTACAGCAGCAATTTGCCGTTCCCACCTTCGCTTCGGCTTCGCATTGGCGCGGACTTTGTTGGTTTCCTCGATAATGTCATCGTTCAGCATATTCAAAGCGTCACTGATGCGTTCTTTCTTCATAGCTCATAGCCCTCCTTTTCCAAATATTTTTTTAGTCCCTGCCTTGTTCGGTAGAGCATACTCTTGACCTTTGGCTCGCTTACGCCGTAGTAGTCTGCGACTTCTCGGATAGAATCCGCAAAGTAGTATCTGCCGACAAATGTGTTTCGTGCTTCTGCCGGGAGCGTGTAGAGATAGGTATTGATTGCTTCCGCAAGCAGTTTCAATTCTATGCTCTGCTCTGTGGTTTCGCTGCCGGAAATACAATCCTCAAGTTCAGAAAGAGAGATTGCATATTCCGAGTGCTTCCGTTTATCCCTGTTGCGTGTGCGGAACGCATCAATGGATAGTTGTCGTGTGATTTTTCCTAAATAAGTGGAGAGGACGCTTGGCTTATGCGTTGGCATGGAGTTCCACGCCTTTAAGTAGGTATCGTTGACGGTTTCCTTGCTGTCCTCCCAGTCGGAGAGGATATTGTAGGCGATCTTTGAAAGATACCGCCCATATTTCCGCTCCGTTTCGCTGATGGCACTCTCATCTCTTTTCCAGTATAAGTCAACGATCATTTCATCCTGCATGGGCGAACCTCCTTTCTCATCTGCTGTCAGGTTCCTTCACTATATATCCCGACAAAAATCGGATTTGGTTTCACGATTTTCAAAATTCCCTCAAAAAAATTATAGCAGATATTTGTGAACGCTTCTACCCATGCCGTTTACGCTGTTTTTCTTCGCCGCTTCGCTTGCCGCCCTGCGCCGTTCCTCGCTATACGGCGCGGTCAGCCGAAAACTTAACCGCCTTTTCTCAATCTCAAAGGTCAGCCCGCCTTGCTCATCATCGTCGGTCTGACGGCAGCATTGCGGGTGCTTTGCCGCAAATGCCGTCAGCCGCTTTTTGAGATCGGTATTGTGAGTTTGCACCTCAATGATGCGGCTATGCTCGTCAAAGTAAATCACGGTTGTCTTTTGCTTCTTGGTAAGCCCTGTTCTCATAAAACCTCCTGTTTTTCATAGATTTTTCCCAGCTCTTGAATTGGAAAAGTGCTGCGATTTTTTGATGGAAACGCCCCAAACGATGTGGGGTACATTTTGTCTTGTCCTATCGGCTGATTTGCCGCTTTTCCAGCTCTTGACCGTGTTTTCATGGCGTTCTGTTTGTCCGGCTTTTCAGCCACTCCACCAGCTCATTTTTCATCACCAATTTACGCCCGCCGATCCGCAAGGTTGGGAAGTCCGGGCTGCTCAAAAGGTTATATGCACCCGCTTTGGAAATCTGCAACGCTTCGGCAAGCTGCTTTACATCCATCACATCAGGCATGGCTTCAAACGGTTCTCTGCTCATAAAATCTCCTTTCCCGCATGAAAAGCAGCAGCTACCATTTCGGTAACTGCTGCCGCTTCTGCGTCTGTTTACTTGTCCAAATACTTCTGATACTCCGCTGTCACATAGTCCTCATAAGCTCCGGCGATTTTGGCGATCCGCTTATGGACTGCGCTGGCGGTCTTGTAGCCAACCTTGTCTGCAATCTCATGTTCGGTCAAGCCGTCCATGCGCAGCTTCAATATTTCCCGGTCTTTCTCGCTGATGCTCCGCTCGGCAAAGGCGGTGATCTGCATTTCGGAGATAACATTCTGTTCAAACTCGCCGCGAGGGTCAGCGACCTCGAAAATATCGCCGTCCTCATTCTCCATCATTTCATCCAGAGAAATCGGCTTGCCGGAGCGGTTGTGATTCCACTTCCGCATGAAATCCGTCTTGACGGTGCTGCTGGTGGTTTCATAGTCCTCCATGGTGCGGTTTTCCCAGATCGCGTTGATCATCAGCTGCCAGTTCTGTTCTGCAATCACCATGTCGGTGACATTACCGACCAGATTGCTGAACTGCTGATAGGTCAGCCACGGCACTTCCACGCCCTGCGGGATGTTATATAGGTTTTGAAAGCCCAGTCCGTTCTGCTCAAATTTCATGCGGATGTAGGGGATGATACTGTACGATAGCCGCCACAGGGGGAAGTATCCTGCGTACTGATTCCAGTTGCCGGGAATGTCGCGGTAGTTGCCTTTGCGGTCTTTGACTTGAAAGAACTGCCATGCGCACCATGCGTAGCAGTCCCACACAAGCAGCTTGAACATATCGTCACATACGATGTGGTCATATTTGTCCGTCCACAAAACCTCATACGGGCAGCGAGGCAGCTCATAGGCTGGTTTCCATTTCTCCGCAAGCTCTCGCGGCAAGCTGTAAAACAGCGTCAGCCATGATTTGTCGCTGTCCTGCGGTATCTCGATGATCTCACCGGGCAGCACCACAAGAAAACCTTTCGGGCCTGTCTGCTTGTCCATCAGCGTCACCTCCAATCGCTTCTGTATTCAGCCCTCTACTATATATGGCATGAGAACGGCTGAATTGTTCCAATGCTTCTAAACTTTTTTGAGATTTTTTGAAAAAATCTCGGAATGGATGGGATAGGATTGATTTAAGGCAATTATACCTGAAAGCTGTGAATAAATCTATTGCTTTTCGTGACAGCAAAAAAATAACGGGTATCCGGCTCTCACCAGATACCCGTTATTCCGTTGCCAATCCCGCCTGACAGATGCTCATTTCGTAATTTCGGTCTAAACCTGTTTTACGAACACCCGTCTAAAGGCGTCCTTCCCTTTTATACACTTTCACATTTCCTGAGCCTGTAATTGGAGGCGATCGGCGATCATGGCGATGAATTCGGAGTTTGTGGGCTTGCCCTTCGCGGAGTTCACCGTATAGCCAAAGTATTTCTGCAGCGTTTCCAGGTCGCCGCGGTCCCACGCTACCTCGATCGCGTGGCGAATGGCGCGCTCCACTCGGCTGGGCGTCGTCCCGAACCGCTTTGCGATCTCCGGATACAGCACCTTCGTCACCGCGTTGATGACCCCCATGTTCCGCACCGTCAGGATAATGCCTTCCCGCAGGTACTGGTAGCCCTTGATGTGCGCCGGCACGCCGATCTCGTGGATGATGGCCGTGACCATCATCTCCAGCTGCTGCAGCGGCAGGTCGCAGCGCGGGCCTGCCGCGTGGCGGATATGCTCCAGCACTGAGGTGTCGTCCGCCGGCTTGGGCAGGAATGCATAGGCGCCGGCATCGCGGATGTCCCGGGCCGCCTCGGCGGTGCGGAATTCCGTCACCACAATGCACCGCGTCTCGGACTTGCCCTTCAGCCGCCGCAGGATGCCCGTGCCGTCCAGGCCGGGCAGCACCGTGTCCAGCACCAGCACGGCGGGGTGCTGTGCCTCCACCAGCGCCTCACGGCCGTCGGCGGTGTCGCCGATCAGACAGATATCCCCCTGCTTCTTCAAGAAATCGCACAGCTCTGTCCGATACGCCTGGTCCGCATCCGCAACGCATACAGTGATCTTGTTCTCCATATTCACTTTCCCCTTTAACATAATTTTAACGGCACGCAATTCCCCATATACACACCACGAACCGCTTTGACGCTATCAAAAATACCACAAACAGACAGCAAATGCAAGGGCAATTTGTCGAAAACCAACATTTTCGTTCGACACCCAGCGACCGCATTCGACAAAAAGTGGTGCTCGCGAGATGAAATGCTCCGTTTTACCGATATTCCGCTTCTATAATT
>OHSI01000179.1_pt1 | contig 46542 bp, 59 predicted proteins | sample 1578641 | NCBI WGS metagenome assembly OHSI01 (sample SAMEA3879535, study PRJEB24766) | human gut metagenome | biome: human-associated habitat; feature: feces | place: USA | collected 1985/1987 | reverse complement strand
ATGTGTATCGCATGCTCCGGGAGTTCGTGGATTTTGCCAATGTATTCAACTAACTTTCAAGTTAAAATAAAACTTTAGTCTTTATATTAAATGGGTTCTTTGTTATAATAATCGCGGTTAGTATGTAGTAACAAAATCATTAAATGAAATAGATACATAGAAAAGGAGAATAATATGACAGCAAAAGAAATGCTCGGTAAGGTGGATCATACGCAACTGAAGGCATTCGCTACCTGGGAGGACATTCAGAAGTTGTGTGATGAGGCGATCCAATATCATACCGCCAGTGTATGTGTACCTCCCTGTTATATTAAGAGAATCCATGACTCCTACGGGGAGAAGATCAATATCTGTACCGTAGTGGGATTCCCGTTAGGCTACAGCGTGACAGAAGCAAAGGTGGCAGAAGTACGTAAGGCACTGGAAGATGGTTGTAACGAGATCGATATGGTAGTCAATATCAGTGATGTGAAGAACGGTCTGTTTGACAAGGTGGAAGAAGAGATCCGAACACTGAAAAAAGAGTGTGGAGATCACATCCTCAAGGTTATCATCGAGACCTGCTATCTGACGGAGGAAGAGAAGATCGCCATGTGTAAGGCAGTAACGGATGCAGGTGCGGACTTCATTAAGACTTCTACAGGATTCGGAACCGGTGGGGCCACGAAAGAAGATGTAGAACTGTTCAAAAAATACATTGGTCCCAAGGTGAAGATCAAGGCGGCAGGCGGAGTGTCCAGCATGGAAGATCTCGAGATGTTCTTAGAGCTTGGCTGTGACCGTATCGGTACATCCAGAGCCGTAGGCCTCTGTAAGGGCGAATTTACCGAAGGCTATTAAGTTTTATGAAAGGAACAAAACAATGGAAAACAAAGTAATTCAGGACAGACTTGCACTTCTCAGAGCGAAGATGCAGGAGGAAGGCATTGATTTTTATATGATGCCCACAGCGGATTTTCATAACTCCGAATACGTAAACGACTATTTTAAAGTAAGAGAATATTTCAGTAACTTTACCGGTTCCAACGGTACGCTGTTAGTATGGAAGGACGGCGCCGGACTGTGGACCGACGGCAGATATTTCATTCAGGCAGAGGCAGAATTGGAAGGGACAGGCGTAGAACTGTTCCGCATGTTGCAGGAAGGTGTTCCTACCATCGAAGAGTTTCTGGAGCAGAATATGCAGCAGGGTCAGACCTTAGGCTTCGACGGCAGAGTCATTGCAGCCATGGACGGTAAAAAATACGAAAAGGTACTGGCAAAGACGCAGATCTGTATCGCTTATGAGAAAGATCTGGCAGACAGCATCTGGACGGACAGACCGGATTTTCCTGCCGGAAAAGTAACGGTACTGAACGAGAAAATTGCCGGTAAGAGCGTGGAAGAGAAACTCATGCAGACCAGAGAGAAGATGGCAAAAGACGGCGCCAACGCACTGCTTTTGACCAAACTGGACGATCTGATGTGGCTCTTCAATATCCGTGGCTGCGATGTGGAATGCAACCCGGTGGCAATGTCTTATGCTTATATTACGGAGGATACCGCCACATTGTTTATCCAGCAGAAGGCACTGGATACGCAGGTGTCAGAATACCTTGCAGCACATCACATCAATGTGAAGGAATACGACACTGTCGTAGACTTTCTGAAATCACTTCCTGCAGGCAATGTGATCCTCGTGGATAACAGATATTGCAGTTATACTTTATATAAGACACTGCAGAAGAACCAGCAGCTGATAGAGGGTAAGAATCCCACTGAACTGTTGAAAGCCATCAAGAATCCGGTGGAACAGGCGAGAATGCAGGAGATTTTCCTGAAGGACAGCGTTGCGGTAACCAAATTCATCTACTGGCTGAAAACTCATGTAGGAAAAGAGAAGATCACCGAAGTGACCGCCGCAGACTATCTGGAACAGAAGAGAAGAGAGATTCCGGAATTCTTAGACCTTTCCTTCCCAACGATTGCAGGCTATAAGTCCAATGCAGCCATGATGCATTACGAGGCAACACCGGAGAACTGTGCAACTCTGGAGCCGGAGGGAATGCTTTTGGTAGATTCAGGCGGACAGTATCTTGGCGGCACCACCGATGTAACCAGAACCATCGCATTGGGTCCTGTCTCCGATGAGATGAAAAAGCATTATACCATGGTGGCTGCGGCAGTGATGCAGCTTACCCACGCTCACTGGCTCTACGGCTGTACCGGAAGGAATCTGGATATTCTGGCAAGACAGCCTATCTGGGATATGGATATTGATTACCAGTGCGGCACCGGACATGGTGTGGGATACATTCTGAACGTACACGAAGGTCCCCAGAACATGCGTTGGAGATTCACTGGAGGTATGGTGGAAGCCGTGTTCGAAGACGGCATGGACATCACCAATGAGCCTGGTATCTACATCCAGGGCAGCCACGGCATTCGTATCGAGAACGTGATGCTGGCGAAAAACGATGTGAAGAACGAGTACGGTCAGTTCATGCATTTCGAGACTCTGACCTGGGTGCCTGTCGATAGAGAAGCCATTGACGAAAAATATTTGAACGATACCCAGATAAAATATCTGCACGAGTATCAGAAGACCGTCTACGAGAAGATTTCTCCTTATCTGAATGAGGAAGAAAAAGAATGGCTGGCGGCAGAAACCGGAGTGAAGTAAAGAGAATATAAAATTGGTATTAAATTTTTAACGGTTTCTTGACTTTTTTACTGGGTTTTGAGATAATACACACGATGTGGCAGAAGATAAAGACACATATAAAGAATAAAGGAAAGAGGTTAATGTAAGATGGCAGAGATTAATTTAAGCAAGTACGGCATCACCGGAACCACAGAAATCGTTCACAATCCTTCTTATGAACAATTATTCAAAGAAGAGATGAAGCCTGAACTGGAAGGCTACGAGAAAGGTCAGGAGACCGAACTCGGTGCGGTAAACGTTATGACCGGTATATATACAGGACGTTCTCCCAAAGATAAGTTCATCGTTGAAGATGAGAACTCCAAGAACACTGTATGGTGGACTTCCGATGAGTACAAGAACGACAACCATCGTATGTCTCAGGAAACATGGGTTGCTGTAAAGGATATCGCTAAGAAGGAGCTGTCCAACAAGAGACTGTTCGTTGTAGATGCATTCTGCGGCGCTAACAAGGACACTCGCATGGCTATCCGTTTCATCGTTGAGGTAGCTTGGCAGGCTCATTTCGTAACCAACATGTTCATCAAACCCACCGAGGAAGAGCTGAAGAACTTCGAGCCTGATTTCGTAGTTTACAACGCATCTAAGGCTAAGGTTGAGAATTACAAGGAGCTTGGTCTGAATTCCGAGACTTGTGTAGCTTTCAATATTACCAGCCGTGAGCAGGTTATTGTGAATACATGGTACGGCGGAGAGATGAAGAAGGGTATGTTCTCCATGATGAATTACTACCTGCCTCTGAAGGGCATCGCTTCCATGCACTGCTCCGCAAACACCGATATGAACGGTGAGAACACCGCTATCTTCTTTGGTCTGTCCGGAACCGGTAAGACCACTCTGTCTACCGATCCTAAGCGTCTGCTGATCGGTGATGACGAGCACGGTTGGGATGACAACGGCGTATTCAACTTTGAAGGTGGATGCTACGCTAAGGTTATCAACCTGGACAAGGATTCCGAGCCCGACATCTACAACGCAATCAAGAGAGATGCGCTGCTTGAGAACGTAACCGTTGATGCTAACGGCAAGATTGATTTCAACGATAAGACCGTTACCGAGAATACTCGTGTATCTTATCCTATCGACCATATTAAGAATATTGTACGTCCTATTTCTTCCGCACCCGCAGCTAAGAACGTAATCTTCCTGTCTGCTGATGCATTCGGCGTACTGCCTCCCGTATCTATTCTGACTCCGGAGCAGACCCAGTATTACTTCCTGTCCGGTTTCACAGCTAAGTTAGCTGGTACCGAGCGTGGTATTACCGAGCCTACCCCTACCTTCTCTGCTTGTTTCGGTCAGGCATTCCTGGAGCTGCATCCTACCAAGTATGCAGAAGAGCTGGTGAAGAAGATGGAGAAGAACGGTGCTAAGGCATACCTTGTAAACACCGGATGGAACGGAACCGGCAAGCGTATCTCCATTAAGGATACCCGTGGTATCATCGATGCTATTCTGAATGGTGCAATCAAGACCGCTCCTACCAAGAAGATTCCTTACTTCGATTTCGAGGTTCCTACCGAGTTAACCGGTGTTGATACCGGAATTCTGGATCCCAGAGATACCTACGCTGATCCTTCCCAGTGGGAAGAGAAGGCAAAGGATCTGGCTCAGAGATTCATCAAGAACTTCGCTAAATATGAAGGAAATGATGCAGGTAAGGCTCTGGTTGCTGCTGGCCCTCAGCTGTAATCTTACTTACAGACAAATGCAAATAGGAAGGCTGTCTCTTTGGAGGCAGCCTTTTTTGGTAAAAATTACAGTTGTAAAATAGAAACAGAGTAGATATAATATACTTAACCTGAGATGTGCGATAACTCTTACCAGTTTTGAACCTACATTTACTTTAAACGGGATTCCTATATTGCCAAGTGGCTGTCAAGCCCTCACTCCGCAAGGAGGATTGGAAGGGAAGGCAAAAGGTTGGTTGCGGTTACCCACCTAGCATTGCTAGGAGTCAAAAGGTAAGAGGCGGCATTTTGGGGATAACAATACAAAAGAGAGAGCAGTCCTTTGGGGCTGCTCTTTTAAAGCTTAATTATCAAATCAGGCGGGGATCATTTGAAGAAAAATTTGAAGAAAAACAGACTACTTGAGAATTATTATAAACTTCCGAAAGGACAGAGAATACAGCTGAAGAAATATCTGTGCATTTTAGCTGTGGCATTTCTTCTTTTTTTGCTTTTCCTAAATTTGTTACATAGCTGTGGCAGGGAGGGCACGGATACCCCCGAGATGTTGGAGACTTCGCCGCAGCATATCCCGGTAGTACAGAAACTTAAAAATGTATGGATCACGGATGCGGAAGCCGACCGGATCACTATTTTCTGTGACGGAGAGAAGGAGACCTTTTTCCTGGAGGCAGAAACAGAAGGTTCAGATTCTGTTCCGGCACCGGAGCAGATGCGGGAACAGCTGGCGGATGTAGAACTTACAGATGAACTGGTGAGTGCGGTTGTTCTGAAGACGGATAAGTTTACAGGAAGAGTGCTGTCAGCGAATGAAAACGGCATTGAGATCGAAGGCCGGGGCAGAATTCCTCTGGCAGAGGATTACAAAGGATATCGTTTGTATCGGGAACTTACCATGTGCACGTTCGCGGATCTGACCTTTGGCTATGCCAATGCGGATTTTATCCAGGAGAATGGTGAGATCTGCGGTATTCTCTTAGCCAGAGAGGCGAATATGGAAGACATCCGGGTGTTGATCAAGACTTCGGATTATGTGGATATTTTGCATACAGAAGTAATACTGACGGCAAACAGCGATTTCCTGCTGCAATACGGAAGTGGGGAAAATATACAGGAAGAATTGTTTCCCAAAGGAGACAAGATTACCATAGACGTGGACAGTGATTATTTTGTGGGGGAGCGTATCAGTATAGTTCCTGCGGTATTGACGGGCAGAATTCAGCTGCTTAGTGTAAACAGAAGCCAGGGAATACCTTCCTACAGAGGTCATATCGAACTGCTCAGAACAGCAGAGGGCATCGCCGTGGTGAATGAGCTGCCGCTGGAGGAATATCTCTTCAGTGTGGTGCCAAGTGAAATGCCGGCATCTTATCCGTTAGAAGCCCTGAAAGCGCAGGCAATCTGCGCCAGAACCTATGCCTACGGACATATGCTCAGAGCAGGATACCCCCGGTATGGAGCCCATGTGGATGACAGCACTTCCTATCAGGTCTATAACAACATCACAGAGGCAGACAGCACCACTACGGCGGTAAAGGAAACCTACGGACAAATGATTTTGACAGACGAAGGCACTGTGGCGAACACCTATTATTATTCGACATCCTGCGGTGTGGGAACTACAGCAAGCATATGGAAGACTGCGGAGGCGCAGATGCTTGATTATCTGAAAAGCAGCCGGCTGAGCCCAAGCCCGGAGAATCCGGTGCAGACGGATGACGGGGCGGTAGCTGCAGGCAGTACGGAGATTACCGCGGAAACAATTGCAGAGGAGCTGAGCGAAGAAGAGTCCTTTCGGGATTTTATTACCCAAACTCATGCAGAGGATTATGAAGCGCAGGAAGGGTGGTACCGTTGGACATATACGGTAAAAGAGATCGATGTGGACCGGATACTTGAGACCCTGAAGAATCGTTATGAAGCCAACGGGAAGCTGATCTTGACTCTGAAGGATGGCGACTACAGCAGTCAAAGCATAAAAAACTTTTCTAAGATTACGGATATCACCATTGTAAAACGGGGACCCGGCGGTGTGGCAGATGAATTGGTCATTGCCACAGATAAAGGAACCTACAAGATCATCTCGGAATATAATATCAGAGCAGTACTATGTGATGGCGTGACCAGGGTGGTCAGACAGGACGGCAGTGAAGTAAGCATGCCCAGCCTCCTGCCCAGTGCATTTTTTGTGATTGAACCTAGCCATGATAAGAAAAATATGATAGGATATAACATTATCGGCGGTGGATTCGGCCATGGCGTGGGAATGAGCCAGAACGGTGCTAAAAATATGGCACTGCAGGGGCTTGGCGCGGAACAGATCCTTAACTTTTTCTATGAAGGATGCGAGATATGCTCAGGACAATAATCAGCATTTGGCGGGATTTTTCCAGCCAGATGAAAAAACAGAATATCAGCGCTTATGCATCGAGTACAGCATTTTTCCTGTTTTTGTCGGTGATTCCGATGCTGATGGTAGTCTGCGCGGTGATTCCTTATACCCCGGTGACGGAGCAGAATCTGATCACTGCACTGACAGATGTGACACCGGATATTGCGGATGCCATGGTGGAGAGTCTGGTCGTGGATGTGTATGAGAGTTCGGTTGGAATCCTGCCTGTGGCTCTGATCGCCATGGTCTGGTCGGCGGCGAAGGGTGTCATGGCACTGATGCGGGGATTAAATGCGGTCAATGGTGTGGACGAGAAGCGTAATTACTTCGTGATTCGTTTTATTGCAAGCTTTTATACGTTGATCATGCTTGTAGTGTTGATCTTGTCGCTGTTTTTTATGGTATTTGGCAATCAGCTGGTGGATATTGCATTACATAGGATTCCGCAGCTACAGATGTTTGTGAGTCTCCTGATGAATTTCCGCTTTCTGTTCGTATGGGCGGTGCTGATCCTTTTGTTTGGACTGATTTATACATATATCCCGGACACAAAGCTGAAATTCACGGAACAGGTTCCGGGAGCCTGCTTTGCTGCGGTAGTATGGAGTGTATTTTCCTGGGGATTTTCCATGTATGTGTCCTATGGAAATGGGTATAGTATTTACGGAAGTCTGACCATTATTGTGATCATTATGTTGTGGATGTATTTCTGTATGTATATCATTCTGATCGGTGCTTATCTGAACCGGTATTTCCGTCCGGTGAACAGGGTGCTGGTAAATCATGCCAGCAGTAAGAGCGAACTGGCGAGAGAGAACCGTAGACGCATCCGGGAGATCAAGAAGATCCAGCGCAGAAAAAAACATTATACGGAGATCGACAGGGATCCTAAGGAGAAGGATGAAAATCTGACAGACAGGAATTGAACTGCGGACGCAAATGTAGTACACTGATACGGAGAGGGCGAGGGACCTCTCCTGTTGTAGTTATAGTAAAAGAGTATCCGGAAGACGGATGCGGAAATGAGGATAAATATGGAAAAGAAAAACACCTGGGAGACCTATTCTTCCAAACAGTTAAAAGAGCTGGAGAAAATAAACGCACAGTATCGTGATTTTTTAGACAACGGTAAGACCGAGAGAGAGTGCATTGACACCATTGTCAATACCATTGAGAAGTCCGGTTACCGTGAACTGGAGAGCCTGATCAAAGAGGGCACTGCTCTTAAAACCGGAGATAAGGTATACAGCGTATGGATGAACAAATCCATCGCCATGTTCCAGATCGGCCGTAAACCCATGACAGAGGGCATGAACATCCTTGGAGCCCATATCGACAGCCCCAGACTGGATGTAAAACAGAATCCCCTGTATGAGGATGGCGGATTCGCTTATCTGGACACCCATTATTACGGTGGTGTGAAGAAGTACCAGTGGGTGACTATTCCCCTGGCAATCCATGGTGTGATCGTGAAAAAAGACGGTACCTGTGTAGAGATCAATATCGGCGAGAACGAGGATGATCCGGTATTCTTTGTATCCGATCTGTTGATCCATCTGGCACAGGAGCAGCTGGAGAAAAAGGCAGCAAAGGTCATCGAGGGCGAAGCTCTGGATATTATCGTAGGCAACAAGCCTCTGCTGATTGATAAAAAGGATAAGAAAAAAGATGAGAAAGAAGCCGGAAAAGATGCGGTAAAGGCAGGTGTTCTGGATATCCTGAAAGAGACCTATGACATTCACGAAGAAGATTTCGTCTCCGCAGAGTTAGAGATCGTTCCCGCTGGCAAGGCAAGAGAAGCGGGTTTTGACCGCAGCATGATACTGGCTTACGGACAGGATGACAGAGTCTGTGCATATACTTCCATGCAGGCAATGTTAGACAGTGATGTGACCGACCGTACCATGTGCTGTATCCTGGTGGATAAGGAGGAAATCGGTTCTGTTGGTGCTACCGGCATGCAGTCCCATTTCTTCGAAAATGCCGTAGCAGAGGTCATGAATCTGACAGGCGAATACAGTGAACTGCATGTGAGAAGATGCCTGGCACACAGCTGTATGTTGTCTTCCGATGTCAGCAGTGCTTTTGATCCTACCTATGCGTCCAGCTTCGACAAAAAGAACGTGGCATATTTAGGCGGTGGTATGGTCATCAATAAATTCACCGGAGCCAGAGGCAAGTCCGGTTCCAACGATGCCAATGCGGAGTATCTGGCACATCTGCGCCATATCTTCGACAAGGCAGAGGTGAACTTCCAGACTGCAGAGCTTGGTAAGGTCGATTTGGGCGGCGGTGGAACCATCGCATATATTCTGGCATTGTACGGCATGAACGTTATCGACAGCGGTGTGGCAGTGCTGAACATGCATGCACCCTGGGAAGCTACCAGTAAGGCCGACGTATATGAAACATATCGCGGATATAAAGCATTTGTGGAAGGAGCGAGCCTGTAATGGCAGAGACGACCGAACTGAAAAAATCAGACTTTTACTTTGATCTGCCCCAGGAACTGATCGCGCAGGATCCGCTGGAGGATCGTTCTTCCTCCAGGCTTCTGGTGCTCGATAAAAATACGGGAGAGCTCTCTCATCATATTTTCCGGGATATTATCGACTATCTGCATCCCGGAGACTGTCTGGTGTTAAACAACACCAAGGTTATTCCGGCGAGACTTTTAGGAGAGCGGGAAGGTACTGGCGGACATGTGGAAGTCCTTTTGTTAAAAAGAAAAGAAGCGGATGTCTGGGAGACACTGGTAAAGCCTGGCAAAAAATGTAAGCCCGGTCAGCGCCTGAGCTTCGGAGACGGACTGCTAAAGGCGGAAGTGCTTGAGACTGTAGAAGAAGGCAATCGTTTGATCCGTTTTGAATATGAGGGTATTTTTGAAGAGGTATTGGACAAGTTAGGTGAGATGCCCCTGCCTCCTTATATCACTCATAAACTGAAGGATAAGAACCGTTATCAGACCGTTTATGCAAAATATGAGGGCTCTGCGGCAGCGCCTACAGCGGGTCTCCATTTTACCCGGGAATTGTTGCAGCAGATCGCGGACAAGGGCATTAAGATCGCTTATGTGACCTTACATGTGGGATTAGGGACTTTCCGCCCGGTGAAGGAAGAAAATGTGCTGGAGCATCATATGCATTCCGAGTATTATCAGGTGACGGAGGAAGCAGCGAACACGATCAATGAGACGAAGAGAAAGGGTGGTCGTGTGATCTGCGTGGGTACCACCAGCTGCCGTACCGTGGAGAGTGCCGCGGACGAGCAGGGCATGGTACAGCCCGGCTGTGACAATACTGAGATATTCATATATCCCGGATATCGTTTCAAGGTGCTGGATGCACTGATCACGAATTTCCATCTGCCGGAGTCTACTCTGGTAATGCTGGTATCGGCACTTGCGGGTAGAGAACATATCCTGCACGCCTACGAAGAAGCAATCCATGAAAAATACAGATTTTTCAGCTTTGGAGATGCTATGTTTATACAATGACACCGGAATGTTACAAACGTAAACTTTATAAAAAATCGGTAAAATAAGGTTTGACACAAGGTTTTCTGTACGCTAAAGTTAAGTTATCAAAAGGAAAGGAGCTACGGAAATGCCTGAAATATCAACGTTCTACGGTATCACAATTCGGATGTTCAATAAAGACCATCAGCCGCCACATTTCCACGCAGAATACGGCGGAAAGATGGAATCAATCGACATCAGAACAGGACGGGTACTTGTAGGTAATCTTCCCAAAAGAGCCCATAAGATGGCTATGGAATGGTGGGAGATACACCGAGACGAACTGTTGGAAATGTGGGAAACCAAACAACTAAACAAAAAGCTGCCTCCCCTCGAATAGAGGGGCTGGTAGCCACAGCATAGATGGAGGTGGTATTGTGGATGGCGTACTGAAAAGAGTAACACCGCTGGAAGATTTCATACTGGAGGCAGAGTTCACGGGTGGAGTGGTAAAGCGGTACGATGTAAAACCTCTGTTTGATGAAATCCCGGAGTTTGAGAAAATGAGAGACAATCCAGAACTGTTCTGCAGAGCGGAAGTAAGCTGTTGCGGCTACGGCGTAGTCTGGGATGATACGCTGGATCTGGCAAGTGAGGAACTGTGGGATAATGGCATAACCGTATAGCGATAAAGAAACCGGCAAGAGCGAAATGTTCCTGCCGGTTTTTTGCTGCCGGAATTTACGCCGGTCACGATTTGTATTTGAATTTGTGGGTCAGACCGTTCCGGAACACGATGGAGGACACACGCCCGTCCACGAGCAGCACGGAATCCAGGACGGTTTCCATGTATGCTTTCAGAATTTCCGGGGAAACGTTCTGAGCCAGGTTTTTGAAATATATGTATTGCCTGTTTTGCAGCTCCCTGGAGATTAACAGGTGGCTTGCCTGGCGGACAAATTCCTCGTCCGATAGAGAGGGTTCACTGTTTTTGGCAACCATACCCAGCATGGCGTTGATCCCCTCCAGGCGTTTTGAAATTTCCGTTTTCCGGATGATGAAATCTTTTTCCGACATAGAGGTATCAGAGTACAGATAGAGGTCCTGGAGCCTTTTCATGGCACGTTCCTGTTTTTCTTTCTCTTTCCTCAGAGTCTCCACCTCCGGGTCAACCTCAGCTTTTTTCTTCCGGGACTTCTTGACGGAAAAGGTATAGGAATCATCAGAGCCGTACCTGGAAAGAAGATTGAAATATTCATTCAGACCGTTGCCGTCTATATGTTCAACCTCTGAAAAGGTGTTCCCGTATAGGAGACAGCGTTCCAGGTCCTCCGGATTCTCGATCGTGGAGAACCTTTTCTTTGCTCTGAGCATATTAAGAATATAGTTTATGACAAATTCCCCTACCTGAGTATCTGACACAGTTGGGTTATCACATTCTTTGGTCTTTCGGTGCTTCGGACAGCTGTAATTTGTTGGACGATAACCGTTCGCATGAAGTCTGCCGGGGGTAGAAACCATCTTGCTTCCACATTTTCCACAGTAAGCAATGCCTCCGAAAATATGCACACGTTCGGTCTGGTGTTTCTGACCTACAGACCTATGGTTGCGTGAGTTCTCGTCCAGTATGGCCAGCATTTTCTCATGTTCCTCCAGGGAAAAGATTGCCGGGTGGTGGTTCTGGATCATAATCCATTCGTCCTCCGGATTTTCGACACGCCGCTCCGTTCCTTTATACCGGTTGTAACGGTATATACCGGCATAGAAAGGACTGGAGATAATGATCCAGACAGCAGTGGGAGACCATTCGGCACCGGCTCTTGTTTTGTAACCGGAAGCATTGAGCATCCGGGAAGTGTGTACGAGCGACTTATGCTCCATGTAGTCATTCTTTATCATTTGGCAGACCTTTTCCTCGTCCTCCCGGATGGAAAACGCTGTTTTATCCGGATCATAATCATACCCGAAAGGGATGCGGCCGCCGTTCCACAGCCCACTGTTTGCCCTGGAGATCATAGTGGCTGTGACACGCTCAGAGGTCATGTTACGTTCAAGTTCTGCAAATACCAGGATGATTTTCAACATGGCTTCCCCAATAGCGGTCGAAGTGTCAAACTGTTCGTTCTTGCTGACAAAAGTAACCCGGAGTTCCTGCAATTCCTCGTACATTTCCGCAAAGTCCAGAAGATTTCTGGAGATACGGTCTATCTTCCAGACGAGTACATGGGTAAATTCTCCCTTGCGGATCCTCTGCATCATTTCCTGAAAAGCCGGACGGTCGGTGTTCTTTCCAGAGTAGCCGGCATCCTCGAATATCTCGTATTCCTCTATACCTAGAATCAGGCTGGCGTATGCGATCAGGTCTTTCCTCTGCATCGGCAGAGAATCACGGTCCACCTGGTACAGCGTTGATACCCTGATATAGATTGCTACTTTTTGCTTTCTGGAAAGTCCGGATTTGGCTTTTCCAGGTCTTTTGTTCGTTGTCCTACTCATATATTCCCTCCAACAGAAAAAGCCCCTATTCGGGGCTAATCTTATCTACCTGAGCAGCATATTTGTTTAGAGCCGCCCATACCACATTTCTATCTTCCCGACTGGCTACTTGGTAGCACATCAGGAGACGTTGCAATTCAAAGACAAAGGTTTCCGGATCCTCGTCTCTTTTCAATAGCAGCTCTATTACGGGCTTATTGCTCTCCATAAACACACCTCCGTCATTTCTGTATTTTCTTGTTATTCCTGAACCATTCAAAATATTCGTTGGTTATTATCCCCTTTTACGGTCGGCGTATTTCTCCGGGACTACCATGTGGGTACGGAGGAAATCTTTGCACATTTTCTGTTTTTCCTCCGGAATATGGGCGATGATGTCCAGCCATTCTCTGTCTGAATCAGACAACGCACTATCAGAAGCCGGCCCATCGAGTGTAATCAGATAATCCAGAGATACGTTGAGCTTCCTGGCAATAGCTAAGCACATTTCGATATTGGGAACAGAGCCGTTTTTCCACTTGCTGACGTTCCCGGAACTGAAACCAAGCTCTTTCAAAACGGTAGTGGGTGTTGTCCCTTTATCGTTGCATATTTTGTAAATGTTGTCGTAAAACATACGCACCTCCAAAAAATAACGCACCAAAAGAAAAATTCTGCTTGACAGAACGCACCATAGTACGCTAAAGTAACAAATGTAAAATGAATTTGAGAATGAAAAACAATCGTAAAAACATAATCTCTTTCATTTTAATCGAAAACCGCACAAATGTAAAGAAAAGGAGGGTATCTGGATGGCAAAAAAGTTGTCTCCCTGGTGCAAGGAAGCAAAGAAGAAGATGATCGACATGGATTTAGAGGTCACCGAACTGGCAAGCAGCCTCGGACTGACCAGACCATACGTTTCTTCGGTCCTTAATGGCAGGGTATACAGCCCAGTTGCCGTAAAAAAGATTAGTGACTATCTGCAAATACCGGATGCAGATAGCGAATAACAAGTCTAAGGATATTATACGGTAACGGAGGTTTAGGGAACATGGAGAGTAACTGTACAAACTGTAATGAAAACGTTTACTTCGCCTGTAGGAAAAAGGCGGCATCGTACAACGAAAAACTGAATAGTAGGGAAAGTGCTGCGGAGCTTTTAGGAATTTCCCCGTCCACACTGGCAAACCATGAGTTGGGGATAACCAAGAGCGTACCGGTTGATACGGTGGTTATGATGGCTGACCTTTACAAAGCTCCGGAACTGAAGAACATGTATTGCAAGAAAGAATGTCCTATAGGAAAAGGCTTACCGGTATCAACCAACATAGACAGTCTGCAAGGAATCACGGTGCGGCTTCTGAACGGGCTGGATGATGAAGAAATCCACGCAATGAAAAAGAGGCTTATTTCCATAGCGGCGGATGGAAATATTGATGCCGAGGAAAGAAAAGACCTGGATGCAATACTTGAATCGTTGGACAACCTGGCAAAGACAATATCAGAGCTTAGGATGCTTGCAGAAAAATTCACAGAAAGGGGGTAACGGTTATGGAGCTTATTGACAGACTGAGGGAGGTTATGAAAAAAGAATTTGGCATTGAAACAGATGCCGACCTGTTAGAAGCGGTTAAGAACCAGCCGGAGCTTGATCTGGGAATTTTCGTTACTTCGCTGAAAGTAGGTGTTGATAATGCTTCGTAAAGGAACACTGAAAATTCTGGCGGTTGAGGCTTCCATGATATTTCTGGCAATTACCGTAAAAGGAATAACTGCCGAGAATGAAACGGCACACGCTCAAAGGATAGTTGTTATTTCGGAAAACACAATAGCAACCGATACCAAGGAACCGGCCACACCGGAAACAATCACAGCGGATGAAACAGACAGCCTTATTTATAGCCGGGACTGGGATGCAGACGAGGAAGAAATTCTCCTGAAAGTCGCTATGGCGGAAGCAGAGGGAGAAAGCACAGAGGGGAAAGCTCTTGTAATGCTGGTGGTACTCAACCGTGTATTGAGCAATGATTTCCCGGACAGTATCGAGGATGTTGTTTTCCAGGAAAGTCAATTTTCGGTAACTATGGACGGCGGAAGATACTACACCACAACGCCGAATGAAGATTGTTATGAGGCACTGGAGCTTGTGAAATATGGCTGGGATGAAAGCCAGGGAGCATTGTTCTTTGAGAGTTGCGACCGGGCAAGCTGGCATAGTAGAAATCTGGAATTTCTTTACCAGGTGGGGAACCACAGGTTTTACAGATAGGAGGCAGGACATGAAGTGGATCATTAAAAACTGGCTTATACTGGCAGCCGGAATAATCTTGACAGCACTGGCAGTCAGATACGCTTATCACGAAAGAGGCTACATAGCGGTAGGAAGTGAATGGACGGTTTTACCGTTCATGTTTCTTCTCAGGGCATTGCGCCGGGAGATTAAGGAGGAGGTAAAGCGGTGGCTGTAGAATACCAGGAAATCCGGGCAGAGCTGGAGGCGGATGGATTCCGGCTGGATGATGAAGAATACACAGAGGCTGTGAACTACGCCAGAAGAAAAGCAGAATCTTCCGGAAAAGACGAAAGTTATATGCCCTATCTATTACCAGATGTAATCCGTGAATGGATTACAAGAAAAGTTATCAACTCCGTTACCCTTGCAGCGATGGAGATAGAAAAAATATTCAGACAGGAGGAAAAAGAGCATGGCACAAGCAACAACGAGAGACTGGCTGGACGGCATCCAGAAAGGATTGCTACAGCAGCTCACTGAAAACAAAGGGGCACTTCCCAAGGGTTTCAACCAGGACAGATTTATCCTGAACAGTATTACCGTGATCCGGGATATGCTCCGGGACAGTAAAAAGAAAAAGCAGTTGCAGGAAATTGATTATACGTCAATCCCTATCTGCTTGGCAAAGGGAGCGTTCCTGGGGCTGGATTTCTTCAACGGGGAATGTTACGCAATTCCGTATGGCGGAGAAATGAAGTTCCAGACAGATTACAAAGGCGAAATCAAACTCTGCAAGCGGTACAGCAAGAATGAGATCAAGGACATTTTTGCAAAGGTGGTACGTGAGGGGGACTTCTTCGAGGAATCGGTAGATTCTGGAGTACAGAATGTTGTTTACAAACCACTTCCGTTCTCCAATAAGCCACTGGTCGGAGCTTTTGCGATTGTGGTATTCAAGGACGGTTCTATGCTGTATGACACCATGGGCAAGGAAGAAATCGAGAATGTTAGAAATACGTACTCAAAGGCGGCAAACAGCCAGGCGTGGGTAAGCTCCACCGGAGAAATGTACAAGAAAACAGTGCTGAGACGGTTGTGCAAGCTGATCGACCTCGATTTTGACAATATCGAGCAGATGCGAGCATACGAGGACGGCAGAGTTCAGAAATACGGCACTTCCAGGAAACACGCCGGCAGCACTTCCGGATAATGGAACACCGGTTGATGTGTTCGCCCAGGTTAGAGATGCACAGGAAAAAGAGCCGGTACCTGCCGGAAATATCCCGGAGAGCAATCTGGAAGATTTCCGGAAGTTTGAGGAACAGCAGTACGGACAGCCGCCCGTAGGGGAAGATTTTATGATACCGGATGATATTGAGGACGAGTTGCCATTCAGATAGGAGGAAATGAGCATGAATGAGATTAGCGTAAATGTAAAACAGGAACCCGGAAAGGTTACATGGAATTTTGAGGAGATCAAGACAAATCTGGAGGCGGCACTTGCTGAGTATACCAGTATGGTATATGACGATGATTCCATTAAGTCGGCAAAAACCGATGTTGCCACCCTGAGAGCATTGGCGAAAACCATTGAGGACAGACGTAAGGAAGTGAAAGAGAAGTGCCTGGAGCCCTATGGGGTTATCGAGAAACAGGCAAAAGAGCTGGTTGCCCTGATTGATAAGCCTATTGCAGCTATCAACACACAGGTTCAGGATTACGAGAAACGCCGTAAGGAAAAGGCGAGAGCCGAGATTGATGCCTACTGGAAACAGAAAGTAGTTGTCCTCCCGGAATGTATCTGGGGAAAAGCCCACGAGCATATCTATGACAGCAGATGGGAAAATGCGACAGCCACCAAAAAGAGCTGGAAAGAGGGAATTGACAACGGTATTCAGCTGATTGTAGGAGACATTGAGACGATCAAGAGCTTTGCGAGCAAATATGAGAACGATATGCTCCAGGTATTTTATAAGTCACTCACTCTCCAGGATGCAATCCGCAAAATGAATGAGCTGAACGCCCAGGAGCAGAGAATCCTCGAACAGCAGAAACGTGAACAGGAAGAAAAGGAAGCAGCAGAAAAAGCAGCTGCAGAACAGGCGGCCAGAGAGCAGACTGCACCAACTCCGGAAAATACCCAGGAAATGGTACAGCCGGAAAGCGTTGAAAAAACGGCAGTTTCCGCCCAGAAAATCCCAACTTCTCCAGCACCGGCAGAAATGGGACAGACACAAGTTTCGGAACGTGCGTACCCTGGAGGTCAGATTGCGACACTGAGAATTACAGGAACACCGCAGCAGGTCGCAAAGATTAAAGATTATATCAGATTTACCGGCGCTTCTTTTGAGGAGGTGTAAGCCGTGGTTCTGACACCTGAAAATTATTATTCTCCGGAAGCTAATTTTGAATATATGTCGGTTTCCCAGTTCAAGGACTTTTCGGGTACATACGGACAGGTCGGATGTGAAGCAAGAGCCATGGCGAAGCTCCGTGGAGAATACCAGGAGGAAAAGACAACCGCTCTGCTGGTCGGGAGCTATGTGGACAGTTATTTTGAGGGTCCGGAAAGCCTGGAGAGATTCAAGAGTGAAAACCCGGAAATCTTCACTCAGAAAGGCGAGTTGAGGGCAGAGTACAAGAAAGCAGATACTATCATTCAGAGAATCGAGAGTGACGAGTATTTCATGCAGTGCATGTCCGGCGAGAAACAGGTCATTATGACGGCTGAGATTTTTGGTATACCGTGGAAAATCAAGATAGATTCCTACTTGAAAGATATTGTTATCACTGATTTGAAAATCGTGGAGAGTATTAAAAAAATGAAATGGGTACGGGATCTGGGCTACCTGGATTTTATCCGCTTCTGGGGGTATGACACCCAGGGAGCAATTTACCAGGAGACAGTTCGGCAGAATACCGGAAAGAGGCTTCCGTTCTACATAGCGGCAGCCTCCAAGGAACCGACAACAGACATCGAAGTTATTCATGTGCAGGAAAACTTCCTCCGGGAAGCTATGCACACGGTACAGTATCACATCGACCGGATTAAGCAGGTAAAAAGTGGAAAGGTAGAACCGGAGAGATGCGGAGTTTGCGACTACTGCCTCAGAACAAAGAAGTTGCGGCATCCTATCGGCATCCTGGATTTAACGGCAGGCATTTAGCCGGATTACAGAAAGAATGGTGGTGGAAACAAGGTGGCATGGATTAGCGTAGACCAGAAATTGATAGGCGGAAAGCTGAGAAGCCTCTACAAGTCAATCGGATGTTCGCAGAATGAAGCATTGGGGATTTTGGTGTTCCTTTGGCTCTGGGGTATCGACAACGCCGGCATGGACGGGTTAATAGTAAGTGCTGATCGGAGCGACATAGCGGATGTGTTAAAACCTGGACTGGCTCCGGGTTTGGATGCTGAAACGGTTGTTGAAAGCCTCATTCAGAATCGTTGGATTGATGAAGTGGACGGGGAGCTGTACTTCCACGACTGGAGCGAATGGCGGTCTTATTACAACAAGTACATCGGTGAAAAAAAGAAACATGCCGAGCGTATGAGGAGATACAGAAGTAAAAATTCAGAAAGTGACGAGAAATGTGACGCAGAAAGTGACGTAACAAGTGATGTCACGCCTAACGATACGCCAGAACAGGAAACTCCTCCGGAAGCAGAGAAGAAAACACCGAAGTATGACAAGGATTTTGAGACATTCTGGGCGGCATATCCAAGAAAGGCTGATAAAGGGCAGTGCTATAAGAAGTATAAAGCCCGTATCAAGGACGGATATTCTCCGGAGGAGCTTCTGACAGCAGCCATGAATTATGCGGAACAGTGTAGACGGCAGAAAACAGAGCAACAGTATATCAAACACGGAAAGACGTTCCTGGGAGATTCGGTTCCTTTTGCCGATTTTCTCCCGAAAATGAACGAACAGCCGGTTGAAACGAAAAGACCTGAAACCGGAGGTAATCCGTTCAGAAGATAGGAGGTAATAAGGTGGAAGAAATCAGTAAAACCGTATCGGACTGCATGAACGGTTTAATACCAAGTGGAAGTCCGGAGCTGGAAGATGGAGACTACATAGGGCAGGACGGGCTTGTGTATTGCGGAAAGTGCCATACACCGAAGCAGAAAAGGTTAAATATACCGGCTGGAATATTCGGTGACGGTGGAGAAAAAATTGTATCATGCCTATGTAAATGCCGGAATGAGGCTGAAAACAGGAGAAAAGAGCAGGAAAAGTACCAACAGGAAATGATGCGGCTCCAGAGAATGAGGGATGCTTCCCTGATGGACAGTAAATACCGGGATGCAAGGTTTTCTAATTACCGGGTAAACAGCTACAACCAGAAAGCATACCGGCTGGCAGTGAATTACTCAAAACGGTTCGACCGTATGTACTCTGAGAACCAGGGGCTTATCTTCCATGGTCCGGTAGGTACCGGAAAGAGTTTTACATCAGCCTGCATCGCAAATGAGCTTCTGGACAACAGCACTTCCGTCATAATGACATCGTTCGTAAAGATACTGCAGAACATCCAGAAGCAGGATGAAGCCGAGTATATTGCGATGTTGAACAGTGCAAAGCTCCTGATCCTGGATGATCTTGGTACCGAGAGAAACACGGACTACGCTCTGGAAAAGGTTTATAACATCATCGACAGCCGTTCCAGGGTATCAAAGCCGATGGTTCTGACAACGAATCTGTCTCTGGATGAAATGATGGATGCTACAGACATTCGGTACAAGCGTATTTATGACAGGATTCTGGAAACGTGCTACCCGGTGGAAATATCCGGAGATTCGTTCCGGATGCAGTCGGCGGCACAGAGGTTTGACAGAATGGCAGAATTTATGGAGGGATAAAATGGCGAAAAGCGAAACGGAGTTAAGAATTTACAATCAGGAGGACAGGCTGAACGTAGCCCAGATCCTGATTAAGAACGGGTACGCTGTGAGGCAGACCAAAAGAAAACGCACAGAGACGGGAAAGACACTGGATTATTACCTGGTAGTTTCCGAGTGTGATGAAACAGCTGATACAAGCAGATAGGAGGGAAGCACATGAGTAAGTCGAGATATTCAAAGACCAAGGCGGCAGGAGAAGCTGTTGGAATGAACCGGTACGGTAAGCAGTTCAATCAAAGTTCTCCTGGTACCGTCAAAAAACAGACAGATGCGGAGAACGGAAAGCAGAGGGAGGTAATTAAGTGGACGAGGTAAAATTTGTTGTCCCTGGAGAACCTACCGGGAAAGGCAGACCGCAGACAAAGGTTATGTACAACCCGAACGGCTTCAAAGACAAAAAGACCGGGAAAGTCCGTAACACCATGGTAAACAATGTTACACCGAAAAAGACGGTTATATATGAGAACCTGGTGAAATGTATCTACCATGAGCAGTGCCAGGACTTCCGGTTCCCGGATGATGCGATGCTGGATATGCGGATTTTGGCTTATTACGGCATTCCGAAAAGCAAGTCAAAGAAGATTAAGGAGCAGATGGCAAAAGGCTTGCTACGGCCCACAAAGAAGCCAGATATGGACAACGTGGTTAAGGTTATCGCTGACAGTCTGAACACGATAGCGTACCGGGATGATACCCAGATCGTGGACTGCCAGTGCAGAAAATTCTACTCGGAGAATCCGAGGGTGGAAGTGATTATTAAGATGGTGGAGGTAAAAAGTGAAGCTCATGGATAAATTAAAAGAGTTTTTCGGAAAAAGTGGCAAAGCTCCGGATTCCGGAAATAGTAAGGAACAGAGACAGAGAGAGACTGAGCTGGTGGAGAAGATGCAGAATCCGCCGGTTGCCAGTTATACAAACCCGAACGCACCCATGACATACCAGGAAATGGCGTTGCTGGTGCCTCGTGACATGTGGTTACCGAAGCATCCGAAACACCGGGCGGTATTCGGGTTGCTCCAGAATATGACAAGGTTCCTGGAAGAAAGCCGCATAATTTCCAAACAGGCAGTAGACCGATACAAGAATCTTCCGGCGGAGGTACCGCAGCAGATCAGAATCCGTGGAATCCAGGAACAAATGTCTGCTATCCGTTTCCGGCTGGATTGTTCGGATTATGAGAATGTCCTGGAAATGGAAATTTTGAAAAACAGGCTGTATGAGCTATACCAGGTTGCGAAAGAGGTTGACCCGGAGGGAACGACACGTTATGAACGCCACATTGACAAGCAGATGCGGAAAGCGAGGACGAGAGCATGAGTATTCCAAAGCCGAAGTCAAACCTGGAAAAACTCCAGGAGGAGGGCGTACTGCCGGAGAGTATGACGCTGGATGAAGCGGTGGAGGAGCTGACGGACGAGCTGAATTGTGTGGAATGTATTGCCCTGGAGCAGTGTGCGGATTGTTTCGGAGAGGACACCAGGAACAAGGAAAACCCACGGTGCAGAGAGGTTGTCAGAGCGTATCTGAATCAGGACTACAAGAAAAAGGAGGATAAGTAAAAATGAGCATGGAAAATATCAGAGAGCTGTTCCTGGAGGATGAAACCTTTGAGGATGCCAGGCAGAAATTTAACACGGTATTGCAGAGACTGTTCCGCAGCATGATTGATACAGAATCAAACGAGGGTTCTATCACTCTGAAAATGGATGTTTCAATGCAGACGGAGTACATACCAAACCATGACCCAGATATTAAGGGAGAGAGCCGGTGCGTAAGACTTCCGCAGTTTGCGTACAAGGTTTCTTCGTCCATCACGGTAAAGGACGAGCAGAAAGGTAATAAAAATCCTCAGATGGAGCTTGTCTGGGATGAAAAGCAGCAGAAATACGTACTCCAGTATGTCGCTAATACAGAGCAGAGAAGTATTTTTGATAAAGATTTCCAGGAAGAAATGAACGGCGGTTCCGATCAGGAGGGCATCGAGACATCACCGGAACGTGATTACCTGAACGTGAAGCAGATTGCCGGTCCGGTAGCGGACGAGGGTGCGCTTCCTGGGGATGTGGCAGACCCGGACAGTGATGCGATTGACGGGGACTACAGAGAAGTAGGCACCGGAGAAGCTGAGACGGGCGATTTCGCCGGGGATGCAGATACGGACGGAGAAACACCGGACGTAGACCAGGGAACGCTCCCTGATGGCGATAATGAAGCTGATAACGCCGGATATGACTACGAGGATCCGGAAGAGCCGGAGGAATAAGGAGAGAGGAGGGCTGTAATATGGCAAACGGAAGTTACGGGAAATGTGCCGGATGCGGTGCGATGGTGATCTGGGTAAAAACTCAGGCAGGAAAGAATATGCCGTGCGATCCTACGTTACATAATTACAAGATCGACCCGACCGGAAAAGAGAAAATTGTTACTCAGACCGGAAAGGTTGTGACCGGGGTAACCGGAATAGATGCACAGTCGGCGGACGGATTCGGTTACATATCGCATTTTGCCACATGTAAAAGTGCAAATAATTTTCGGAGGAGTAGAAAGTAATGGTTGTAGATATTTTCAACACAGACAGGAAATACCAGACCATATACGCAGACCCTCCGTGGTGGGAAACAGGCGGTGGAAAGATAAAGAGAGGAGCAGATCGGCATTATCAGCTGATGAAAACGCCGGAGATCATCGCTTTGCCCGTTCCGGAGTTAATAGCCCCGGATGGGTGCCACCTTTACCTGTGGGCTACGAACAACCACCTGAAAGATGCCTTTGCAGTTATGGAGGCTTGGGGCTTCCAGTATGTAACGACAATTACCTGGCAGAAAGACAGGGCTGGTCTGGGGCAGTATTACCGGGGAATGACAGAACACTGTTTGTTCGGAACCACCAAAAAGAGACTGCCGTATAAAATTGTGGACGGGAAACGCCAGCAAGGAGTGACCGGATTCCTGGAGGCTCGCAGAGAACACAGCCAGAAACCGGAACGTATGCGGCAAATGATAGAAACTGTAAGTTACGGTCCCATGATTGAACTATTCGCAAGAGAACAGCGGAACGGCTGGGATGCCTGGGGCTTGGAAGTCCAGGAGGAGGGTAATTCTATTACTTCTCGGCCTGGGAAAAGAATTGAAAAGGAGTAAATGAGCATGGATTATAAGAAAATGTGGTACATGATGAAAGAAAACCTGCTGAGAGAATCACAGCGTAGAGAGCTTGGAACGATCAGAATGGATGCGGTAGAGCAGCATCTTAAAATTATGGACGACATCGAAGTTAAGGCGATGAAAGAAAGCCAGCACGTATGCGAGTGCGGAGGAGAGAAAACTCCTTGCAATCCGAAGCCGGAAAAGGAAACCGGAAATAAACGGGAACCGTGGGGAAAAACCGCATCAGGAAAATGCAAAGACACGGAAAAGCCGGAAGATGGCAAGGACATCCTGAGAAAGATTTTTGGCGATGATTTTGTAAGCGACCTGGAAACTCTGGGAAAGAAAATTACAGAGGGAAAAGAGCCGGTAATCGTGGTGGATGGTGATCTGGAGATTCCAGACAGTCTGGAGAAAGCTGCCAGAGAAAAGAATATCTCTATCACACATGCTCACTGTGAAGCGTTCAGGGTAGGAGCCAGGGTTCCATTTCCGTTCCCGTTTCCTCCTGGATTCCTGAAATAAAACTGAATAAAAAACGAGAGTCCAACTCATGCCACCAGGACACTTGTTGAACTCCACGAAACGGTTGAGACTATTGTAAGTCTCTGAGTGGAAATTGTCAAGAGTGAAATGGGAGGTATAGCAAGATGGCGAAAAACGGTAAAACATACAGCATTACAGAAGCTCAGCTGGAGGATATGATAAAAAAGGCATCCGAAGCCGGGGCGGAGGCATACAAGAAAGAGCAGAGCCAGTCTACCAGGAGGAAAGTAGACCGGATGCTCTACAAGACCAAGGTTCTCCTGGAGAAATATACGTGGCTCAAAGCGTATGCTAAAAATTCTGTTTACACACTGGAACAGGCGGAAAAGGTCAATGACGGTATGGCAGACATCGAGGTTCTGACAAAGTTCGGTATCTTTGATGATGATAAAACACTGCACAATCTGAAAAGAGGTGTCATTACTGTCAATATGTTAATGACCCATGTGGACAATATGCTGGAGGTTTACCGGGAGAATTGTGAAAGCTCCGCCTCCAAGACAAAGCAACGCCAGTACAGAGTAGTTTATAACATGTATCTGGCAGAGGAGAAAAAGGGCACAAAGGAAATTGCTGAAATGGAATGTGAGGAGGTACGCACAATCCAGAATGATGCGAAAGCAGCCAGGGAGGACTTGACAGCCCTTATTTTTGGGTTAGATGGTATTCTGGTAAGAATACTCAGGGAGTAGCAGAGAAAAGGCTACACGAGGCTATAACAAAGCGAGAAAGGTATACCATTTTCGTTTTATTTACGTTGAAACTGTATTAAGCAAATGTTATCTTGTAAAAAGCAAGTTTCTACTTGCTGGCTGTTCGTAATCTGATCCGGTAAACAGATTGCGCTTGCTCATTTATCCCCTCCGGTGGGGTGGCTTCGGCTTCCCCACCCTGGATATAGAGAACAGTTGAAAGCATGTAGTACAGCTACTCCTACAAAATAAAGTTCCCACAAAAGGGCTGTGCCTGGTCGGCATGGTCCTTTTTGTTTTATCCAGAAAGAGGTGAGAAAGTAAATGAGCGAATTTGAAAACCCTAATTTACCGGAAAACTTGCCGGAAAAAAGAATTGAAGTTGTCACAATGAGGGTAGGAGACATTAAAACCGGTTTCGGTAATCCGAGAAAAATCGGAAAGAAGAAACGTGAGGAGCTGAAACGCTCACTGGAGCAGTTCGGGGATTTTGGTCTTTTCCTGATTGATGAACAGGACAACGTAATCGCCGGAAACATGAGACACGCTATCCTGAATGAGATTAACCCGGATCAGGAAGTCACATGTAAACGCCTGGTAGGATATACAGAGGCGGAGCTGAGGGCGATTAACATTAAGGACAACACCCACGCCGGGGAGTGGGATATGGACTTGCTGGCAGACTGGACAGCTGATTTGAACATGGATTTAGGCCTGGACTTGCAGGAGGGCAGCCCAGGGGAGCGGAAGATTAAGGAAATGGAGCTTCTGAATTACGAGAAGTATGATTACGTGATGATCGTCTGCAAGAATGAAATGGATTATAACGAGCTGACCCGTAGGCTGGGAATTGACGGTGCAAAGGTTAAGATCAACGATAAGAAGAAAATCAAAGCAAGGGCGGTGTGGTACCATGAATCAGGATTATCAAGCATGTAAAACCGTTGGGATATATGTTCCATCGTACAAACGCAGCGACCGGATCATGACCTGGAATGTTCTGAATGATTGCACCTATGTAGTCAGGGAATCGGAGGAAGCAGCATACCGGGAAGCCGGTATAACGAAAATTCTTACCGCTCCAGATGAAGAAATCAACAGCCTGGCAAAAGTGAGGCAGTGGATTATTGATAATACGCCGGAGGATATCGTAATCCAGTGCGATGATGATATTTCCCGGATGATCTACAAGGGCAAGAACAACAAAGTTGAAATTGCCGACAAGGATGTTATCGACATGGAGTTTGAGAGGGTAGCACAGATTCTGAGCGATTTAAGGCTTGGGTTCGCTTCCTGCACCATGACCGGGGATGTCCGGAAGTTCAATGCGGAGTTCCTGTTCAAAGGAATTACTGGAGGAATCTGCTGGTTCAATAAGGAGTGTCTGAAAAGCCGGTTCGATAATATGACCTACATAAAAGAGGACACGGATTTTGTTCTCCAGGAACTGTTGCAGAACCGGATCATTATCATCCCGGATTACTTCGGTATGCAGAATGAGTACGATAAAAACGCCGGCGGCAATAATGAGAATAAGAACTCCAGGGCGCTAAACCAGACGGTTGAGTATATGAAAAATAAGTGGGGCAAGTATTACGACCACAATTTCAAAACCAACCAAAGCCGTATAAATGTCAAAAGATAAGTTACCGGAAAGTACAGGAAATGTACAAGATGCTGAAAAGGCAGATTTGACGAAAAATCGGTTGTTTTCGCCTTGAAATCATGTGAAAAACTGCTAAAGTTAAGCTCAAGTTAAGGGAAAACCAAGGCTTGACAATCATTTTGTAGGAGGAATGAGATATGGCATACAATCAGTTAATCACAAAGAGCGGACATTCATTATTCACGATGTCCAGCCTCTACCAGAAAGCAATCCGGAGATGCGATGTAAAGGCGGCAGGTTACGCAGCAAATGAGCTGTTCGACCGTTATGAGCATTATCTCTGGAAAAGAACCCTGGTAATCTCAGCAGAGGATTGTTACGGGGAATGTACCCAGGAAATCTTAGCTCTGTACTGGGCGAGCCAGGAAGTGAACAAAGGAAAGAAAGGAAATGACCGGACAAAGATTTTCATAGCAAAGGCAATTACCATTTTGCTGTATCACGCAAAGAGCAGAGATTCCGATTTCTTTGCATGTGAGGCTATGGATGATAAGAACCGGTCAGCCGGAGATTTGAAAAAGTATTTTACCGAGAGAGAGCTTTACGATCTGAACCATGGTATTGATAAGCAAATCAACCTGGAGGAGTTTCAGGAGCTGGACGGCGGTAAGATACCGAAATATGTTTACGACTGCCACACCCTGGAGGGCAAGAGGGCAGGAAAAACAAAAGAGGACTTCATGCGAGAGGAGGAGGCAGACTTACAGTACAAACAGTTGTCTTTCTTCGACCTGGAGGGAATCAAAGGAAATTTTAGTTACGCCTGAGTAAAGGCAGAGAGGAGGAGCCAGCATGGTAAAGAAAACAGATCAGGTACGTAGCCTGGTAAGACAGGGGCGTTATAAAGATGCCCTGAGAATTGCAAAAGGTTTCCGGTTAGGAATAACCAGAGAGCAGAGCGACACGATGGTACGTGCGTATGAGTGCATGGTTCATCCTGATTTCTACCGGAGCATAGGCAAAAACACACAGGAGTGCATAGACGGAGGGGTAGCCGTCTTATGTCGGATATTTGGTTCCTGACCGCATAACAAAATAAAGCGAGCATGAAAGCATCTTCTCACACACGGGAGGATGCTTTTTTTGTAGTAAATTGGTAGGTGGTGAGATGGCAAATGAACAGAACTTAAAGAAGTTCGGAAGCGAGAGGGAACCGAGTGAGGCAGGTCGGAAAGGCGGCAAGGCATCCGGAGCGGCAAGACGGCGAAAAAGAGACATGAAAAACGCTGCAAAGTTGCTTCTGAGTATGCCGGTTACTGGCGAAAACACAATCAAGAATCTGGAAACGCTTGGCTTCGAGGAGGAGGACATGACAAACCAGATGGCCCTCATGGTACGAGTTTTTCAAAAGGCTATGCAGACAGGGGATGTCCGGGCGGCTGAGTTTCTAAGAGATACAGCTGGTTACAATCCGGAAACGAACCTGAAAGAACGGCAGTTCAAGTATGAAAAGGACAAGGCAAATGGTATGAACCAGGAAATAGAAGATACAAGCGATGTGGATGATCTGATATATGGCGGTAAAGAAGAAAAAGACGATACCGTTTAAGTTCGGTCAGAAACACATGGATTATATCTATGCCTGTCAGTTTAATACTTACAACATCCTGGAGGGAGCTGTTCGTTCCGGAAAGACCATTGATAACGTATACGCTTTCGCACATGAGCTTAAAACCTGCCCCGATAAAATCCACCTTGCCACCGGTTCCACCATGGCAAACGCAAAGCTGAATATCGGCGATGCGAACGGCTTCGGTCTGGAGTATATCTTCCGAGGTCAGTGCCGATGGAGCAAATATAAAGACAACGACTGTCTGAGAATTAAAGGTCCGAGTACGGGCTACAAAGAAAAGATAGTCATTTTTGCCGGAGGGAAATCTTCCGACAGTTACAAGAAAATTCGTGGTAACTCCTACGGTATGTGGATAGCCACGGAGATCAATCTGCATCACGACAACACAATAAAAGAGGCTTTCAACCGTCAGCTGGCAGCAAAACGCCGTAAAATCTTCTGGGATTTGAACCCGGAGCATCCAAAAGCGCCGATTTACGCAAATTACCTGGATGTCTACGAGGCGAAAGCTAAAAAGGGAGAGCTGCTGGGAGGTTATAACTACCAGCATTTTAATATCTTCGAGAATGTGAACATCACAAAAGAACGTTTACGAGAGATTGTCAGCCAGTACGACCAGAACAGTATATGGTATATCCGGGATATAGAGGGTAAAAGAAGTATTGCTGAGGGTCTTATTTACGTCAAATTGGCTACTTCCATAGCGGCAAGCGATAACAAATACCTGATGTCTGTAGAGGCTGTAAAAAAGCTGGAAAAGGAAAATCAGTTATTAGATATTAACATAGGCGTTGACTTCGGAGGGAACGGATCCGGTCACGCTTTTGTTGCTTCTACCGCAACCAGAGGATATGAGAAGCTGATAGCCCTGGCTTCTGAGTGGCACGATGCAGATGGAACCGACCCTGACGATCTGGCCAGAATGTTCGTTGAATTTGTCAAGAAGATAAAAGCCACTTACGGTAGGGTTACACATGTATATTGTGATTCCGCAGAACAGGTTTTGAAACAGGGATTACGTTCTGCCTTGATTAAAAACCAGATGGGCGATATTAAGGTTGATAACTCCCGGAAAGAGCAGATCACAAACCGTATTTTCACACTGACAACGCTAACGGCTCAGGATCGGTTTTATTATACCGAGGATTGCGAATCACTCCAGGAAGCTCTCAGCATGGCAGTATGGAATCCTAAAAATACCGAGCTGGAACGTCTGGACGATGGCACAAGCGACATCGACAGCCTGGATGCTTTCGAGTATTCGTATGAGCATGACTGGAAGAAATTCATAAAAGCAAAAGCCGGATAGGAGGTGTGCAGCATTGGCAGTAATAGATTTTTTCAGAAAGGCGTTAAGTAAAATGATACCTAAATCAAACATCGAGAAGCGGTTGAATATTTCAATCGCTACATCGGCAGTCATGGATAGAGGCATAGAGCTGTGGTCCATGATGTACGAAAACAATCCACCCTGGAGAGGTGGAGATGCTGGTGTTATACCGCTTAATCTTCCGGCAGCAATTTCAGAGGAAATGGCACGACTTGTACTCACTGAGTTCAGTATAAAGCTGACGGGAAGTGCAAGGGCTGATTACCTGAATAAACAGCTGAAGAATAACCTGGTAAACCTCAGCGATCACATGGAGCTTTTCTGTGCGAAAGGCGGCATCTGCTTAAAGCCGTTCATTTCCACAGGAGGAACTATTGATATTGATTTCACGCAGGCAGACAGGTTTTTTCCTACTGCCTACAACAGCAACAAAGAAATTACCGGAGCTGTATTCGTGGACAGCAAGAGACAAGGCGACTACGTATACACACGGTTAGAGAGCCACAACCTAAACGGAACGGACTACACCATCGTAAACAAGGCTTTCCGTTCCGAGAGATTGACGGGTCAGGCTCCGGATGATGATTTTATCAGCGTACAGTACCCGTATCAAACGCCTGTTCCCCTGAGTGAAGTTGAGGAATGGGCTTCTCTATCTGAGGAACCGGTGGTAATCAACAACGTTGAAAAGCCGTTGTTCGTTTATATCAAGATGCCAAGAGCAAATAACCTGGATCCGAACTCTCCGTTGGGTACTTCGGTTTACTCCAGAGCTACAGAGGTAATCGAACAGGCAGACGGACAGTTCTCCCGGATTCTCTGGGAATACGATGCTACGGAGGCAGCAATCCACGCATCAGCTGATATGTTCGACAGTGACAAGAGCGGTAAACCAATCCTACCGGCTGGTAGAGAGAGGCTGTACCGTGCTTTTGACTTTGAAAGCAAGGAATCTTTCCTGAAAGAGTACGCTCCGGAGATAAGGTCAGACCCGTTGTTTAAGGGGCTGAATAAATATTTCCAGCGTATCGAGTTCCTGGTCGGACTGTCATACGGTACAATTTCTGATCCACAGGACATCGAAAAGACAGCTGAGGAGATAAGGACATCGAAACAGCGGTCATATACCGTGGTTTCCAGAATACAGAGTGCCTGGGATAACGGCTTTGATGCCCTCATTTATGCCATGGATGTTTTATGCACACTCTATAACCTGGCTCCGGCCGGAGGTACAGAAAAGGCTACCACATGGGGCGACGGGGTTCTGGAGGACACCGACAAAGAGTATCAGAGACGGTGGGCTATGGTGTTGGCTGGCAAGTACAAGCTGGAAAAGTTTTATGCGTGGTACTTCGGATGCTCCGAGGAGGAAGCAAAAGAAATGATACCGGAAGCACCAGCCGGGAATTATCCTCCTGAAGAATAGGAGGTGCTGCCATGCTGACACCTGAATATCTGGAGGCGTGTGCTGACAGCGTTCTTGGTATCTATGATGAACTCAATATTAAGATTGTTGAGGACATCGCCCGGAGAATTGCAAAAACCGGAACTGTGACCGATTCTGCTAAGTGGCAGATTAAGCAGGTCCAGGAAGCCGGGAAACTCATGGACGAGATCACACATGAGGTTGCAAGTATAACAGGTTTCTCAGATGCCTACGTGAAAGAGCTTTTCAATGATGCCGGGGTAGCTTCCCTGGAATATGAGAGCAGATTCGTTACCGAGGCTGGACAAACTCCGGTCACGCTGAATACTTCCCCAGCCATGATGCAGACTTTAGCGGCGGCAATCGAGAAAACACAAGGGAACCTGAACAACCTAACCGGAACAACAGCTGTTGCATCACAGAGCTTGTACCTGGAATCTACCAACATGGCATACATGCAGGTAACTTCCGGGGCTTTTCCATATCAGGAAGCCATAAAACAGGCAGTCAGAGCGGCAGCAATCGAGGGAAGCAAGGTTTATTATTCCAACGGTCACAGCTCAAAACTGGATGTAGCTATTCGCCGGTCCTTATTAACCGGAGTAAACCAGACAGCCGGACAGCTTACAGAAATGTACGCCGATGATATGGGTTGCGATTATTACGAGACATCCGCCCATGTAGGAGCCAGGAATACCGGAGCCGGTTATCTGAATCACGAGAGCTGGCAAGGACAGGTTTTCTGCATATCCGGGAAAGATCATAGGTACCGGCAATTTGAGGAGGCTACCGGGTACGGAACCGGAGGAGGCTTGTGCGGATGGAATTGCAGACACAGCTTTCACATGTTCTTTCCTGGCCTTTCAAAGCCGGCATACAGTGAATCTACATTGTCCGGGTACTCGAACAGAAAGCACACCTACAAAACACCATCAGGAGAAAAGCAGATCCTGGACGAGTACAAATGCACTCAGAAACAGAGAGCTTACGAAAGGTCAATCCGGGAATCAAAGACGATTCTGGCTGGATATGATGCTGCTATAAAGGCGGCTCCGAACGCTACTCTCGAAAACTCCATGAAAGAGGAATTTGCTGCAGAGAGTGTAAAACTGAAAAAGATAGAAGCGGAAATGAAAGATTTCTGCAAACAGACCGGGAGACCGGTCGATTCTGCCAGAACCCAGGTGTATGCCGTAAAGGATGATTCCGGCAGAATTGTTAATTTTGGTAGATCAGTCAGCCAGAAAGCTGTCTGGGCTAATAAAAAATCAAGATAGGAGGTAAAGCCAAAATGAAGAAACTGTTTATTTCACAGCCCATGAGAGGCAAAACGGATGAAGAAATCCTTGCTGAGAGAAAAAAGGCTATTGAAAGTGCAGAGAGAAGCCTCGGAGAACCGGTTGAAGTGATTGATTCATTCTTCCAGAACGCTCCGGCGGATGCGAGACCGCTCTGGTTCCTGGGAAAATCCCTGGAGCTGCTGTCTACAGCTGATATTGCATACTTCGCCAAAGGATGGGAAGATGCAAGAGGCTGTAGAATTGAAAACCAGTGTGCTATCGAGTACGGCATCGAGGTTATCGAGGATTACACAGAGAAGTAGGGAGGAGGTGATCCTGCTATCTCCCAGTCATGGGTTAAATGACAGGCTCATTCAGGCATTTTGCCTGGTTTAAGTAACAAATTATCACGGAATCGGAAATAAAGCCTCCACGGGCTTATCACGCATCCACAAAGCAACCTACAACAAAATATTTCACAGTTAAAACCGGGTGGTTTCCTTTTCTGGAGACTTCCCGTTTTTATTCGCCCTGGAGGAATGGCATATAAACTACTCGGCTTGCCCTGGACACGGCACATAAACTGTTCAAATTTCCGGTCATGGGCGGATATATCCCATGATAGCAGAGCCGGAGTGAACCGGCATATAAACAAAATCAGCGAATTAAGGAGGTACACCATGTACGAATTTTTGAAGAAACTTTTTGGAACTGTAGACGGACAGCCTGAGGCACTGACCTATGAACAGCTGGAGGAGAAGATCAAAGGCGATAAAAACCTGAAAATCGTAAACCTGGCGGATGGTGGTTACGTTGCCGAGGATAAGTTCAGAGCAAAAGAGACGGAGCTTACCGGAGTGAAACAGCAGCTCACGGATGCCAATACCACAATTCAGTCCCTCAAAGATAAGGGAGCTGATGTGGATAAGGTCACAAAGGAATGGGAGGACAAGTACAACAAGGACACCCAGGACTTGAAAGACAAGCTGACAGCCCAGGAACGCTCCCATCAGACGGATATGTTCTTATCTGGCTACAATTACACTTCCAAAGCGGCACAGGCCGGTATCAGAGCAGAGTTTGAGAAAAAGAACTACGCACTGGAAAACGGTCAGTTCGGAGCGGATGCTACTGCCTACATGAAATCGCTCATGGAGAGCGACGATTACAAGGGTGCGTTCGTTATCGAGGACAACAACAATGGCGGTCAGGGAGGCCAGGGAGGAAGCGGAGCCGGAGGACAGGGTACTCAGCCTCATTTCGCATCCGGAACCAACGGAGGCATCGGTGGTGCTGGTGGAAATCAGAATCCGTTCCTGAACATGGGCTTTACCCGTTTAAGACAGCCGGAAAACAACAAATAAGGAGGATCTAAAGAATGGCAGCATTAAACTACGCAAAGCAGTATCAGCAGGCACTGGAGCAGGAGTTCCCTTATGTTCTCTACTTCGGAGCCCTTTTCAACACACCTAACAACGGCCGTTACCGCTGGGTAAACTCCAACGTGATCGAGATTCCTACAATCACAACGACCGGACGTACCGATGGTAACAGAGATACTATCGGCGAGAAGAAACGTAACTACAACAACTCCTGGACACCTCTGCAGGTTACCAACCACAGAACATGGTCCACTCTGGTACATCCTCGTGACATCCAGGAGACCAACCAGGTAGCGAGCATCGCAAACATTACCAGGGTATTCAACGAGGAGCAGAAATTTCCTGAAATGAACTGTTACCTGATTTCCAAGCTGTATGCGGACTACACAGGAGCCGGAAAAACAGCAGACAAGACCGTTCTTACCACAGACAACGTTCTGGAGGTATTCGATGCCATGATGACCTACATGGACAACAAGAGAGTTCCGAGAGCTGGTCGTATTCTGTACGTAACACCTGATACCAGAACCCTCATTACCAACGCAAAGCAGATTGTCAAGACCCTTGACGTAAGCAAGCGTTCCGAGGCAGTTAAAAGAGCAATCACTTCCATTGACGAGGTAGAAATCCCTGACAGCGTACCGTCCGACATGATGAAAACGGCGTATGACTTCACGGAGGGATGGAAGGTAGACACTGCCGCAGACCAGATCAACATGTGTCTGGTTCATCCTCTGGCAGTCATTACTCCTATCAACTACGAGTTCGCACAGCTGGATCCGCCTTCCGCTGGTTCCGAGGGAAAGTGGGACTACTTCGAGGAATCTTTCGAGGATGTGTTCCTGCTTCCCAACAAGGTTGATGCAATCGCATTCAACATCACACCTCATGCGTAAGAGCTGGTAAATAATGATTAAAGTGACGGGAGCCTGTTATGGCTCCCTTTGTCACGGAATGGAGGAAAATATGTTAAAAGCAAGAAAAGCAAACAGAGTTATCCGCATCCCTGATGAAAAAAAGGATGCTTATATCGCACTTGGTTACAAGATTACCGATATGAATGACAAGGTTGTGGCTGAGCCTCACAATGCGGAAAAAGAGGCTGAAACATTAAAGGCCCAGGTTACCGACCTGGAAACAAAGCTGAAAGAGGCTACTGAGTACGCAGAGAACGCCGACAAGAAGATTGAGGCTATGGAGGCGGAAAACGCAAAGCTGAAAGAACAGGTTACCGACCTGGAGGCTAAGCTGAAAGAGGCTACTGCAAAGACCAAGGAAACCAAACAGGCAACCGGAGGTTCTGAGGCTGGCAAACAGGCTGATTCCGGTAAACAGGCAACCAAATAATAGGGAGAGTGATTTATAATGCTCCAAGAGGCTATAACAAGTCCATACGTGGACTACAACTACTACTCTGAAACATACGGCGGTAATAAAATACCACAGGACAGCTTCGATGCGTGCGAAAAACGTGCCGAGGCTGTTTTGCATAGAATCTCTTTTGACAGGGTTAAGAGGCTCCCTGAAATCCCGGACATGGTAAAGGATGCTATCTGTGCGATGGCTGAAATTGATTACCAGGAGGAGAAAAAAACGCCAGGAGTTAAGTCGGAAAATTCGGATGGGTACGCTGTCACTTACGCAGATTCTGGGAACACAACCGGAGCATCTGGCAGAGTGGCTTTAATGTATCAAGAGGCCAGCATTTACCTGGGAAATACCGGCTTATTATACAAAGGAGTATCGAGAAAGTATGATCGTGAACAGTGACATTACCGTTTTCAATAAGCGGTATGACAGAACCGAACGCACAGAAAGGTTCTATGGTACACAAATCAGAGGGGTTAGCTTTTATTCCAGGAAAGGTACATCATCCGGAAGCAAGGAGCTGTCGAAAAGCGATGCCTACACAATCCGGATTCCGGCAGATGCTGACACATCCGGGAAGAAATACGCAGATCAGAAAGCGTATTCGGAACTGGATGATAAGGTTTTCTCCGGTTACTGGACGTTGCAGCCTGGAGCAATCATCATCCAAGGACTGGTTGACCTGGAGACAGCAACAGAAACGGAGCTGAGGCAGTCATATCCGGAAGTAATTTTTGTTAGGAATTTTACAGACAACCGGAGCAGAGGTTCTTCGAGCATGAAGCACTGGAGAGTAGGTGGTGAGTAGTGGCAATCACGGTGACAACACCGAGAGGGCAGATTATACGGACTACCACGAAAAGCGGAGCTGTAAAGGCAGAGCTTAGCTGGAATCCAAACTTTGCACCTCAGAAATCACAGAACTTCACAAGGGCTCAGAAGTTTGTTGACAGCGAGGTACTGAGGTACTGTAGTGCCATGGTTCCTTTTCTGACCGGTATGCTGGACAAATCCGGAAAGCTGGGGACGGTAATTGGGAGCGGAAATGTTCAATACATCGCCCCGTATGCCAGAACCCAGTATTATGATACGGCAACGAGCAGACCGTATGATGCAAACAGAGGAGCCAAATGGTTCGAGAGGATGAAAGTTGCCTACAAGAAAGACATACTTTCTGGGGCAAAGAAACTCATGTAACGGAGGTTTGATATGGCAAAAGCAGATTCTATTATTAATGCACTGGAAAAGTATTTCATAGGGTGTGAATTGCTGAAAGACGGGGCATTAAGGGTTGACTACCTGGGGGAAAAGCCGGTGGAATATACCATTGAGGTCCTGCCTTGTGATCCAGTTGTAAAGAGGTATCTCGGAGGAAGTACCGTTCGGCAATACCTTTTTGCTTTTGGATCCAGGGAATTTTACAGCCAGGAACGCCTGCAGAACATCCAGAACAGCGCATTTTATGAGCGACTTGCAGACTGGGTGGAAACCAGGAGCATGTCCGGCGTTCTTCCGGAACTTCCGGACGGAATGGAAGCTCAGCAACTCGAAGTGGTATCATCCGGGTATTTGTTTGATGGATCAATGACAAACGCCCGGTATCAGATACAGTTAAGATTATTATATTTTAAGGAGGCATGAACATGGACACAAGCAGAAATGTTGTCAAAAGACATCAGTTTGCCGATTACCTGAACACTCAGACGGCAGACAAACCAAACTATTGTCTCATGGGTGTAGGTTTTACATCGCTGAATGAGGAACCTGGAGCCCAGACAGAATCCAAGAAGTACGTAAATGAAAAGGCATCGTCCAAGTCCGTAACAGGATATGAGACGGTGTTCCCGTTTGAATCCGACCTGATCCCGGAGCAGGAGCCTATCCTGGCACTGTACAATGTCGGTAGAAACCACTGCACAGGTTCCGAGGCAGAATTTGAGTATGTCAGAGTTGAACTTTGGGAGCCGGTAAGTGAAAAGGAAAACGAATTTTCTGCAAGAAAGTTTATCGTTTCCGCAGAGATTTCCGAGGTATCTGGTGATACAGATATTCAGGTCTCTGGAAACCTCAATGCAGTAGGCGATCCGATTGACGGTACTTTCAACACACAGACAAAGACCTTTACTGCCGCAACAGAAAGTGCGGGAGCAGGAACAGGAGTATAACACGAGACCGCCTAAAAAAGCGGTCTTTTGTTTTATTATTAGCATTTAATCCATAGGAGGTACGATTTATGAGAATAGTGGTATTAGGAAAAGAGCTGGAGTATGATTTCTTCGATGCTGATCTTCTGGAGAAGTACGAAAAAGAAAACCTCAGAGTAAAGGAAAGAATCCAGGAACCTACACAGTACGCAGGAAAGACAACAGCTGATTCACTGAGAATCCAGTGCGGCATTGTGAATGATTTCTTCGATGAAGTCTTTGGTAAAGGAATGTCTGAGGAGCTTTTTGGTGGCAAAAACAATATCAAAGACCACATGGAGGCTTTTGCTTCTGTGGCTGATGCTGCCATGAACTGTAACAGCGAGCTTAACGCTCTCACGGAGAAGTACAGCCCGAACAGAGCTGAACGGAGATCGGCTGAGAAGCAGAACAGCAAGAATTTCAACAGAAACGCCGCATACCACGGTAACAAAGGCAAACACCACTAATGAACATTCTGGTTGATACCTTACCGGAGAGCGTTGCAGTATGCGGAGAGAAGTACGAGATACGTACTGACTTCCGCATAGCCATCCTGTTTGAAATGCTTATGCAGGATGCAAGCATAGACCCAAAGGATAAGGCAGCGAAAGCCCTGAATCTGTTTTTTCCGGTTATTCCTGGGAATCTCCAGGAAGCAACAAAGGCTATGCTGTGGTTTTACAAATGCGGCAAAGAGGAGAACCCACAGCGTAAGAAGCTGAGTGCAAAAAAAGGAAAGACCAGGGTTTACTCATTCGAGTATGACGATGATTATATCTATGCCGCTTTTATGACACAGTACAGCATTGACCTCCAGGACATAGAGTACATGCACTGGTGGAAATTCAGAGCCATGTTTAACTCCCTGACAAATCAGAATGAATTTGTCAAGATCATGGAGTACCGGAGCATCGAGATAAAGAGTGACATGCCGAAAGAACAGCAGTCGTTCTACCGGAAAATGAAAAGGCTGTACGCTTTGCCGAATCCTGGAAACGAGGACGAAAAGCTGGCAGAGATCGAAAAAGCTCTCCTGAAAGGCGGAGACCTTAGAGGTGTGCTGTAGTAGGGAGGCGGTAACTATTGAGAAAATAGAAAAAAATAAAATGAACCGGGTAGAGTGCCCGGACTGCAATTACAAGATGCCTATTTTCTTTTCGGATAAGGCAGAATGTACCGGAGTGATGGTTTCCTGCAAAGGGAGAAACTGTCACTCCATTTTTGAAGTAAAAATTAAACACGGAAAACAGATCAAGTAGTGCCATTATGAGCCGATGATTTCAAGCCCGAAAGAGAGGTGAGAACGTTGGCTTATGATGGCACACTAAAATTTGATACAAGTATTGACAGTAAAGGCTTTCAATCCGGGATAGACGGAATAGGAAGCATAGCCGAAAAGGGCTTAAAGGCGACAGGTGCCATCCTTGCCGGAACCGCAACTGCAATAGGAGCTATCGGTGCAGCCTCAGTAAAGGTTGGCTCTGATTTCGAGGCTTCCATGTCAAAAGTAGCGGCAATCTCAGGAGCTACGGGCGATGATCTGAAAGCATTAACCGACAAGGCAAAGGAAATGGGTGCAACTACCAAGTTCAGTGCTTCCGAATCGGCGGATGCTTTGCAGTACATGGCTATGGCTGGCTGGAAAACAGAAGATATGCTGAACGGCTTAGAGGGTATTATGAACCTGGCAGCCGCATCCGGCGAGGACTTGGCGACCACCTCAGATATTGTTACCGATGCCTTGACGGCGTTCGGGTTATCCGCAGAGGATTCCACACACTTTGCGGATGTATTGGCACAGGCATCCTCTAACGCAAATACTAACGTTGGAATGATGGGAGAGACGTTCAAATACGTAGCTCCGGTAGCTGGTGCTTTAGGATATACAGCGGAAGATACAGCCCTTGCAATCGGGCTTATGGCAAACTCCGGAATTAAGGCAAGCCAGGCAGGTACTTCTTTGCGTTCCATCATGTCACGTATGGCAAAACCGACCAAAGAGGTCCAGGGAGCCATGGACAAGCTGGGAGTATCACTAACAGACAGCAACGGCAACATGAAATCACTTAATGAAGTGATGGGAGATCTGAGAAATGGTTTCGCTGGTCTGTCAGAGGCTGAGGCGGCAGAAATGGCAGCCGCTCTTGGCGGACAAGAAGCGATGTCCGGCCTACTTGCTATTGTAAATGCTTCCGATGATGATTTTGATAAACTGTCCGATGCTATTTATTCATGTGACGGCGCAGCAAAGAGAATGGCTGACACCATGAACGACAACCTGCAAGGTCAGATCACAATCCTAAAATCAGGATTAGAGGGGCTTGGTATTTCTCTGTATGAGAACATGGAAGCTCCGCTGAAAGAGGTTGTAAAAGAAGCCCAGAACATGGTACAGCAACTCCAGGATGCGTTTAATAACGGCGGACTGGATGAAGTTGTTTCTACGGTCGGGGATATATTCGCCCAGATTGTAGAGAAAGCTGCATCGGCAGCTCCGGATTTGATAGACGTAGCTTCCGACATGATCCAGTCATTCTTGACTGGCATAAATAACAATCTACCGGAAATTGCTTCTGCAGGGGTAGATATAGTAACATCCCTTGGCTCAGCCCTGATTGAAAACACAGGATTACTCTGGAGTACCGGAGTGGCGTTGCTGGCCGAGGTTCTTTCTGGATTGGCGGACAACATGCCACAGCTGGTAGAATCAGCGAAAGATGCGTTGTCGCAATTTGGTTCCGCCCTCGTAGAATACGCTCCGTCCATCGGAGAATCGGCGGCAAAAATAGTATCATACCTGGCAAGTGCGGTCATTGAAAATCTGCCTCAGATCATCGAGGTAGGAAAGCAGATTGTCCAGGGATTTATAGCAGGAATTGAACAGGAGTTCCCAGGTCTGGGAGCTTTTTTAAGTGGATTATTTGATGGTTTCGCATCCACACTGGCACCGATAGCTCAGACTGTCGTAGATGCCCTGAGTAATATTTTCTCTGCTCTTGATGGAGCAGATCCGGAAACCATGGAGGCCCTCGGCAAAGCGATCGGAACCATTGCGGCGTCTATTGCGGCACTGAAAGTTGCTTCTGAGGTAGTCGGAGGAGTTAAGAACCTCCTGAGCGTACTTGGCGGTTTCAGAAAAACTGCCGGAAACGTCATAGGCATAGTACCGAAAGTAGTAGAGGGATTCCAGCTATTATCCGGAGGAGCCGGAACATTCAGTGAAGTTCTTGCCCTAGAGTTCCCGAAACTTGCCGGAATCATAACAAAGGTAACCGGTTCATTCGGTACACTTGCAAGCACCATATCTGGAGTATTTACAAAGATAGGTGCGGTTGTAGGTCCGGCTATTTCAAAGATAGCAAGCCTGATTTCCAGCATAGGTCCTACCATAGCCGGAATAGGAGCCGTAATTGGCGGAGTCGTCATGGCGGTAACGAACTTCTTTGGTATGCTCAAAGACGGTTTCAGCTGGGTAAAAGAAGCTCTGATGGTGATCGGAATTGCCATAGCTGCCGTAGGTGCTGTAATTCTCGGTGCACCTGCTTTGGTAGCCGCAGTCGTAGCCGGAATCGTAGCCGCAGTTGCTACCTTGGTTGTGGTAATCAAAGATCACTGGACACAAATTGTCGATTTCTTCAAGGGAATACCTGACAAAATCGGTGAGGTAGTGGATTCTATCGTAGCCTGGTTCCAGGAACTTCCTGGGCGAATTTCAACCTGGCTGACAAATACCATAACGGCGATTTCTGAGTGGGGTTCAGAACTCTACACGAACATCACAACTTTTGTGAGTGAAGCTATTTCGGCGGTTGGAGACTGGTTCGCTCAGCTGCCTTATAAAATCGGGTATGCACTCGGTACGGCCATAGGCACGATTATCCAGTGGGGTATCAACGTAAAAGACTGGGTAACAACCGAACTTCCAAAAATCATACAAAGTGTTGTAGACTGGTTCGCCCAGCTTCCAGGAAGAATCTGGACTTGGCTCGTAGGCGTGGTAAATAATATCATCGCCTGGGGTCAGAATATGTACACCACGATAACCACGGCTGCCACAAACGCCGTTAATTCGGTTATAAACTGGTTCTCACAACTTCCGGGACGCATCTGGACTTGGCTGGTAAATACCGTCAATAACGTAATTCAGTGGGGGCAGAACTTATACTCCACAATGACAACAGCAGCCACAAACGCAATCAACAGTGTAACGAGCTGGTTCCAGCAGTTACCAGGTAAAATCTGGACTTGGCTGGTGAACACGGTAACGAAAGTCGGCCAGTGGGCGATCGACCTGAAGAATAAAGGCGTCGAGGCAGCTCAATCCCTCGTGAACGCCGTAATTGATGGGGTTTCTTCTTTACCAGGAAAAATGAAAGAAGTCGGAGTGAACATCGTGAACGGTGTCTGGAGCGGAATTTGCAGTGCCAAGGACAAATTCGTAAGCGATGTTAAGAGCTTCTTTTCCGGAATCGTAGACGGTGTAAAGGATGCCCTGGACATCAATTCCCCGTCAAGGGTAATGAAAAAAGAGGTAGGTCGCTGGATTCCTCCTGGTGTTGGAGAGGGTATCGAGGAAGAAATGCCCGAACTGTACGACCAGACAGACGAGGAAATGGCGAAACTGGCGGAACACATGCAGGCGGCAGTTGATGTAGAAACCGGAAAAATAACGGTTCGTTCCAAAGCTCAGGCAGAACATACAGCTGATACCGAGATGCCGACAGGTGGAGACACCTATATTGACGAGCATATCGAGCAGGAAAATAACTACCATACACCGGTGGCAACGCCGAGTGAGGTATCAAAAGCCCAGAGAGAAGCAGCAAGGAAATTGTTAGGAGGTGTGAAATAATGGCAAATTATATAGACTTTACTCTCGAATGTAACGGAATGGCTCTTGCTTTTGGTAAGTCCGGATCCGGAGAGAAAAGAGAGTTCGGTATAACCAAAATTACCGGTCTGGAAGCATCAGAGCTTGAAATCAGCACCACAGACAACGCACTTGTTGACGGTTCCTCAGTGGATGGTAAGCGTATAAAAAAACGCCCCATCCACATAGAGGCAACTCTGAGAGACGACCGGAATAATGAGACAAACCGGCAGCGGATTATTAAGTTTTTCAATCCAAAATACACCGGGAAAATGACAATAGACCATAGCGGTACAAAAAGAAATATCGAGTATGAACTGGAGGGCTGGGATTTCGTTGCGAAAAGCAATGTATATAACCAGCTCTCTATCGTTGCAGACCTCATGTGCCCGGATCCGATGATGAAAAATATTGACAACTTCGGCCAGAACATGGCGAACATCAGTAAATTGATAGCTTTCCCGTGGCGGTGCCTGAAGAACAAAGTCGTAGTTCCGGATCCATACAAAGGGCTGTGCCTCGGTGGAAACATTACCGGCTACAGAACACTTTCAAAAGAGGTTCTGCTTCCGAATGATGGACATGTGCCGACAGGATTGCAGATACAGTTTATTGCCGAAAGAGGTCCGGTCACAAACCCTAAAATTACGCTGGTGCGGACAAAGAGTGGGGAAAGTGGCAAGTTTATGAGAGTTAAGGTAGCCATGAACCAGGGAGACGTTCTCCTGGTTGATACGAACACCAGACACCAGGTTATTGAGCTGAATGGCGTAAACGTATACCAGAAAATTGACAGATTATCAACGCCGTTCCTGCTTGAAGTAGGAAATAACTATCTGGAGTACGATGCTGACGAAAACTACACCAACCTGGACGTTAAGCTGTTCTATACTCCGTTCTATCTGGGGGTGTGATTATGCAGCTTATTGTTTTAGACAAAGATTTTGAAACCCTGGGCAGCATTCCTCTTTTCCGGACTTTGATCTGGGCGAGACGGTATGAAAAGCTGGGGTGTTTTGAACTTTATACGTCAAAAGATTATTTTCCACTTCTGAACGCAGGACAATATCTGTACCGGAACGATGCAAAGGAGCTGGGCGTGATTGATGAAGTAAATTACTCCCAGGATGAAAACGGAGCCAGGGAAGCCTATGCAAAAGGCAATTTCGCAGAAAAGCTCCTGACAGACAGAGTAATAGCCGGAACAATAACCCTAAGCGGAAACGTTGAGGAAGCCATGAGGAGGCTTGCTGATACTTCGGCTATAAATCCTACCGATGCAGACAGAAAAGTGGCTCATTTGAAGCTAGGAAGCCTCACAGGCATATCAGGGAATATCAATATGCAGGCTACCGGGGACAACGTAAGCGAGAAGCTGTATGAAATAGGCAACACAAAGGAAATTAGCCACAGGATAAGGTACGATTTCCTAACGAATGACCTCGCATTTGAGGTATGGCAAGGCGTTGACAGGAGAGATAGCCAGGAGGAAAACAGCTGGGCTATCTTTTCCAACTCTTTCTACAATATCCGGAATGTGGTTTACAACCGCAACAGCAGCTCTTACAAGAATTTCGCCTATGTTGCCGGAGCCGGGGAGGGTTCCGACCGGATCATTATCACGGTAGATGCCAGGTTGCCCGGAGAAGAAAGAAAAGAAATCTGGGTTGATGCTAGGGATTTGCAGCAAAAGGACGAGGACGGTAACGAGATTCCTCTGGAGACCTACAAGCAGCAACTCGACCAGAGGGGCAGAGAAAAACTGGCAGAGTACCGGATGGTAGAGACCATAAACAGTGGTGTAGATTACCAGGCGAACCTTGTCTATAAAAAGGATTTTGACCTGGGAGACTACTGCACCTATATAAACACAGAAGTCAATATTGCAACGGATAAACGTATCACGGAGGTAATGGAGACTTACGAGGGAGCGGCTACTGAGTTGGCTGTGACCTTTGGAACTGATGAAGTATCAACAGTACAACAGCTTATCAAAAGGGAGGTGTAAAGAGTGTCACTGAGATACGGTTATTTTGATTCTGAAATAAACGGCTATGACGAGGAGGGTATGCCTATCTTTGATAGAGCTGAATCCTCCGATTTTTTGGCGATGTTTATTTCAAAAATTATTAGCGATGGTGTCCTGGCAGATCCGGCAGACTGTTTCCAGGTAGTAGCCGGGGATGGGATGAACCTGATAGTCCGCCCTGGATTTGGCATAATTCGAGGTAGATTTGCTGCAGACACACAAGAATACACAATTACGCTTTCAAAAGCTCCTACAAGCTATAAACGCATTGACAGGGTAGTTTTGAGAGCAAACTATCTACTCAGATTGTGTGAAATCATCGTAAAAGAGGGAACACCAGATGCGAACCCGGTACCGCCGGAGCTTTTACAGCCGGCATCCGGGGATTATTACGAGTTATGCTTGGCAACGGTTCTGATAAATTCAAACCAGACTGTTATCACACAGGCAAATATCACAGATACCAGATATGACAGTAGCGTATGCGGAGTTGTTACCCAGGTTATCGACCACCTGGACACCTCCGTATTTTTTAAGCAGTTGTATCGGTTTTACGACGAATTTGTTGACCGGTCCAATACCTCTTACGAGGAATTTGTTAAGCAGATGGAAGCATACCTGGCAAAACTCGAAACTTCCGGGAATAATCAGCTCCTGGACATTGTGAATCAGCTTACGGCGTTTGAAAAAAGCTCTGAAGAACAGTTCCGGGAATGGTTCGACAACGTAAAAAACCAGCTTTCAGAGGATGTTGCCGGACATCTGCAACTCCAGCTGGACAATCACGAGGAAAGAATCCAGCGTTTGGAGCAGATTGTAGAAAGCGGTGAAATGGAAACTGCACTTGCAACGGCAGGAGGCGAGGAGCTTGCTACCGATGCTGGTGAAGTTATAGCTGCCTTTTGGCGGTATCAAATCATTTAAGGAGGTACACAATGAAAAAAATCGGTGAATTACCTGCAATCACAGACGTCCCGGCCGGGAGCTTGCTGATTGTAAACACGGAAAACGGCACAAAAAAAATCACTTATGAGGATTTGTGCCAGGCGGTTAAAGCAACACTCGGCATACCTACGGTGGTGCAGAGTATCGACATCACAGAACCTGGGAATATCCCTGATGGTCTGGTTATTAAAGCGGCCTTTGATTCTGTGAATGATCTTCTTCTCGGAGCGGCTACGTACAGTGCTGGAAAAGAGATCGAAATGTCCTGGGCGGAACTCCGGGCAAAGATCAAGACAGAGGATTTTTCCGGATTGCATATCGGGGATTATAAAGACATCGTTCTGTCAACCGGAGAGGAAGCAAGGGTTGATCTGTCCGGATTCAATACGTACATGAATGTAGGGGATACGGCTATTCTTACAGAACCGCATCTCTATTTTACGTTCAGGGATTGCCTAAAGACTACGTATCAGATGAACTCAAGCAATACAAATGCCGGAGGTACAGCGGCAGCGGCTCTTACGGCTACAGTAAACACGACCATTTATAACACGCTCCCGGCAGATCTGAGAGCTGTTATGAAAGAGGTACGCCGACTGGAAAACAACAAAGGAACCTGGGCGTGGGCTTCGAGAAAACTGTGGTTGCTCCAGGAAACAGAGGTGTTCGGAAGAAATAACTGGTCCGATGGCTATGATGGCGGAGGCATCCAGCTTCCTATTTTTGCTCATTCCTACAGACACATTGTTAAGGGACTTGGCAAAGGAGCAGCGGAGCGTGGTTCTCGTACGACCTGGTGGTTGGCATCTCCGTACGCCAGCAACACCACCAACTTCTGCCGTGTCGGCGGCTACGGCGATGCCGACTACGCCAACGCATCCGCCTCGTATGGCGTCGCCCCTGGCTTCATAATCGCTTAATCTTCCAATCTCGCCCCCTTGTGGGGCGGTTGGAAGATGGAGGAGGAATAAAGTAAATGAGCGTATTGAAAAATAATAGAGGTACGTCAGAGCTGGAATTTTACCATACGGCGATAAAGCTACGTAAAGAGATTACCCAGAACCTATTACGGGATTTTGGTGTAAAAAATAGGGATGCAGTCAGATCAAAGAATTTCCCGGATGATGAATTGCGAGTAAAGATAGTCCAGGAGTACCCGAAAATGGAATTGTTTTTCAACAAGTACACCCGGATGCAAGAAGAAATCCGCACTCGTGACGTTGTATCGGAATATCCATACTGGCTGGTTTTCCGGTTCCGGGATGAAATGATGGATTTGCTGAAACAGCTTATTGATAATATCACGGATGCAAACAGTATTTACCCGATAAATCTGCATGAGCTGGAAGTGAGGCGAGACTATCAGACAGCAGCAATCGGAGCATGTGAAAAGATGCTCCAGGAATTACAGTATATCATCGAGGTGCTGCCGGTCGATGCAAATAAGCTACTTCGGTATGTGGATATGATAGACAAAGAGGTTGCCCTTTTGAAAGGATGGAGAAAGGCGAATGGTAAAATTGCTAAACGCCTGGACAAACAACAGGAGGGAAAACAAAAACCATCAAAGTGCAAAAACCAGCCGTAACAGGCTGTTTTTGAGGTTATTTTCTGTACGTGGTTCTCGTACGAACTGGTGGTTGGCATCTCCGAACGCCAGCAACACCACCAACTTCTGCAATGTCAACAACAACGGCAATGCCAACAACAACAACGCATCCAACTCGAATGGCGTCGCCCCTGGATTCTGTGACGGCGGACTATGATTAGGTTTGTAAACCGTTCCGCTGTATCTCGGAAGGAGAAAATAACCGTCCCGAAAGGGTAAATTTGCTCAGCTGTTCTCTTATGCCCGGAGAATGGCTCTTGCTTGATATAAGCAGTCGGACGCTGCTTGCATGGCATGAGGTCTGTGCTTATCCTCATGTTTCATGGCTGGTCTTATTACGCAGATAGAGTAAGCACACAATCTGTACAAGGAGGTTAGGGCATATTTTTAAGATAATATGACAAGTGAAGAAAGAAAAGAAGCTCGATACCAGAGGAGAAAAGCATCGAGACAGAGGAGACGTGAGGAACGGTTAAAGGAATATGACGATTTTGACCGGGTTAAGGATGCGAACAACCTCATAACTGCCTTTAAGAAATCAAAATCCGGAGTTGACTGGAAAGCATCCGTACAGCGGTATGAAATGAACCTGCTCAGGAATATCAACAACACCGTAAAGGCGTTGGAATCCGG
>OHSI01000175.1_pt1 | contig 47927 bp, 50 predicted proteins | sample 1578641 | NCBI WGS metagenome assembly OHSI01 (sample SAMEA3879535, study PRJEB24766) | human gut metagenome | biome: human-associated habitat; feature: feces | place: USA | collected 1985/1987 | reverse complement strand
GGCTGACGCCCTCTGCGCGGTTGTTTTCTTACCTGAATTTTACCGTCTTAAAAAACTCTTAATCTTCCGCCCGCTTGTTTCTTAAAGGGCGGTTCTTTACCATAGAGGGCAGAAAGGGAAGAAAGGAAGTGCCTCTATGGAACTCACGCTACGCACCGTCAACGCGGTGATCTCCGCCCTGTTTTTCATCTGCTACACCTACCAATTTTTCTACATACCGCTGGTGCTGCTGAAAAAGCGGCAGCCCCAGCCCTCCCCCGCCGCCGCCCACCGCTACGCGGTGCTCATCGCCGCCCGGAACGAGGAAAACGTCATCGCCGGGCTGCTGGACTCCCTCAAGGCGCAGACGTATGATATGTCGCTGGTCACGGTGTTCGTGGCGGCGGACAACTGTACCGACAGTACCGCCGCCATCGCCCGCAGCCACGGCGCGGTGGTATACGAGCGGTTCAACCACCTCAACGTGGGCAAGGGCTACGCGCTGGACTTCCTCCTACAGCACGTAGGAGCCGACTATCCGGAGGGCTTCGACGGCTACTTCGTGTTCGACGCGGACAACCTCCTCGCCCCGGACTACATCGAGCGGATGAACGAAACGTTCTCCGCCGGGAACGAGATCGTCACCAGCTACCGCAACAGCAAGAATTTCGGCGACAACTGGATCAGCGCGGGCTACGCCCTGTGGTTCCTGCGGGAGAGCCGCTATCTCAACTGTGCCCGCAATCTTCTGGGAGCCAGCGGAGCCGTGGGCGGCACGGGCTTCCTGTTCTCCCGCCGTGTGCTGGAGGAGAGCGGCGGCTGGCACTTCTTCCTGCTGACGGAGGACATCGAGTTCTCCGTGTACCACATCCTGCGGGGCGAGAAGATCGTCATCTGCGAGAACGCGGTGCTCTATGACGAGCAGCCCACCGACTTCCGCCAGTCCGTGCGTCAGCGTCTGCGCTGGGCGAAGGGCTACGTGCAGGTGTTCCAGCGGTACGGCGGCGCGCTGCTCAAGGGCACCGTCAAGGGCAGCTGGAGCTGCTTCGATATGTCCATGTCCATCCTGCCGGCGTTTATTCTGACTGCGCTGTGCCTGCTGGCGAATCTGACGCTGACGGTGCTGGGTCTGCTGCAAGGGGACGGCGCGTGGTTCGCCGCGTCCTCGCTGCTGGAGTGCATGGGCAGCATCCTCGCCACGCTGCTGGTGCTGGGCGGCATCACCACCGCCTCCGAGTGGCGGCGCATCCACGCCCCGGCGTGGAAAAAGCTGGCGTACACCCTGACGTTCCCCCTGTTCATGCTGACGTACCTCCCCATCTCCATGGCGGCCCTGTTTATGAAGGTGGAGTGGAAGCCCATCCGCCACGGGGTAAAGCTGACCTCCCTGCCCTCCCCCGTCGTAAAGAATTGAACTTGTGTTCCCGGCGATATGGGGGTATGATAGAGAAAACTGCCCACAGGAGGTTCCGCCATGTACACCATCTTGGTCGTTGACGACGAAAAGGACATTGTCTCCGCACTGGAGATCTACCTGCGCTCGGAGGGCTACCGGGTGCTGCACGCCTACAACGGCAAGGACGCCATCGCCATCGCGTCGCGGGAGGATGTACACCTGATCCTCATGGACATTATGATGCCCGTCATGGACGGGCTGACCGCCATGGCGCAGCTGCGCCAGACCAGCAACGTTCCGGTGATCCTGCTGACCGCCAAGGGCGAGGACACCGACAAGGTGCTGGGGCTGAACGTGGGCGCGGACGACTATATCACCAAGCCCTTCAACCCCATTGAGATGCTGGCGCGTGTGCGCTCCCAGCTGCGGCGGTACCTACAGCTGGGCGGCGGGCAGGTGCAGCCCAGCACGCTGGTCATCGGCGGCATACAGCTGGACGACAACGCCAAGACCGTCACCGTGGACGGCGACTCCGTGTCGCTGACGCCGAAGGAATACGACATCCTCCGCTTCCTTATGCAGAACGCCGGCACGGTGTTCTCCCCCAGCGAGATCTACCGCCGGGTATGGGAGGATGTGCCGCTGAACGCGGCGGGAGCCATCGCCGTGCACATCCGCCACCTGCGGGAAAAGCTGGAGATCAACCCCTCGGAGCCGCGCTATATCAAGGTGGTCTGGGGCAAGGGCTATAAAATGGAGGGCAACGTCACATGAAACGGTTTCTGGACAGGACGTGGGCGAAATGCGCCGCCTTTTTCCTGACACTGCTATTCGGTGCGCTGACCGTTCTGGGTAGTGCCGGCGTGGTCGTCCTCGCCAACTACAACGTGTTTCTGGACGGTGGGGAGTACCTCCGCCAGACGCTCTACGAGGACCAGTGCCGCAATGCCATTTACAACGCGGACAACTTCCTCCGCACAAAGCTGGCAAACATCGGGCTGCTGGCAAATGACGGCGTCTATAATTACAGCATCATCGACAATGAGAACATCCCGGAGGAGGAGCAGCGGCAGGTGGTGGAGGATCTGCCCCGCGCCTTTGCCGAGGAGTTTTCCCGGGACAACTGCGACTGCCACCTGTCCGTCCGTGACGGTGAGTCGGACAAGGTCGCCTTCGAGAACTTCGCTCTGGCGGACGGCGACAAGCCCCTGTGCTCCACGCAGGAGCTGTTTGTCTACACCTTGGCGGACGGGCAAACCGCCATCATCACCATCTCCGCCGACCTGCTGCACGCGCAGGACGCGGCCAGCTATTCCTACCTGCTGCTCACATGGCTGCTGGAAAACACCGCGCTGACGGTGCTCCTGACGGTGCTCTTCGCGCTGCTGACGCTGCTGTGCTTCTGCTTCTCTCTGGCGTCCGCCGGACACTGGCAGGGTCACGAGGGCATCCACCTGACATGGCTGGACAGGATCCCCGCCGACGTGTGGATCATCGCGCTGCTTACCGTGTTCCTTCTGGGCAGGGACATCTTTTATTTGAACTTAGGGCTCGACCTTTTCTGTGCAGTGCTGATACCGCTCGTTTTTCTGTTCCTGTGCGCCTTTACCGCCCAGTGTAAGGCCGGGACGGTGATCCGCCGTTCGCTGACGGCGCGGCTCCTGCGCTTCCTTTGGCGCATCCTGCGGCACATGACGGTGCGGCTGCCGCTGGTGTGGAAAACGGCACTGGCGACGCTGGGACTGACGGTGCTGGAATTTGTCCTGTATGTAAGCCCCAGCCGTGACCCGCTGTTTCTGGTGGTCAAGCTGGTGGAGCTGCTGGCGGTGCTGTATATCGCCATAAGCCTGCGGACACTGCAAAGGGGCGGTGAAAAGCTGGCGCGCGGCGACTTTTCGGAGCCTATCGACACCCGGTTCCTTCTGTGGGACTTCAAGCGGTACGGGCAGGAGCTGAACGACGTGCAGGGCGGCTTGGAGCAGGCACTGCAAGAGCAGATGAAGTCCGAGCGGTTGAAAACGGAGCTGATCACCAACGTTTCCCACGACATCAAAACACCCCTGACCTCCATCGTCAACTACGTGGATCTGCTGCAAAAGGAGGACATCTCCTTCCCCGCTGCGCGGGAGTATATCGCCGTGCTGGATCGCCAGAGCAAGCGTCTGAAAAAGCTGACGGAGGATCTGGTGGAGGCGTCCAAGGCGTCCTCCGGCACGCTGACCGTTGAGCTCCAGCCCACAGACGTCAACGTGCTGCTGTCCCAGGTGGAGGGCGAGTATCAGGAGCGGCTGGCGTCCTGCCATCTGACGCTGGTGGTGCAGCCGCCGCAGCCGGGTGCCACCATCCGCGCCGACAGCCGCCTGCTGAGCCGTGTCATGGACAATTTGGTGTCCAACGTGTGCAAATACGCCCTGCCCGGAACCCGTGTCTACGTGGCGGGCAGCGTGCAAAACGGCAGCGTGACCATCAGCTTCAAGAACGTGTCACGGGACGAGCTGAACATCTCCCCCGACGAGCTGATGGAGCGGTTTGTCCGCGGCGACGCCTCCCGCCACACGGAGGGCAGCGGGTTGGGTCTTTCCATCGCCCGCAGCCTCGTGCAGCTGCAAGGCGGCACGTTCGCGCTGTCCATCGACGCCGACCTGTTCCGTGCGGACATTACGTTCCCGCTGCTGCCGGACGGCGAAGCAAAATAAGCTCCCCCGTTTGCCTCTGTGTCCCCACTGGCTCCAAGCCCCTGTGTTTCCAAACGAATCAGAGGGCGCAGGAACACAAAGCGCGCCTGGAGGATACGCAAAACAGGGTGCCGGCAGAAAATCTGCCTGCACCCTGTTGCTTTTTCCTGCGGAACATGGTAGGATAAGCGTTGTCTCCCGCGCACACCGCCCCATCGTTGACAAGCAGCGGCAAGCTGTTCAATGAACATGGTAGGATAAGCGTTGTCTCCCGCACACCACCCCGCACAAACCCCGTCTGCACTGTCAATGCTCCATGCCGTTGCCTTGCAGGCGGTGTCTCCCGCACACCGTCCCATATAGAGGTTCACCCCCCCACAAAACCAAATATCCGGGTGTAGCGAAGCTGGTATCGCGCTTGATTTGGGAGCGGGTCGCTCCCCCTTCAAGCCGGAAAATACCGTGACCGCAATCCCTTGATACGCCTACGATAAAGGCACTTCCCCCGCAAGCCGAGGTGGTCAAAAAAACCGCCTGACCACATGTTTGACCACATCTGGAGCAAAACTGAATACCCCAAAATCCGGGATTAGCGCAGTTGGTAGCGCGGGTGGTTTGGGAGTGCCGTGGCGGTATCCGGGGCAGGGCAAGACGAAACGCCGCAAGGCCTTGTAACACCTGCGTTTGCGGGACTTCCCCCGATTGCCGAAAACGGCATAAAAGCGGCTTTGACCACATAAATGACCACATACAGAAAAACCTTTGATTTTCTCCCCCGCCGTGATATAATGGCAGAAATTGAATATCCGGGTGTAGTTCAGCTGATAGAACGCGCGGTTTGGGACCGCGAGGCCGAGAGTTTGAGTCTCTCCACTCGGACCAAAATCCCTCTGAAATCGTTGATTTCAGAGGGATTTTTCTTATTCATTGTCTATTGCGGCGCAGGATTTGAGAAATTTCGGAGTACTTACATTATTCTATCAATTACGAGGCGTTGTTTCAGTATAGTGTGATTTTACACAAATTAATTAATAGTAATCATGTAATATTGGAAAAAAACAGAACTACTTTTGAGCAGCTCTGTTTTTATGTGGTTATATTCTTTTCTTTAACCCGAAAACGGGTATTTCTATACAAATTTCTTGTTATGATTTTAGTAACCCAAAATCGGGTAATGATATTGACGAGGACGAATTGTGATGGATTATTCAGAGCTTTATGTGAAACGAATTCGTAAACTGTGCAAAGAGCGCGGCATTGCAATTAACAGACTTGCCACAATGAGCGATGTAAAGCAGTCTACACTTGACAATATTGTTAGAGGGCTTACGAAAAACCCAAGAGTAAGGACCGTGCATAAAATCGCACTTGCTTTCAACATGACATTGGCAGAGTTCTTGGATTTCCAAGAACTTAACGAATATTCGTTCGACGAAGACGATGTTGAAGAATGACAGGAATTTTAGATTTGCAACGGAGGAGTTCCGCAATGGCTCAAAGCTTGCATTTTAGTGCATCTACAAGTGTTAAAAATTTGTTTGGCCGCGGTTTGGTTACAGATCAGGTTGCGGCTGTATTTGAGTTGGTCAAGAACTCTTATGACGCTGATGCTAAAGAAGTGGAGATTATTTTTTCCAATCTTGCTTCTGAGAAAGCTTCATTGACCATTTATGACAATGGCACCGGCATGAATCTTTCTGATATTGAAACAAAGTGGATGATCATTGGTACTGACAGTAAAAAAGACACAATGTATTCCCCAATTTACCAGCGTCCTTTAAATGGAGACAAAGGAATAGGTCGTTTTTCTGTTGACAGATTAGGCTCTTTTTTGCACATGGAAGCTCAGAAACGAGGAACTACAGAAAGATATTTAGCTGATTTTGATTGGACACTTTTTGATGGCGAATCGCGGAATATAAGTGAAATTGAAATTCCATATATCAAAAAAACCGGAGAAAAAAACAAACATGGAGTTTCTCTCACAATTTCCGGTCTCAGAGATATCTGGGATGATGGTAAATTGCGTGAGTTGTATAGAAATTTAAGACAGTTTAAGAGTCCGTTTTCTCAAGATGATAATTTCAAAATTTTTATTACAGCTCCAGAATTTGGCTACAACAAAAGAGAAGTGACTGTCGAAAAATTAGAAGGAGTTAGTTCTCTCTGGATGACAGCAGAGATTTCTGACACTAATCCTGAAATTATACGGATAACGGTGAACAAGGATGGACTCGAATATGAGTCTATTCAAACCAACTCGTTTTCTTTTGGCAGTATCAAAACCAAGGTTTTTATGTTTAATCAAGGTGACAAGATCCGCTTCGCTAATCGCTACGGTCTACGTGTACGAGATTATGGAAATATCCGTTTATATAGAGATAGCTTTAGAATTTACCCATATGGCGAAGCAAAAAACGACTGGCTGGATATTGATCGGCGCCAAACACAAGGCATGATGCGTTTCTTAGGGACGCGAGATTTGATTGGTTATGTACAAATTGGTAAGGAAGCGAATCCAAACCTAAAACCTCTAACTAATAGACAAGGCTTAGAGAAAAATGCAGCTTTTGAACAGTTACAGAATTTTGTTGTTGATATTTGCATCAAAACATTGGAATCCTACTATTTTTCAAAAATCAAGAAAGCTACAAATGAAACAATAAAAAAGACTAAGACTGAAATTGGTGGTGCGGTTGCCGGGCTATCTCAATTAGCCCAAATACTTAAAGAAAGTGACCCGGGTGCTGCTAAGCAAATAAAGGACTATACAGCGGTCATAAAGAAGCAGCAAGAGAGTCAGCTTCAGTATGTACAAGATCAGCAGGAGATTGTCAAAGTATACTCTAGAATTGCACAGAAGGAAACTTTCCTGCATAAATTAATTCATCAGTCAATGATTCATGTCAAAGATGCGTCGGCAGCAATGAATACCTTTATCAATGATGTTGATTATTTAGAGTCATCAGACAAAGAACGATTACTGGTAATTAATAGTTATATTGAAGATGCGTTGTCTCTTTTAAGGACAGTTCGTGATGATGTTGTTAAAAAGAGAACAAAAACTATGCAGAACGTCGAACGCTTAGTTAGAAAATATTTGCAGGATAACCGATCATATTTTGCCGAAAGCAAGGTCAATGTTTCCGTTGGTAGCGTTGGTGACATGGAATATAGTATTGATTCAGGAGACATTAAGGCAATTCTCAATAATTTGGCAACTAATGCAGTTAAGTCGTTACTTAAGGTTGATGATCGACAGCGCGAGATTAAATTTGAACTCTATAGAACCGATCGCTTCTTGATTATTAAGTGTATAGATAATGGAATCGGTATTCCTGAGGCTGATCGTGAGCGCATTTTTGACCCCTTCCAAAGCACTACAGACGGATTTGGTCTCGGCCTAACCATTATTGATGAAATTGCAAAAGAATATGGTGGTGCATTGGAATTAATGGAGACAGCTGTTGGGGCGTGCTTCTCTGTTAAACTGAGGTGTTAATATGCTTGAAAGAAATATACTTATAATTGATGACAATAAACGAGTAAAAGAGACTTATATTCCTGCATATTTAAACAAAATCAATTCGTTGAAATCCATGTCTGAGAAATGGTCAAAATATCAGTTTAACATAGATCATTGCTCTAGTATGAAGGCTGCACTTGACTATCTCTCAGATTCTAAATATTTTGTAGATGTTTTAGTTGTAGATTACGAATTTAGTGGGGAAACCACCTTTTCAAACGGAACAGCATTTGTGAGATATATTCGCGAAAAGGTTAATCGTTATTGTCAGATTGTCTTTTACACAATGCAAGGACTTTCCAATATAGATGTTGAGGAATGGGCCGCACTTGTAAACTCGGATGTTTTCAAGTTTGTAGATAAAAGTGCAAAAGACGATATTTTGGGTGGAGTTATATTTGAAGCCGCCACGCGACGCAATCCAATTGTAGAATCACTCGAACGGTTTTGGTGTAAATATGGGACAATGTTAGAAACCTATACATATACATTCGACGGACAGGCAATCACCTTTGGGGAAATAATTAGCCACATTCGTATGGATGATGACATAGGAAGGGTTTTTGTCGAAAAATTACTTCAAAAAGCTGTATTAATGAATACCGAAATCTGAGGCGAATGAACCATGGATGCAATTCTTCTGTGCATGAAAAAAAGAGGGATTCTCTTTTTTAGAAAGATTAAGTTCCCTACCACAAATGTTGTTCGTTTTCATTCAAAGGACAATTTTTTAGGACTACTTCGATCAAGATGCAATGAGTATGACAATGTCCTTATTATGGCACATGGCGCAAACCATGCAATTCTTACTACGACCACGGATTTACATGAGCCTTATGTTCCATACATTGGCAAAAAAGAAACTGATGCATTAGAGAATGATTTTGTCTTTGCAGTATCTTGCCTAACTGCAAACGAATTCGGAAAGTGTTGTGTAGAAAAAGGGAGCATTGCATATTTAGGTTATCAAGTTGAAATTGGATGTCTATTTACCTCTGATCCCAGTCCACAAAGCAATGTTCCTGATTCCATTATTACAGCAGTAAATACATTGGTAAAGCACATTTTTATTGCAGAACTTTCAAAAGCTTATGAGGAATTTCTAAAGACGCCCATAAGCGTTCGCGTATTAAAAGAACGGTTTGCGTTTGCTTTTGAAAAAAGATTAGCCGAGTTATTAGATATGTCTACAGAACAAGTATACAATAAATACTCTGTAAAAATTAGTGAACGCCATTATACAGCATATGCAGTAAAAATGATTCTGAATGTATTGGCGGTATTAGATGATATTTTACCAAAGTTGATCTGCATCGGCGATGAGAATTACATTTCATCCAGTTATATCAGATTCAGAAAAGAAGCGGGATTTAGTTCAAATGAAATTTCTGAAGAATTAGAAGCTAACCCGTATTTTCAAAAGTTAGCACATGATGAGTATAAACGCTATCTGAGAGGAATTGCGGCTGGATAGGGAGGAGGGCATTTAGTGGGAAAAAGCAAACAAAATTTTGAGTATATTGACCTTTTTTCCGGATGTGGTGGTCTCGCTTTGGGCATGCATTTGGCGGGGTGGAAGGCGCATTTCGCTATTGAGAAAAATCCAGATGCATTTGAAACTCTACGATATAATCTTATTGAGAGAGAAGAACACTTCATTTGGCCCGAATGGTTTCCGCTGTCTACTCATGATATAAATGAAGTGTTAATATCCCATGGAAAGGAGCTAAAAAAACTTTCCGGGAAGGTAATGCTTGTTGCCGGTGGACCACCTTGCCAAGGTTTTTCTATGGCAGGACGCCGGAAAGAAGATGATGTCCGGAATAGTTTAATAGACTCTTACCTTCGCTTTGTCGATTTGGTGGCGCCTGATTCGCTTCTCTTTGAAAATGTGAAAGGATTCACACAGCCATTTAATAACTGTGCCGAAAACAATCAGGGAAAGAATTATTCTAAATATATTTTGGAAGAATTGCGTTCACGTGGATATTTGGTAGAAGCTAAGATGTTAGATTTTTCAATGTATGGAGTACCACAGAGACGAGTTCGTTTTATCTTATTTGCAAGTAAAACCATTACTCCTGAAGTTTTTTTTACAACGCTTTCAAGTAATGTTAAAGCATTTGTTCAGTCACGAAAGATTCCTCGAAAGGTTAGCTTGAAATCAGCTATTTCTGATTTGGAAAGAGTTCATGGCCAACAGGCTTGCCTTGATTCGCCTGGCTTTATGTCTGGGCAATACAGTAGTCCCAAAACAAGCTATCAGCGATATTGCAGAAATGGCGCAAGGAAAGGATTAGTTCCTAATAGCCACCGGTTTGCCAAGCATCGAGATAACACAGTTACCCGATTCCAAGAACTGTTAGAGATGGGTGTCCGGGATCAAAATATTTCTAGGCTATTAGGTGAACAATATAATATAAAAAAAAATTGTTTTAGTGTGCTTTCTGCAAACCTTCCGTCGCCTACGCTAACATCCAATCCAGATGACCATATTCACTATTGCGAACCTCGAACGCTCACTGTTCGCGAATATGCGCGCATACAAAGTTTTCCGGACTGGTATGAATTTAAAGGCCCCTATACAACAGGCGGAGATTTGCGAAAGATTGATGTTCCGAGATACACACAAATTGCTAACGCAATACCTCCCCTATTTGCAGAGCAGGTCGGTCTGACACTCAGACAATTAATTATAGCTGCGAATGCAAAATCTGAATAAATCTATTTGGAGGCAACTCGTATACCACAGAGTTGCCTCCATAGTTTTGTAACTGATTTCCGCATTTGAGAATATAGAAGACACAATCTGATGTGACATACTGAGCCAAGCTCCTACCAATAGAGAGAGACAAAAATGCATCATCTGCTACGACACATGATGAATTCAAGATTTCCATGGCTGCTGCAATATAAGGTTTTACTTTAACATTTTCACCCCACAACACTAAATCATCAAAGAAATAGGAGGATCGTGAGCTACTAATAGGTAGTACATTTTCAATATTACCAAAAAGTGAAATAAGACTGGGAGAGTGAATTGCAAGTGCTGAATTTAAGGCTTCATATGTGACCAAAGTGGAGATGATATTTTTTTGCTGCAAATGAATTATGCTTTCATAATATGAATAATCGGCTTTCGAGGCAACAATCAACTCGTCGAGTAGAGCATGGAATCTCTGCGGATTCTTGGCTAAAAGATGCCTTGTAAGCTTTTGTGCTGCAATATTATTTGTTCGATGCAAAAATGAGCTATCGAGATACACAAAAGGAAATGCAAGTTCCGGAAAAGAGTCCTTCATTTATCGTCACTCCATTAACCCATAGTATATATCCAAAGAATTAACCAGCAGTATATAATATGTGTTACTACGGGTTAATAATTCTCGCGCAATCAGTAGACCGGACGCAGAATTATCCGCGTCCGGCCAGTCGATTACTTAAGTGTTCGCTTTCTGTTTCTTCAATTCTGCCAGCTCGGCTTTTGTCTCCACAATCAGCACCTTCAGCTTCTCCTCGCACTCCTCGCGGGTGTGGGCGTAGACATTGCGGGCGTGCTTTTTACCATCGGGCCACTTGGGAGAGTAGCGCCCCTCGAAGAGGTGGTCGTTGATCTCGGAGACACAGCCGGTGCCGGATCTGCGCTTGCGGCCCACATAGGGCTTGAAGTCGGTCATTCTCGGCTTTTCCGCCTGGGCTGGGACAGTTTCCTGCCCCGGCTCTGAAGCGTCCTCCTGCGGTGCTGCCTTGCCGATGCCGCGGTCAATATTTTCGGCGGCTGCCCGCTGCATATCATCGGTAATGTGGGTGTAGATGTCCAGCGTGGTGGCCGCCGACACATGGCCCAGCATAGCGGAGAGTGTTTTCACATCCTTGCCGTTTTCCAGCACCAGCGTTGCGAAGGTGTGACGCAGATCATGGAAACGGATGCTGGGGAGTCCTGCCCGCTGGAGCAGCGTCTTCATGTGGCGATAAGCCGCGTTGGGGTCGACGGGATCTTCCGGCTTCACCGGATCAGGGAATATCCATTGGCTGATGGCATCCGTTTTGCGTCGCCGCAGAATTTCAGTCACGCTGTGCGGCAGGATGATGGTGCGCATGCCCTGATTGGTCTTCGTCTCACCGGTGGTGTACTCGCCCTTCCGCTGGCTGTGGAGGGTTCGGCTTACCTTCAGCGTACCGATATTCCAATCGAAGTCGCTCCACTGCAGACCGCAGATCTCACCGCGGCGCAGGCCGGTCATCAGCTCCGTCTGGAAGAAGTCTCGCCACACCTCGTCCTGCTCCACCACTGTAAGGAAGTCGTCCAGCTCCGCGCGGGTGAGGATACGCTTGGGCTTGTAGTTGGGCTTGGGCGCCGTTGTCCCCTCGGTGGGGTTCCTGGGAATGACATGCGCCTGCACCGCATCTTTCAGTGCGGCGTGGAGCGTGGAGTGGATGTGGCGAACCATGGAGTCGGAGAGCTGATGGTTCATTTCGGGATGCTCGTGGATGCGACCCTCTGTTTTCAGGCGACGGTACATTCGCTGGATGTCCTGCTGAGAGATGATGGAGATCTGCTTGTCGCCCAACTGCGGCTTAATGTAGTATTCGATGTAGCAGCGATAGCTTTTGAGCGTACCAGGACGCACCGTGCCCGCCTTGCACTCTGCGAGCCAGCGATCCAGCCACTCGCCCAAGGTCATGCGGCTGTCCTCTGTCAGCTCCACATCGCGGTAGCACTCGATGTTTTGGTGGAGCTTGTCCAGCAGAGCCTTTTGTGTCTTAGCATACACATGCCGGAACAGCGGCTCGCCGTTTTCTTTATGGCCGATAACGATACGCCCTTCCCAGCGTCCATCCTCCCGCTTGCGCACCATGCCGTCACCGGCAGGTCTTCGTTTTGCCATTGGGATCACCTCCGATTTGTAACCAACATACATACCACAAGCCGGGCGGAATAGCTAGGAAAAGATTTCGCTTTTCTTTGTCTACTGTGACGCAGATTTTGCGCCGGTCACTCTCCCTGATAGAACAACAGCACGTCTTTGAAGGAGATATTGCCGTGGGTAGATGCCACCTCACGGACGCTGCTGCCGCGCATTTTGTTGTACTCGTCGCGTGTCATGTCCACGTCGCCGCCCAGCAGGTGGTTGGTCATGTTGTGCTCCACCGCCAGCTTGAACAGCAGCCTGCCCAGCCGGTCACCGTACACACCCAGCGTACCTTCCAGCACCTCTTGCAGTGCGCGAGGCAGATATGCACCTGTCCTCTCAGCGTGCAAGCGACCGCAATACTGCCGCAGGGCCTTTTCCACAAACTCGTTGCGGGTGGGGCAATTGTCCAGCTTGTAGAATGCATCTACCTCCTGCCACACGTCGTCTGACAGCCAAACGGAATGCCTACTTTTCCCGTTTTGTCCATTGAGCTACACCTCCTTCCTACGTGTGTCTGCGCCCACCGAAAGCCTTGTAAACACGGGGATGACGGGTATTTTTGCAAAGAATAGTGCCAAAGCACATTCGAAGTCCGATAATCAGCGCCAATCGCAAAATGCCGCAACCCCCGTGGCAGTCCGCACTGCAGGCTGCCGTGACCGGCATCGGCGCAGAAAAGCGCCAATGCCTTTCTCCTGCTTCTCCTTTCGTCCTCCGCAGAGCCGAGAAAGCCCCCGAAAATCCGCCCGAAAGCGGCTCTAAATCCCTCTCCAGGGCAGGGACGCTGCCCCACCCCGAAGGAGGCCACACAGCGGCTCACAGGGGCGAACACGGGTGTTCTGTCGCCTGCGCTGCCAGCTTTTCCTGTACCCGCTGGCACTCGGTGGCAGCTTCGGCCATGGCCAGTTGCCGCTGGTAGAACTGCTCCACCGCCTGTCTCCACGGCAGCAACGTGTAGAGCAGTGAGCCGTTCCGCTTGCGTCCGTCCTTCAGCGTGACGGTGGTGCGCTCCGTGCGGATGAGTCCTTTCTCCTCCAGCGACCGCACATATTTGCACACCGTGTTGCGGCTCATACCCACCGCTTCGCCGATGGTGCGGTAGCTGGGATAGCACTGGTAGGTCTTGCGGTCTTCACAGAACAGCAGGAACGAGTATACGGCAATCTCGCCGGGTGACAGTCCCAGTTGACAGATGACCTTTGGCACAGGGTAGTAGTTCTTGACAGGGTTTGGCTTCTGCCAGGGCAGATTGCGGGTCATCTCGCACCACCTGTCTGCGCTTCTACCCACTGGCAGAATTTTTCTTTCGGGACAACGATGTGGCTGCCCACACGCAGGGCGGGGAAGCTCGCTTCGTGCATGAGCTCATAGGCGCTGGAGATAGAGATGCCCAGCACCTTTGCCACCATTTCTGCGTTGAGGAACAGCGGAAGTTGGTCGTAGTCGGTGTAGTCGGATCGTTTCATAAAACACTCCTTATTTCAAATTCAGAGAAAAAGAACTTGCGTTTCGGAGGTCTCTCTGTTAGACTTACGGCAGATGGCGTCTGCGTTTTCCGAAGCGCGGCGTACCGCCGGACTGTTGCCGCAGTTCGGCGGCTTTCTTTTTGGATGGAATGGTGGATGGGCTGCCCTCCTTTCATAGATGGAATATACCCGATTGACAATATTGCTCTTATCGGGTATTATGAGTATAACAGATAAAAACGCATTTGCAAGGCGTTTCAGAAATATCGGCACGCACGCAAAAAATCAATCGGGTATGGAGGGGCAACTATGTTTCGGATGAGCCATGACGCAGTGGATTTCTTCTCCGCCGACTTTACAGCGGCGGGCGTGATCGTGGCGGGGGAGGAGTACCCGCTGGGATATTTTGCGGCGGAGGCGCTGGAGGTGTCGGGGCAGCTCACCCTGGATATAGGCGCTGCGGCCAAGGAATTTGCTGCCGAGGCGCAGATGTTTTTCGCCGCCCGGGACCCGTCCAGCGCCGGGATCGCCAACGAGGCGTTTCGGCGGCTGTGGCATCTGCTGCGGAAGCTGCCGCTGTATGAGCTTCTTTTGCGGCGGGAGGATGCGCCGTCCTGCTTCACCAGCGACGAGGACTGCCGGGAGATGTGGGACGAGATGATGACCCGGGGGACGCAGGCCCACGACGACTATGCGCACCGGATAGCCCGGCTCAGCCGGATCGGCAAGGACTTGAGCGACTTCCGGCGCAACACCCAGTGGATGCTGTCGGCGTATTTTGAGGGCTTGCCCTCCTGCAAGCGGGAGAACTATATCGACGCCTATGGCCGCTTCAAGGATGGGATCGGGAAGGCAAAGCTGGCGGATATGGACGAGGAATCCGACCCGTTCTACGACCCGCCCGTGGCGTCATTCCGCTTTGATTTCCCGGTGCACATATCCTTTATCCCGTACCGGGACGAGAAAACCGGGAAGCCGAAGATGGCGGAGCGCTCCACTTTTGACGACTTGATTGCCTTTTTCTATCTAGACTTGACGAGGGGAATTGCCGCAGGAAATCTGCCCCGCAGGTGCAAGAATTGCGGACACTGGTTCGTGGCCGTGGGCGGGTATAACACCCAGTATTGCGACCGCCCCATCCTCGGCCAGCACGGCAAGACTTGCCGCAGCGTGGGCGCCCATGAGACGGCGAAACGGAAACTGCGGGAGGCCGCCGCCAAGGAGTATGCCCGCACCTACAACCGCCTAAAGGGCCGGAAGCAGCGGGGCACCCTCTCCACCAATGAATGGAATCGCACCGTCGCCGTGGCGGAGGAGCTGCGCACGGCGTTTCAGGCAGGGGAGATGGCGGAGTCGGAATATTGCCGGAAGCTGAAGGCGCTGTGAGGCGGAAAAGAAGGTGAAAAAGACACTGCCCCCGACCAAAGTACTGGCCTGGGGCAGCGCCTGTTCTTTGCTTATAGCGTGGCAGAAATTGGGCGGTGTGGTGGCTTGAAGTTGCCTGAAATTATCTACCCCTTTTCTTCACATCCTCATCAATACGGCGTTTCCAGTCGGCGCTGAGAGGTTGGGCCGCTCGAACGCTGCACACGGCGGCGCTGATGACCTCATAGTTCAGCGCCGTGCCCTCCTCGTCGCACTTGTAGTTCACCGCCCGGTCGGTGTCGATGCCGAAGCGAGCCGCCTCCTTGGCTGCATCGATGTTGGCGCCCAGGAACAGAAACTCCCAGCCGTACTTCTCCTTCTGCCGTTCAATCATGCGCCGCACACGCTCGTAATCGTAGCGGCGGCTGGCGTTTTCGTAGCCGTCGGTGGTGATGATGAACATCGTCTTTTCCGGCACGTCCTCCCGGCGGGCGTACTTGTGGATGTTGCCGATGTGGTGGATGGCGCCGCCCACGGCGTCCAAAAGTGCCGTGCAGCCGCAGGTGAAATACTCCTTTTCCGTCAGGCGCGGCACCTCGCTCAGCGGCAGGCGGTCATGGATGACCGTGCTGTCGTTGGCGAAAAGCACCGTGGAGACCAGCGCCTCGCCCGCCTCCTTCTTTTGCTGTGCGAGCATGGAGTTGAAGCCACCGATGGTGTCCGCCTCCAGCCCAGACATAGAGCCGCTGCGATCCAAAATTAAAACCAATTCCGTCATAAAAAAGCCCTCCTTCGGTTGTCTGTGCTCATATTGTAGCGCATCCGAAGGAGGGTTTGGTCGCCTGTGGGGCGACATTTATGTTACATTTTTGCAGCTTTACAGTTTCCCCAGCCGCTCCAACCGGGACTCGAGTGCCAGACCTTAATTTCTCATGATAATATGCACTGATAGTACGCTTTTCATCCACATATTCCACACATTTTAGGCTATCCATAGCGTCCTTGGAAATTCTGTAGCCATTTTGTAGCCACTGGCTGCAACGCAACCTCCGCTGGCTGATTCACCTCAAAGCCACTCGGCACTATCTATTTCAAGTAAATACATGGGGGTTTGCAATATGGAAGAATACATCTACGACAGCAGCAACGGACTTTGGTATGAGCTGCATGGAGATTACTACATTCCTTGTCTGGTCATCCCGGAGGAAGAAATCCACACCTTTGGTATCTGGGGCAGAAAGCACCAGCAGTACCTTATAGAACATCGCTCTATGGTCTACACCGATCTTGTTCTCAGCGGCAAGTTGTACAGCTATCTTGCTGACATTGATACTCAGGCTCGCAAAATGATCGACCTACTCGTGACGCAGCTGGCAGAAAAAGAAGGTGTCCATGAGAGCTTAAAAGCACAGGATCAGATGGTATGGGTCAGAGCCATGAACAACATCCGCAACCGAGCAGAGGAGATCGTCCTCAACGAATTGATCTACGGGGAGGTCTCGGTATGAGAATCCTTGAAGAATTCTGGTACGGTAATATCGAGCCAACAGAGTATGACACATCTTCCTGCAAGGAGTACAAGAAACTGCTGGAGCTGATCTGTCGAAACGAAGAAAAGCTCCAAGCCACCATGACGGACGAGCAAAAAGAACAGTTCTCCCGCTACACGGACGCTGTCCGTGAGCACCAGATGACAACAGACTGCCTGATATTCCAGAACGGATTTAAGCTGGGTGCCAGGATAATGCTGGAGGTCATGGAAGAATAACAGTAAAATCAGCCGAGCAGTTGTTAGTTGCTCGGCTGATTTTTCTGATTTCAAATGGATAGTTTCTTATTGTCCAAACGGAACAACAGAGTTGGCAATTCTTTTTTCTCCGCCGACAATCGTAGTGTAGAATCTTTGTTCAATGCCATACAACAACATTTTTAATTCTTCTTCATCTCCAATCTCAAACGAAGTCTCAGAAACTTTCAGCTCCGGACAGTATTCTCCAATATATGTAAATATATTTCTCCTGCTGTCTGCATCCAAACTTTCCAGTGTTTTTTGTGCTAACGCTATTCTTTTTCGGTTTGCCGTTTTAACTTTGGATGCATTATAGTCTTGCTTCAACTGAATAAAATCATTTGCCAAGAATTGAGTTGTCTCTTCTTCGGTTGCCTCTTTATAAAGCTGATCAATACCTCTAAAAATGCTGGTAATAGACTCAAGTCGTTTGAAATACAAAATATCAGTGGTTTTATTGTAAATTGCATCAGGAATGGTATTAATTACAATCTCACGTCGGTCTGCCTTGTACTCAAAATCTTCTCCTAAACAGAGAATACATTTTTTTGATACCAATCTTGCCTTGGAAACATTCTGAAAACAGAGTAAATTACCGATTTCCGTAAATACAAAATCGACAGAACCAAATTCGCTTCTGTTCATGGAGTTGAAATCAACCGTACATTGTTCAGTCGTTAGCAAGTCTATTTTATATTCTTGACTTGATGCGTTTTGGACAGAGAACCATTCGCCTTCTTCCAAAGAAGCACCAGGTACATACGGTGTAGATGTGTTAATTGTTATATCTTCAATTGAGTAAACAGGCTCGTCTGTTGACACAATCTTTCTATATTTATTTTTCTCTCTCTGTTTAAGTTTCGCACAAAGGTTTGCCAAATTTCTTACCTTCTTTCTATAAATGTTGTATCGTTAATTCGTCGTAGGTTCTGAAAGTCTATATCTTCCTTCGATCTAATTACTTTTCCCTTTTTAATTACAAAGACTTTTGTTCCTTTAGGAGTCAAGACGTGGTAATAATGATACCCAAACAACAAATAAATTGGATTAAAATATTGTGTCTGAGATAGGTATGTGAAGACGAAAACCAAAAAATATACCGCCGCCATAGTGTAGCAATCAACAACACTTAATGAAACAAAAAAGTATCCCAAATATACCGGCAAAAACTCATTATCAGCCAGCGAAAATTCCTCACACATTGTTAGACTCTCTTTGCCAAAAGCCTTTGAGAGGAGCAACGATACCCATGAAAATAGTATTATCAAGAAGACTAACCCAAGATGAAAAGCCCAAAACGGAACGGTTCCGATAGTCAATTTTCCTTTTATAGCATAGATTACAAGCATCCAAGAAGTTGCATTTATTGTTAGAAGTAGTCTAAACGTAAGATTCAAATTTGCCCCTCCTTTCACAGAATAATTATACATATTATACAACAAATTTCTGCATTTTCATAGTATCATCTTTCTTCAGAGTTAAATATTTTTTACTTTTAGTTAAGATACATTGACTTTCTTTGCGTGGTATGCTATATTTATCACGCAAGGAGGAATTGTATATGAATACATTACCGATTAACACTATCATCAATGGTGAGTGTGTATCTGAAATGAAGAAATTGCCTGACTCATGCATTGATTTAATTATTGCAGATCCGCCTTATAACCTTTCTAAAGGTGGAGAATGGAAATGGGACAATAGCGTGGAGCTTCAGGGAATGGGTGGCAACTGGAACAAAGTCATGCAGGATTGGGATGATTTTACTTTTGAGTCCTATATGACATTTACTAAAGCCTGGCTTGCTGAAGCCAAGAGAATCCTTAAGCCGACTGGCTCTATGTGGATTTTTGGTACATATCATAACATTGGTGTTATTAATGTTATTTGCCAAATGCTTGGAATTGAGATCATCAATGAAGTTGTATGGTACAAAAGGAATGCTTTCCCGAATTTGGCAGGAAGAAGATTGACCGCTAGCCACGAAACTATTTTGTGGTGCAATAAAGGTGGAAAGAAAAGAGAATACTATTTTGATTATGAGTATTCAAAAAGTGGCGATTTTTCTTATGATGGTCTAAAAACCCCCGGAAAGCAAATGCGAACCGTATGGGATATATCAAATAATAAAGAAAAGAGAGAGCTTGCGTATGGCAAGCATCCGACACAGAAGCCAATTAGAATTCTTAAGCGAATGATTAAACTGGCTTCGAGAGAAGGCGATATTATGCTCACTCCTTTTTCAGGCTCTGGAAGCGAATGTGTTGCCGCAAAAATGACAGGAAGAAAATACATTGGCATTGAACTTGATAATTCCTACTGTGAAATTGCAACTGATCGCCTAAACCATGTTGAGGAAAACGAAGATCAGCTGGGCCAGCTCAGTTTAAGCCTGTTTGAAAGCGAGGCAACCGAATGAAGAATTTGATACTCAATGAAAAAGAGCTTCGCAAAAAGATGATTGATTTGGATATTAAAACCATCAACGAATTGGCAGCAAAGGCTGGGGTATCCAAACCTACAATATACGAATACATAAACGGGAAATCTCCGCTTTCAGCTGCATTTATCCGTTTATGTGACTATCTAAATGTAGATCCTCATGAAATTTTGATCGAAACTGAAACAGCATCCATAGAGGACTAAAATGTTCAAACCAGTTATTAAGTGGAGTGGAAGCAAACGCAGCCAATCTGCAAAAATCAAAGAATATTTACCAGACAAATTCAATAGATACTATGAGCCGTTTATTGGCGGCGGATCAATGCTCTATGCCATAAATCCGCCTGACGCTGTATGCGGAGATATTTGTGTGCCGTTAATTGATTTGTGGAATGAAATTAAAAATAATCCGCTCGAATTATCTGAAGCATACAAGCTGCGTTGGACAAGGTTGCAAACAGAAGGATATCAGGCATATTATGAAATCAGAGATGACTTCAACAAAAAACGTTCTCCTGAAGAGCTTCTGTTCTTGTCCAGAACTTGTGTTAATGGCTTAATCCGCTTCAATGCAAACGGAGATTTTAACAACTCTCTACATCATACTCGTCCAGGCATATCCCCTGACAGCTTAGAAAAAATCATTATGGATTGGTCTAAACATATCCAAGGGGCGGAGTTTATTGCTGCAGACTACACAACTACTACTGAAACGGCCAAAGAGGGGGATCTGATATATTTAGACCCTCCGTACTTTCATACGAAGGGTCGTTATTATGGTACTATTGACTTTGATGCTTTCATCGCATACCTTGAGCAGTTGAATAGCAGAGGAATTAAATATATGCTTTCGTTTGACGGTATCAGAGGAGAGGATGATTTTACTGTTGAGTTGCCCAAGGAATTATACAAGCGCCATGAATTTATCCCTTCAGGCAACTCCAGCTTCAAAAAGGTCATGGATAAAGAAAGTATCCAAGTTTTAGAATCCCTGTATCTGAATTGGTAATTTAAAAAAGGGTTATGTCGTTGAATCCAGTTTCGGCTACCTTTTCACAGATAAATTCTTTCAAGATTTCGGCAGAACGGGTAGCTGTAACAATCTCTATCTCCCAGCCATGTTCCACTGGCTCCATAATAAACAGCATATCACAGTTGCTGCATTCAAAGACAGTGCGATTTGCTTGTGCAGATCCTCGAAGGTAGGCTGCAGCGGAAATTACTTCAAATGCATTAAAATCAACCAGATGTTCCGATTGTGTCCATGCTCCAAGGCGAGGATGGACCAATCGTTCCACATTCGGAACATAGTTCATAAGATTGTGGATGTAGTTTACAAGCCCTTCTCCAACATTGGCTTCCAAGTCAAAGGATCGCTCCTTTGACTCAATAGACAGCAGAACGGGACGGTCAAACACACTAAACAACTCCAGAACATGGTCAGGACGCTTTCCATCAACTTCTTCGCTTACACGAGGCAGAGATAACCAGCGCACTTCATAGTCGTCATAGAGAACGGATAGTCCGCTCCAATCGCCACCGGGAGGATTACACATCCCCTCAAAGCAAACTTCGTGAAGCAGGTGCGAAAACAGAAAATGGATTCCTGTATCTACATCATCTTCATGGAAAGACTGCGGTATACTGGAAAAATCATCCTGTGTCAGTCCATCTTCATCGGGCAGTTGTCCGACATAGTGTTCTTTTAATGCGGAAGTATCTAAAAGGACCTCTTCATCATAAGAATGGCCAGCGAGTACCGGAACATCAAGAGCAACAAAATCGCTCAAAGCGAGGATAGCTCGCCAGAAGCCGTTGGAAGCTGCAAGCCGTCCTGGATTTGTGAGCAGTGCATTGAAATTACGTTCAATAACCGGACCGTAAATATAGGTCATTACTTCAATATCAGTTGATGCAAGCATTGCAGCCAAGGGCAGAATTCCTCTGTCAGGTCGGTTATCGTCACCTCTTGGCTTAAAGCCCTTAATCATACATAGAATCAAATCCGAATGATCGGAAGCAATTCTATTAAGGACTGCGGTATCATAAGTGGGATACAATCGACGTATTCCGTTTGCCAGTCTTCTTCTGTTTGCGGCTGGAATAATGCCAAAAGGAAGATCTTTGGATGCCAGTCCAACACTAAGGCTTTCTACCAAATCAAGAAATTCAGCAGAATTACCGTGATGTCCCTTGGTGGTAATCGTTTTTCGGAAATTGAACCCCGAATTTTCTAATGAAAACTGAACGATACCTTGATGGTAGGCATACAAACGTCGCCACTGTGCGGGCGTAAAATTTGTAGCCGGACGAGAACTACTTGCCAAAAACAACACCACATTAAGATTTTTCTGGAGGATGGCTTCTTCCTCCTCTGTGGTATCAAATCCACACATCCGCTTAACGATGTATCGAGATAGCTCTGCTTCTGCAAAGTTATCCTCATCGAAGTTTCTCAAGGAGCGATCGAACTGCTTATCAAATTCCTCTGAACGGACGTAAACTTGAGCAACAAAGTTATCGCTCTCTCTTGAAAAGCTAATATAGCTATATGGAACGGCGGGATTCGGAAAGCGAAGGGCTTTTCTCTCACGAGTGCGGGCATCCAATTCGTATTTTACAAAATCTACGATATAAAGATATGGACATCCTGTTCGACCAGTAGAGAACGCACGACCACTTCGCTGCCATGCCTGATTACCAGCCTGCAAAACACTACAGAATTCGATTGCATAAAGAATGGTCTCCAAACCATTTTCAACACAGGTGACAATTGCATCTGGTGTTTCATCAAGGAAACTACCGCTGTCTTTGAGCCCAGCAAAAATATTAGCTTCCCATCTTCTGCGGCCCGCCTTGTTGAAATCTGGAAGTAATTCTAACTGCCACTCAAAACGGTGTCCCAGATAATTAAAACATATATTATAGACTATTGTAGAGGGAGATATCAGCGATATTTCTACGGATGTCGGATCAGTTTCCTCTAATATGAGTTTGGCGATACGCTCACATTCTACGATGTTATCGCCGTGTATTCTAAATATTCTTGGCATAATGTTACCTCCTGCCGAAATGCTGTCGCAAGTAGATATACAAAATAATTTTAACATATTTCGACAGGAATTGCGAGATAAATATCCAACAAAATCAGCCCTCCGAAATGGAGAGCTGATTTTTTGTTATAAAGATGATTGTTCAGATTGCCTTATTCATTTGAGAGGTTTTCTCTGATTCCTTTGTGCTTTGGAAAAAATGGCCACAGATTGTTACGGGAGATCACATCCTCATGGGTTCGAATCTTCTTACGGAGCTGATCATTTTCCTGCTCCAGATCCGCTGTGCGGAACTGACCACGGACGGACTTGTACTGTTTCAATTCCTCCTTTACCGTTGCAAGCTCTGCTACCAGCAACTCAATTTTTGCTTTCAGATCAGCAATGGTTTTCTTTGCTTCTTTCAGGAGCTTTTTCAGCTTGCTTTCCTGCTTTTCCTGTACCACATATTTCTGTGCTGCTGTCACCAGCGTCTGATAGTCCTCACGTTCTACAGCCACTTTGGAAGTCAGTGGCAATGGCTTGGCTTCAATCTGCTCCACAGCTTGAACGGAAATCTGTTTCTGCTTGACACGTTCAAGGGTCTGTTCCAGTTCAGCAATTTCCTCTTTTCGTTTCTCTCGCTTAAATTCCAGAACGCTGAGATGTTCTTTGTGTTCGCCCTTCTGTTCCCATTCGATACCCTGCTCCAGCATGATTGCAGCAAGGAATTCTTTCTCCTTCTGTACCCACAAGTCACGCTCTGTCAAAGAATGTCCCTCACCGGTGATACCCTGATCGGCAAGTGCCTGTTTCAGTGATACACGGGTGGACAGCCCTTGTTTGATCTCTGTTGAAAAAGGAATGAAACTGATATGCAGATGAGGGCCTCATGCAAGACACTACACATCAAAAGTGCATTGCACTCTCCGAGGATATATGTGATTCCTGTGGTGACCTCGCAAATTGGCAAGCAGTGTAAACCTGTACAGGTTCACTCGTTTTCTTGATTTCCCCTCTGGGTCAATCTTCGCAAACTTGCTTGTTGGGGAAGCATCCCCAAGCCCCTTTGAACGGTATCTGCGATACCGGCTGCACGATTTTCAATCGTTTTGTGAGAAACAAAATTTTTCATTTTCATCTTTACAACAAAAAAGTGATGACTGCAAAATCACTAAGTGGGGAACACCCACTTTCGGTGGAACCGCTGCAATCATCACTCTCTTATCTGCAACTAACAGGAGCGTGGCACGCTCCTGTCATCTCTCCCAAGGAGAAGTTGTCCATCGGAAGCTCTGCGGAACTCCACGTTCATCCAAATAGCGCTGGCGGGCTGCTTCTCGTTCTTCCAGGGTAGGGGCAGTCTTGTACTTTGCATACCATTCATGCCTCACCATAGCTTCCAATTTTTGTTCCAAGCCATATCGGATTTCATCCGCATAATCGTCATTCATCATCAGATGATATTGGAGCAAGGCGACAAATAAATCATAAGGAATTTGCACATTTTTCATTTTCGATTCGTTCCTTTCTTGTCCGTGTCGGTAGTGACGATGGTGACGGTGTTTTAGGTACCGCCACCACTGTCAAAATCATCGTCACAACCGTCACGCATCGTCACGCTGCTCTGAAACTCGCTTTAAGACAATCCTTCTTCCTGCGTGAGTGCGAATATTTTCATACTGGGTATGACACTCGTGAAGCAATCTACTTGCATTGACATTCAGGTGTTTTGTCAAAAGATTAGGCTTTAGCTCTAAATGCAAGGCTTCTGCCAGTTCCGTTGGAGTTCCGCTCCACTCTGAAATTTCTTCCGACAGCAAAGCTGCAACTTTCTCCAAAATCGGATCTGGCGGTATTTGCCACAGGTCTGTTTCGGATTTTTCCAGCTCCCAAACAAGGCGTTCCATATCCTTTTTTAGTATCAGTCTTTGCTCCGGTTGGTCTCTGCCGGACACTTCCAGTACAGCCGTATTGCCTGTGCGTTTTTCCTTCTGCAGAACGAAGGCTCCATCGGCGGCGCCGAGCAATCCATTGGTGCCGGAAATCATATCAAACTTATCATCTGCCTGCTGTTTTCTTGTGTGATGCACCAGCAGCAGCGCAATACCAGTCTGATCTGCGAAGTGTTTCAGTTGACCAATCATTTCATAATCGCTTGCATAGCTGTATCTATCTCCGCTGGCTTCTCTGATTTTCTGCAAGGTATCAATGATAATCAGTCGGGTGTCTCTGTGTTCTGATACAAAACGAGTCAGCTGTTCATACAGCCCTGCACCGAGTTGCTTCACACAAGTTGCGAAATGCAAAGTATCCGTACCCTCTACTCCAAACATACGATACAAACGCTCCTGCAAGCGTCTGTAGTCATCCTCCAAAGCAAGGTATAACACAGTACCTGTATGGACAGAATACTTCCAAAGAGGAATCCCTGTGCTGACATGATAGGCAATCTGCGCCATCAGGAATGATTTGCCGACCTTGGGAGTGCCTACAAACAAATAGGTTCCGGGGTAAAGCAGACCGTCAATAATTGGCTGTCTGCTTTCATATACAGTGTCATACAGCTGGCTCATAGTCATGGTAGCCAAGTAAGACGGGTCCGACATTCTCTGCATCTGGCGAAGCATCTCCTCCATACTTTCATCTATGGGATTGATTTCTTCGGTTTCTGCTGTTATAATTTCATTACTTACATAGGAAAGCGACTGTTCCCCATCTGCGCCAACAGGTGGAATCGAAACGGTCGTTTTTTCTTTTTCGTTCATCAAGCGCTTTCACCTCCAATTTCCAGACCGTAGAACTTCTGTTTGAAGAACTGGATGGGGCATTTACCGGCAATCGTGTGATAACCCATGCTTTTCAGTTCTTTGTTCAGCTCTCGGATGATCTGATAGGACTTGCTGCGGCTGACATCCAATACTTGCTGAACTTCTTCTGCTGTGATAAACTGCGCTCTCATTAGTACCTCCTGTGTTCAAAAGATAATTTGCGTATTTTTAATTCACTAATTTCCGTTGAATTTTCTAAATACGTACTTTTGATGCACTCTCATTATACGAACAAAGTATGCTTTTGTCAATACTTGCGGAATAAAATATGTACTTGCAATTCGCATTATCCTGTGATATGATATGGACGAGGTGAATGATATATGGACAATTTCGATTATTCCATAATCGGCCAGCGGATAAAAACGCTACGAAAACGCAAAGGGCTGAATCAGACACAACTGGCAAACCTAATCGGCAAATCTCTGCGCACCATGCAGAAGTATGAAACCGGAGAAATCGAGGTTTCCATTGATGTCGTCAATGCACTGGCAAAACATCTTGATACTACGCCGACCTTTATTCTTGGCTATGAAACCAATACGGCGCCGATCAGAAGTCTTGCAGACATAATGAACTTCCTGTTTGAACTGGATAAGGTTTCTTCACTTAAATTCGATGTGGATGTGCAGAAACCGCCCCGCAGTAACGAGTGGACCTGCTCCATCCGTTTCAACGGCAAAGAACTGGATGCCGACCACAATGCGGATATGTGCCTGTTCTTGGAACAATGGGAAGAGATGCGTGAGGATATGCACAGCTACAACTGTACTCCCGCAGCATTACATAGCTGGCAAGAGCAGACCCTTGCGTACTATGCTGGGGCTTCCGTGGAATGTGTGGAACCGGAAGAACTTGACGAGGACGAGCGCTTGGCTCGTCGCAGGGCTTATCTTGAAAAGGAGTTCGGCTCTGAGAAGTAATTAAGGTCTGACATTGGGATAGAAAAGGAGAACACAATGTCAGTAACAAGAGACAAAAGCACAGGAAAATGGATGTCCCAAATCCGAGTAAAGGATTGGACAGGAAAGGAGATTCACAAAAAGAAAAGAGGCTTCAATACCAAGAAAGAAGCCGTACAATGGGAACGTGATTTTATCAGTCAGGCAGATGGCAGCCTGGGCATGAAGTTTAAGGATTTTGTTGCACTCCATATGAAAGACGCTGATCCTCGTCTCAGAGAAACAACTTTAGCCAACAAGCGCTACCTGTTCGATAAGAAGGTCCTTCCTTACTTCGGTGAGATACCGATCAATGCCACCAAGCCGACCGATATTCGCAATTGGCAAAACGAGCTGATTCACTACCGCCGTCCCAACGGCAAATGTTATTCGCCGACCTATTTGCGAACCATCAACAACCAGCTCACCGCAGCTTTCAACTTTGCGGTGAAGTTCTATGGACTGAGAGAGAACCCCTGTCACAAGGCAGGAACTATGGGTAAGAAAAACGCCGATGAAATGCTGTTCTGGACGAACGAGGAATTCAAGGTGTTTATCGAAGCCATGGAGGAAAGACCTGTTGGATACGCAATCTTTACGGTGATGTACTACACCGGGTTGCGTGTTGGCGAGCTACTGGCTCTGACACCAGAGGATATCGACTTTGACAGACACATTATTTCTGTCAACAAGAACTACCAGCGTCTGAACGGAAAAGACTATATCTATCCGCCTAAGACAGAAGCTGGCTACCGTGAAGTGATCATGCCTAAGGTACTGGAAAGCTGTCTGAAAGACTATCTGGCAAAGCTCTACGATGTACAGCCGACAGACCGTATCTTCCCTTATGATAGGGGCTGGGTCGGCAGGCAGATGAAGTATGGTTGTGACCACTCCGGAACGCAGAAGATCAGGGTGCATGATGTGCGCCATACACACGCCAGTTTGCTGATTGACATGGGCTGTACGCCACTTCTGGTAGCAGAACGCCTGGGACACGAAAGGGTGCAAACCACCATGGAAACCTACAGCCATCTGTACCCGAACAAGCAGACCGAAGTAGCCGCTCAGCTTGATGCCATAGCTACAAAAGATGATGGCTACAAAAAATTCAGCTGATGTAGCCATTTTGTAGCCAGTAAAAAACAAGAATCCCGAAAAACCCAGTAATATCAAGGTTTTTCGGGACTCAAAAGCCTAATTAATTTATTCCCACTCGCTCCTGTCAGAAGTTTTCTAAACAGATTTGCTTATGGAATTTAGCTCAGGGTATTGGCATTATTTTCATTATTCAGATAGTAGGGGCTATCTGATTTTTTGTTGCCATGGTGTTGCCAGTAAATTGAGGATGATTTACACCTTACAAACTGATTATATCATACGATGGATTCTTCATCAAAGCATTTTAATTATTGATCATCGTTGCTCACGACCCAAATCTTTTTGAGAGGGATCAGCTCTTTGATTTCATCGTCCATCTGATCGTAGTATCGCAGAAACTCCTCAATAATTTCTTTGTGGGTCCAAAGCCGGATTTCAAAGAACTGTTTAGCCGTCTCATTGATGACCGAAGATTTGAACCCACTCCATGACACTAACAGGCCATATTCGGCACCAAAGTTTTTCATCACCCCGCCCAACTGATCCAAAACAATCCGATCCACTGGCGCGTCCGTGGACTTAACCTGAACACAAATTTTGGGACTTCCAAAACCAAGTGTGCCCGCAGAAGCCAGAATATCCACACCTTTATCCGGTCCGGCCGGGCTGCCATATGTAGTGAATCCCTTTGCTCGAAGAATGGCATCTACAATTTTTGCTAAACCATGCCCCTTAGTCTTCTGGATTATCAGATTTGTGATAACCCCCTAGGCTTCATTTTCAATATCTCGTGCCTCCTCATCATCCTGTGGCTCTTGCGGAGTAATTTGGGGCGCTTTCTTTCCCTGTTTATGGGCATTGATGACTGCTTTTATGCGATCTTCCTGCTTGATACGGCAAATGGTCATAAAAGCCCCAAAGGAATATAAGATGTCCTGGTCAAAAGCTGTGCGGGGAATGTCACAGGCAAACCAATCTACCTGATGCGCATGATAATAAGGATTATCGTTGTTAGGTAAGAATTCATAATTACCTGTGATCTTGCCAAAATGAATTACAGGCTTGATCTTGCTGGGCAGGACAACAATCTCTCCCTTTTTCATCTCATGGGCAAACGGCCAGACCTGGCTCGCCCAGTTCATCGCTGTTTTTACCTTTACATCTGGGTTGTTATCCACAAAATATTGCTGCAAGTCCTGCTTGGTGTGGAACTGCATGATTGATTCAGATAGATTGTCCCAGGTGCAGTATACCTTACTGTCCTCAAGAAATTTATTCTCAAACTCGCCGTATCGTCCGGCGCGACATAACCACATTGGCATACGGCATCTCCTTAAAGCTTATAATAATCAATCAATTTTGCCTTCAATTCTGTTTCCAACTTATGATAATCTTGATTAAATCTAATTTGCTCATACATTTTTATGTTTGAAGGTGTGTGTTCATCCGCTTCCGCATCTGTCCCGTTATGAATCAAAATTAGTCCTTTTTTTAGGCCCATTGCAAATCCTATTTCATGTGGAATATTTGCTCTACCACTACTTAAATCAGCAATTACCAATCCAGACATCTCAATATCTCGCAATATACGATCTGATATTTGTCCAGTCGCACCTTCACTATGCTGATCTACACGGAGTAATCTCAACGAACTACCTTTTTCACGATTTACACATTCTATAGCTCTACGAATTGCCCGTTCATTTTCGTCGAACCGGCTATCAAAGCACCGAGACATAAAGATAGTCTGTTCTGTGGACAAAACATACTTATCGAATATTGCACGAATACAGTCTGCATTTACTGCGGCATATTGCTCTATATCATGCTGTGCATCAGTGATGTTATATTTTTCAGCCCATGCTATTAACTGATTCTTTTCTTTTTCTGCTTTATTTTGAGGATCTAATTCTCCGTTTTCCATCTGATAATACATATAAACAAGCAGAAACAACAACCCGGATGCCATTTGAAGCTTAGCAGCTCCCAAGGGATGTGCGTGTCTTAATGTATTATTCAAGCTATTTATTAAGGCTTCCTGTTGTTCTAATGTTTCAATCCTGGTTCCACTTTTTTCCTGAACATAGTTAATCAGATCAACAAGGGTGCTCAAAATACGAGGATGTATCCACTCTATGTATCCTAATTTTCTAACAATAAGAGGATTGGCACTCAATATTTTCCTTGCAAGAAGATACTCTGGCCCAAATTTTTCTATCAATTCTCTATCATTAAAATCCAATCCGTCATGTTGTTGGATCAAAACACTTTTGAGAAGTTGCTCAGATTTTAAGGGGACTGCTTTAGAATTGATGTTGTGGAAAATAACCTTTTCATCTTTTAAGGAATCAGTATCTGCAAATAAAATCAGGCAAAAAGGTATCAAATATGTACTGCTAATTTGTCCTGTAGATACTAGTTGTTCCATAGCTTGCAGGCGATGATTTCCATCTACTCGACGAAATGGCTTCTCTTCATCTATTAATTTCTTTTCATATGGAATAGAGATCTCATATAAATACCCGTTATTTACTTTGCGGATCTTTTTGAAAGAAATTCCATCAATATTAGAAGTAAATCCATTGCCGTTCCGGATGTCTGCAATTGCGTCTATTCCAGATACAGCGCCCTCCTTATAATAATCATACTTTGCAGTATATGCTAAAACCACTTCTGGGCTGAAGCTATTTGATCCAGAAGTGATAAACATTGAAATCTCACCCACATGAACATCGTCTACCGGGCGTTGATAACCTGGATGAGGATATGACAACTCAACAATCTCATCATATCGAGCGTAACCTCGTATAGTGCAAGTTCCTCCAAAAGACTCGCTAAAAAGTCCTTCCATACGAATCATTTCTCTCGCCTCTTTCTCTATCTTTCTTGTATTTCTGAATAGTCTATAGCCTCATCAATTTTATACATCAACATGCTGGCAAACATCAAACGACGCATTGCATCATCCTTAGTAATGGTGATATTGGCATGAGCTTTGGGATTTCTCAGTGCAGACATGGCTCCTGCCAACATCTGCATATAGCCTTTTTGTATATTGCTTCCCGTCTCGGTCGAGCGATCACAAAACTCCAGCAAAGGAGCGTTATCAGAAAATACCGTATTCATCACAGCTTGACCATCTGGGACCTTGGTTGCAGTGGGATTTAGTTTCATAAAAAGTTTCTTTACCCGGTCATTTATCTCAACAAACGCATCCTCAGCGGCATTTGCATAGTGACCATCTTCAAATAGATTTTGGGACACCAAAGCAATCTTTGGATGTATGAGATCCCATACTCCCATACCCTTTGTATTATCTGCTTGCTGAAGTGACTTTAAAATTTCTATGGCTTGTCCAAACACAACCGGATTAATCGTCCCATATCCAACAAACATACGGTCTTTCATCTCAAACAGCTCTTGGCTGAAATACGGGGATTCCTTTTCAATGTCATGAGAAATTTTGATTAGGCCATTCTTAATACTTTGAATATCCGGTAACGCAACAGGGAATGTCATACAATTTGGATTGTTTGCAATATTGATTAGCCACCCATAAACCGTCCTAACTCTATTTATATCCACAATCATTCACCTAGTATTTTTTTCTCAAATTCATCTTTCGCCATCGATACTTCTCTGTCCGCCTGCTCTCTTAATTGAATAGCTTTTTTATAGTGAGAAACAACTTCTCCGGCAAACTCCCTTTGCTTATCAATATCCGGCAGAATTATCCTAACTTTTTTTAATGTTTCATTGTTAATTCCAGATTGATTATTAAAGTTTGTGCACAAAAATTTCCAATAGTCTAATCGCAGCAGCATATTAAAAAATGCTGCCACATAATAAGGATCCACTCCGTCTTTTAACTTTAACCGAGTGATATGATTAGAAACCGCACAACTACAATCAACATCGAATACCGTGGTTTTTCCGACCAAATCAATCGAATTAGTATTGTTAAAAAGAACTTCTCCTTTCTCACAAAAATCAGCCGTTGTAAGACTAGCCAATGGAACATATTTCTTTGTAGCAAAACTCAGCTCCCCATCGGTCGTAATACTAAATGGGCGCAAATGCGGAACTCTTTCTTCATCTGAAAGTGCATCACCTTGATCTTGCTTCCCAGCAGCAAATCCAGATTTAATAGATAAACAAATATCTTCTACATAAACAACCGGATAACTTGAACTTTCAATTTTTTCTTTCAATGCAATAAACTTAGGAGAGTAGTGATCCACGTCGATCCTATTGTCAATAGCATTGTATTTGACGAGATACCCCGTCTCCTCATTGAAGTCTATCTTTTTACCAGCACAATATTTTTCATACTGACTTGCGATTTCGATCAATTGATTTTGAATGGTCTTACAGCCGGTTGCATCGTAGCCAATGAACTTAGGTTTTGCCATAAATACTGGATCATAGTCAGTTACTTCATCATGGTTCTTTTTCCTCAAAAAAACAACTGATGCATTGACCCCTGCTCCAAAATGAGCGAAGGCATCTTTAGGCAAACTAATTACTGCAAGCAATTGGAATTTCTCTAAAATGAAATCTCGTACATATTGGGAAGAACTATTTGTCAAAATTCCATCAGGCAAAACGATAGCCGCTTTTCCTGTACCCGGTTTGAGGAACTCACAAATGCGTTCAACAAATAGGACTTCCGAACTCTGGCTTTTTCTGGGCTTTGCTTTTCCTTTTTTGTCATAGGTGTTACCCAACTCAAAGGTGCTGAGATACGGTTTTTCGGCCCCGTTCACCGTAGAACCAAAAGGAGGATTGGTCAAAATCAGATCAAACTTATCTTTTTGAAAACCAGGGTTATGTGCTGCAATCTTATCAATACTCTCTAATGCATCGTAGCTGATCACATTGGTATGTCCATCATCATGCACGATCATATTCATCTTCGCAACGCGTGCAATCTCATCATTGATCTCGATTCCATAAAGGTGTTTCTCCGCAAAATCGTGCCAATAGCGGTAGTGATCCGCACTGCCTTTTTCGTAATACTCGGTGGCCTGATGGCGAATGTAATCTAGCGCATACAACAAAAACCCGCCTGACCCACAGGAGGTATCCAGCACATCCCAGTCGTGCTCCGGCGCCGTCATCTTTACAGCAAACTCAATGATCGGACGAGGCGTAAAATATTGACCAAAATCGCCTTTAAAAAATCCATCCATGAATTGCTCAAATGCCACACCTTTTACATCAAGGTCTGTTTCGTGCAGATTGATCGCTTCAAGATGAGAAACTACCGTCCGCAACACTCGATCATCCACTTTGATAGAGTCAGTAAAGACTTCAGGGTCTTTCTTTTTCTGCTCATCGTACAAAGCATTGATTCGTTCAGCCAGTTTAGAAGCAGGCTCGTGCGTCTTTATCTGAAACTGGTAAGGCTCACCTTTTTTTCGAGGTTTTTGCTCATCACTGATTTTTACGAAGATTAATTTGCACAGTTCTCCAAAAGCAGTCGGCGGGGAAAGGCGACCACCACCCCACAGCGTTTGGTGGCATTTCTTAATAGCAGCAATGAGATCTTCTCGGTCTACCGGCTTAATATCATTTTCGCTTCCCTTATAGAATCTAAATTCTTGGGGCTTTCCATATGCATGAGGCAAATCAGCCAGGATGTTTTGCTCACGCTCCAATGCGCCGAATTTATCGGTAACATCTAGAACACGACGAGTGCCACCAGCGATAATTACAACATAGTCAGCCCGAAGTTTCACCCAAGTAGCATTGCCAACGCCCTGCTCTATCGCCTGGTTGAATTCGGCATCCGTAACACAGTCTTTTTTACACTCAACCACAGCATAGGGACGCTTGCACTCGTCATCACGGAAAACAACAATATCCGCACGATCTGTCGGCAGACGATCAGGTACAGTCACTTCTATTTTAATCCGATTGACCGGGTATTCGTATTTATAAATCAGCTCAGACCAAAATTCAGCACGGACCTTTTCTTCCGGATCGCTATAATTTTCTACATGGTTATCAGAAGAAACATATGTGATTTTCTCTTTGCCTTTTTCTCCAATAATATGTGCATAACCATCTTTTATTGCTCGTTCGAGATTTGTCATCTTAGTTCCTCCTGAACAACTTTATTTCGGCTGTTGTTTCTGCTTTTTCACTTCACGAGTACGTCCGTCCAACGGCTTTTCTGCGCTTTTAGGAATTAGCCAGACATTGCCCAACCGCTCGACACCATCAACTCTACCTTGTTCGCAGAGGACTTGAACTCGCCGCACGGAAAGTCCCCACTTATCAGCGGCTTCTTTTGCGTTCATGTAATCCATATCGGCCACCTTTTCTTACAGGGAATATAAATATACAACTTTATTATACAGCGCATTTGCGAATAATGCAATCACGTACTTATATCTTAAGCAGTGCGATTTCAAGCCCCATTTTCGGTATCTGTTGATTTCTGGTCAGATACGACAGGCAAGCAATGCGTGTGGATAGCCACACCCGACGGGCAAGCAATGCGAGTGTTAATACACACTCACATTGCCTGCCGTCTGCTTGTTGAGGGCAATGCCCCCAAGTCCCCTTTTGAACGCAGAATTTCATTCTGTGGCTGCGCGTTCTCCGAACGCTTCTGAGGGGTGGAATAAATCGTTCCATCCTATTGTTTTTGGGGCTACCGTGAAACAGCGTAGCCCAGGAAGCTAGGGTGGCAAAATACCACCCCAGTTTTTCTTTCCCGCGACGGTGGCGACGGTCGCAACGGTGCTGGGAGTACCCCTCAAAACACCGTCGCGACCGTTGCGAGCGTCGCGCTTTACTCGATTACTTCAAACGCAGGTGCTTCCACCATCATGTAGGTCAGCCGGATACGCCGTCCAGCATGTTTGGTTTTGTTCTCGTACCTCACTTGATGTTCTTCCAGCAGACGGCTGGCATTCACATTCAGATGTTTGGTGAGCCGATTTACCGCCATATCCGTTTGAATCGCCTGGGCCAACTCGGTGGGACTGCCTTCCCATTCCCGGTTGTCAGCAGATACGATTTTTGCTACGGCTTCCAGTACCGGGTCTGGAGGCTGTTTCCAAAGCTCATCCTCTGCATGGTCAAGCACCCAAACTAGGCTCTCTTGGTCTTTGCTCAGATACAACCGCTGATCCGGCTGGCCTCTGCCTACCACCTCCAAGGCGGCCTTGCTATTTGTTCGCTTCTCCTTCTGCATCAGGAGCGCACCATCTGCACACCCCAGCAAGCCCGTGGCCCCCGAGATCATCTCAAAGCTGTCTCCCGCAGGCTGCTTTCTGGTGTGGTGGACGATCAGAACGCAGACGCCATACCGATCAGCAAATTGCTTTAGCTTGCCGATTACCTCATAGTCGCTGGAGTAGCTGTAACTATCATTCACCACCTCACGGACTTTTTGTAGGGTATCCACGATAATCAGCTTGGTATCACTGTGTTCCCGAATGAACTTTTCCATCTGTTCATTCAGGCCGCTGCCGATCATCTTAGCGTTGGTGGCGAAGTGGAGGGAGCTTGTCCCCTCCACTCCGAACATTCGGAACATCCGGCGCTGTAAGCGGCTCTCGTCATCTTCTAGGGCAAGATAGAGCACGGTTCCCTGGTGGACTTTGTAGCCCCACAGTTCTTGCCCGGTGCTGACATGATGGGCGATCTGCGCCACCAGGAAGGACTTTCCGATTTTTGGAGCTCCGGCTAGGATGTAAGCTCCCGTGTAGAGCAGGTTTTCAATCACCGCGGATTTGCCCTCGAACACATTGTCCATCAGCTCGTCCAGGGTTACAGTATGGAGGTAGGCCGGGTCACTCATGCGGCGCATCTTCCGGTAAAGTTCCTCCAAATCTCTTTCCGGGGAATTGCTTTTTTGTCTGGGTCTGGTATAGTGAACTTGGAATTTTGAGAGATTGACTGCCCATCATCTGCGCCAACAGATGAGCCTTGGGCAGTCATTTTCTTTTTTTCATCGATCATAGGCAAAGTCCTCCTGCATCCCGTTCATAATGTTGGCAATCATCTGGATGGTGTCCAGCAGCTCGTCATTCACGCCCTGTCCGGCTTCGATCCGGCGGAGCTCGTCCAGTACGGTGGCCAGCTGGTCCCGCAGGGCCTTGTAGACCCTGGGGTTGCCCTGGACCACCACATCCCGGCAGAGCAGCCGCCGGATGATGTAATCCTGCTTGGTCAGGCCGGTGAGCTTCACCGCCGTCTCGATCTGGGCGTCCTCCTCCGGGGAGACCCGAAAAGCCACGGTCTTGTTCCTCCAACGGTTGTGCTTGTCCAAATTCTTTGCTGACATTTTAATTACCCCTTTCCATGTTCAATTTATCCGCCATTTCCGCCTGCTTGGACGGAAACAGGTGCGCGTAGTTGTAAGTGATGTCGATGCTCTCATGGCCCACTCGGTCCGCGATGGCCGTGGCAGAGAAGCCCATATCGATCAAAAGTGAAACCGCGCTATGACGAATATCGTGGATTCTGATGCGCGGCACCCCGGCTTCTTTGGCTCCCCGGTCCATCTCCCGGTGGAGATAACTCTTGGTGACGGTGAACATCCGGTCATCCGGCCCGATCCCGTAGAGCATCTTGATGTAATCCTGGATTTCCTCAGCCAGGAACTGTGGCATGGTGATGACCCGATTACTCTTTTCCGTCTTGGGGGTGGTAATCAGATCCTCGCCGTTTAACCGCTGATAAGACTTGTTGATAGACACGGTGCGCTTCTCAAAGTCAAAGTCCGCCGGGGTCAGAGCCAGCAGCTCCCCCTCTCGGATACCGCACCAGTAAAGCATCTCAAAGGCGTAGAAGGACAGTGGTTTATCCATCATCACCTCAGCAAATTTCAAATACTGCTCCTTGGTCCAGAACATCATCTCCCGGTTTTTCTTCTTGCCCATGCTGCCTGCCTTCTTGCAGGGATTCTCCCGGAGGTTGTAGTACCGAACCGCGTGGTTGAAGATGGCGCTGAGTTGGTTATGGACCGTCTTGAGGTACACCGGCGAGTAGGGTTTACCGTTCTCGTCCTTGTGATTCAGCATCTCGTTTTGCCAGGTGATGATCTGCTGGGCGGTGATGTTACACATTTTTAGCCTGCCGAAGTAGGGCAGCAGCTTAGTACGGATGATGTGGTCCTTGGTAGTCCAGGTGTTCTCCTTGAGCCGGGTTTTCATATCCGCCGTGTAGAGGTCCACGAAACTCCTGAAGGTCATATCCAGATCAGCGCTGGTCTTGTTGAGCTGTTCGCGCTCCCAGGCCTGCGCCTCCCGCTTGGTCTTGAAGCCCCGCTTCTGAGTCTGCTTGCGCTCGCCATTCCAATCGGTGTAGCGATAGACCGCCCGCCAAGTGCTGGTCTTTTCTTCCTTATAGACTGCCATGATTAGCCCTCCTTTCCCGTCTTGCCATAGCAAAACTTCTCCATGAAAAAGTTCCGATTGACCCGCCCGGAGATGGTCAGATATCCCTTGTCCCGGAGTTCAGCGTTAAGCTTGTGGATCACCTTGTAGGCGTGGGACTTGGAGATGCCCAGATCCTGGGCCACTTCCTCCACGCGCATAAAGTTTTGTGCCTGCATTGAAAATACCTTCCTTTCCTCATTGATGGCTGCTGCGGCTGGATATTGTGTTGCATAAATGCCTCCTCACTTTCGTCCGCCACTTTTTCCCGGATGTATAACCGGGGGATTACGGCAGTTCTTTTTTGTTTATTGATTCTAAGCTATTTTGCTTAGTCTGTTGTCATTATACTAAGCAAAATAGCTTATGTCAATCGGAGTACGCAAAATAAATTAAACAAAATTGTTTAGGATTCTCTTGACTTTACTAAGCATTTCTGCTACGCTTTTCCTAAAGACAACCAACGATTGGAGTGGATGATATGGCGATTGGCGAACGGATTCACTTTTTCCGTCTCCTGCGGGGGATGACTCAGAAATATCTCGGTATGGCGCTGGGCTTCCCGGAAAAGTCCGCCGACGTGCGCCTGGCGCAGTATGAAACAGGATCAAGAACCCCCAAAGCGGACCTGACTGCCGCCCTGGCCCAGGTACTGGATGTCTCGCCCCATGCGCTCTCTGTCCCGGACATAGACTCCTATGTGGGACTCATGCACACTCTGTTTACCTTGGAGGACAACTACGGGCTCAAGATCAGCGAGATGGATGGAGAAGTCTGCTTGAAGGTTGATATGCGGAAGAGCAAGGACGCCGCCCGGCTGCACGAGATGCTCTGTTCCTGGCAGCAGGCCGCTGCCATGCTAGAGGCGGGTGAAATCTCCAAAGAGGACTATGACAAGTGGCGTTACCACTATCCGGAGTTTGACAAAGCCCAGAACTATGTGAAGGTGCCGCCCCAGGACCTCTTTTGACCCTTTCACTTGTAGGCCACGGGAGAGGCCGTTTGTTGCACAAAATAATAATAAAAAGAAAAAGAGAGCTAACTGACGAATTAAAATCAGTTAGCTCTCTTTTTATGAATAATGAAAAAGTGTTGCCAAATCGTTGCCACAAGGGGTCTTAACTCCTCAAAAACCCAGTAAAATCAGGCTTTTCCGGGCCTCTGCAATCATTCCCACTCGATCGCGCCGGAGGTACGGCCAAAGTGCGTACAGAGGTCTTTCTTTTTCATACCGCCGTCGAACAGGCGACATAGCTCATTGTCCAGTTCCTCCGTCCAAGGTTTTCCATTGTTTTCGGGCAGCGGTTTTTTCCGTCTGCGGGATAGTTCCTCCACGGCGCAGTGCAGTGCCCGCACGATCTCTCCTTTGTTGCACACGTGGTCATCCGGCAGTACCTCCCCCGTCAAGGGATCAACGCCGTCCGCCAAAACCGCCAGCAGTTCTTTTGCCCGTTGTACATCCATGATGTTTCACCTCTTCTTCATTTTTTCAGACGTTCCGCCCACTCAGCTTCTTTGAAGCCAACCAGCACGAAGTCATTGCCCACCAGCAGCGGGCGCTTGACCAGCATCCCGTCTGCTGCAAGGAGCTTCAGCATCTCGTCCTCGTTCATGGTGGGGAGCTTATCCTTCAACGCCATGGATTTATAGAGGAGGCCACTTGTGTTGAAGAATTTCTTGAGCGGCAGCCCGCTGCGCCGATGCCACGCAGACAGTTCCTCATAAGTAGGATGTTCCATTTTGATGTCTCGGAATGTATAGGAAATGCCGTTCTCGTCCAGCCACTTCTGCGCCTTCTGGCAGGTGGTGCATTTGGGGTAGCAGATAAAAGTCATGGTTCACGCTCCTGTTCTATTCAATAATTTCATCACTTTGAGGATTCACCGGCTCATGCTCAAAAACTTCCAACCAATCTTCGTAGCTGAGGCCCTCAATGCTGCAAATTACAACACAGCTCCAGCGGTCCTTAAGACTTTTTCCGTCAAATATTGGTGCATTGACCATCTCCTCCGCAGTTTTAAAATCGCACCCACCCACAATATCACAATAACCTACCCAGTACGGCTTGTCGTACTGTGGTAAGTAGCCGAGATAATGTTCTTCCTCATTGGGGTCATCACTGAAATAAAAGCAGGTTTCGTCTATGTTCATGCCGGCAGCCAACTGCTGAAAGAAGAAATCCCAATCCATTTGATTATTCATTATTTTCACGCTCCCAACAAGCTCTGGTCGAACGCGAACAGCACCTCGTTGATCTTGAAAATGTCATAGTCCCGCTGCATGATGAAGTACTCGATGATGACATCAAACTTGCTGCTGGGGCTGAGGGCGTAGCCCGCGCGTGCGATGAGGTCGCGGGTCTCCGGCAGGCTCAGCTCCAGCGCGACGGCGAAGGCCACCGCCGTGGGCTTGGAGGGCTTGTAGTCCGGGTTGTTGCGGATCTTCGAGAACAGCTTGCGGTCTACGTTGGCCTTTTTGTAGACCTCTGCGTCCTTTTTTCCGCTGCGGTCGATGAGCTTCAGCAGCGTCTCCGAAAACCCGGCGTCCAGATGCGCAAGCGCCTCGTCCAGCCCGGAGGCCGCCATGGGCGCGTCCTCGTAGGTGGTCAGCATCCGGCTTTCGACGACGCCCATGCGGCGCATCCGCTCCCGGCGGGAGTCGGTGTGGGCATCCACATAGTGGTCGTCGATGTAGGCGGCGATATCCGCGAACAGCTTGTTGCCGATCTGGTACGCCGCGCGGTCGAAAATGACGATGTACACCGTCATGTCATTTTCAGCCAAAAACTCGCTGATGGTGTCCACCGCCACCCGGAGCGCCTGATCCTTGGGGTAGCCAAAGATACCGGAGGAGATCAGTGGAAATGCCACCGTCTCGCAGCCGCGCTCCTTCGCCAGCGCAAGGCTGGTGCGATAGCAGGAGGCGAGCTGTTCCCGCTCGCCGCACTTACCGGCACTCCACACAGGGCCCACGGTGTGGATGATGTAGCGGCACGGCAGGCGGTACGCGCCGGTGATCTTGGCCTCGCCGGTTCGGCAACCGCCCAGCATCCGGCACTCTTGGAGAAGCTCCGGTCCCGCCGCACGGTGGATGCAGCCATCCACGCCGCCTCCGCCCAGCAGGGATTCCTTCGCCGCGTTGACAATGGCGTCCACGCTCATTTTCGTGATGTCATTGCGAACGATGATTAGGGGCATAGTGTCACCACCAATACTGTTATCTAAAATTTTATGAAGTAGTTTGAATCAGCCCATCCTCATCTCCCGATACACTACATCAGCCAATACGCTCATTATGGCATTATACTTGTGCTGATCCTCAAAAAGCGAGGTGTAGGTATCCTGCGATTCCAGATAGCTGTCCTGGGCCGCTGCTCCGAAGGCCTTAGGGAAAATGCTTTCCACAAAAATCTGCGGATCTGAGGTCTGCGCCATCTTGGTCAGCTTCTTATCGGCCATCAGACGGCTGCGCAGAGCCGTCAGCAGTACTTTGTCTCCCTCGGTGAATTCACCCTTGTACTTTTCGTTGATCTTGGCAATGATCTCATCCAGCGGCGACTTTGTATCCAGACCCATTGCACCCTTTTGCTTGGCCGGTTCGTACACACCCTTCACCTGTTCCAGCTCAATGCTTCCAGCGAAGGTCTTTTGCAGCTTGTAGTATTCCAGCTTCAACTTACCCTCAAGGTCCACCATATCCGTGGTTTCCGCAGGCAGCAAATTGATCAGATAACAACAGAACGCATATTCCTTATGCAGTTCCTTATCGAACATCCGCAGGATCTGCGAAATATAGCCGTACCACTTAATGAGATTGCGCACCTGACGGCGGAACTGATACCGCTCGTTGGGCGTTTTTTGATTATAACGGTCTGCCACCGGCTTCAACACACTGGTCATTCGCCCCATCGCCCGGGCATCCTGCCGGCCTGTGCTGAAATACTCCTTGGCAAAAGCCTCAATATCTGCATCGTTATAGACCGCAAATCCCCGCAGCTCCTTCTGCGTCTGATAGATCAGGTCAGCGTTGACCTCCTGCGAAAGCGAGGTTTCTTGATAGAACGGTTGAAACGCCTCCAGAATGTCCTCTTTCTTGTTGGCAAAATCGAGAACGAAAGTGTCCACCTTGCCGGTGCAGGTGCGATTCAATCTGGACAGCGTCTGCACCGCTTTGACGCCCTTCAGCTTCTTGTCCACGATCATCGTGTGCAGCAGTGGCTCGTCAAAGCCGGTTTGGTACTTCTCGGCAACGATCAGCACATTGAAATGGTCGTGGAACTCCGCCTTCGTCTGCGTTTCGGCGATGTGCGTCCCATCCGCACGAACATTCAGTTTCGGCTCGGTGTACTCCGCATCACCGTCCTGCACAGCACCCGAAAAGGCCACCAGCACCTGCACATCGTTGTACTTCTGCTCCTCTATGTAGCGTTTGACCTCGTGGTAGTAGCGCACTGCCGCAAGGCGGGAGGAGGTAATGACCATCATTTTACCCCTGCCGCCGATCTTGTTTCGGGTGGTTTCCCGGAAGGTCTCCACGATGATCTGCGCCTTTTGGGAGATGTTATACGGATGCAGCTCCTGATATTTGCGGATCACCTTAGCCGCACGGCTGGCGGGCACATCCGGATTATCTTCCGAGGTTTTGACGATTTTGAAGCAGGTGTCATAGGTCATATAGTTCTGGAGCACATCCAGAATAAAGCCTTCCTCAACGGCCTGCCGCATACTGTAAATGTGGAACGGATGAAAGCTGCCGTCCTCATATTCCGTGCCGAACAATTCCAGCGTCTTGTCCTTGGGCGTTGCGGTAAAGGCAAAGAAGGACAGGTTCTTATGCCGCCCCTGAACGGTCATTTCCCGCATCAGGCGGTCGTCCGGGTCCAGCTCTTCTTCGGCCTTGCCCTCGATCTCGGCGTATTCCCGCAGAGCGTCCTCGGTATCCGCAAGGGCGGCTTTCAGTTTCAGAGCCGAGCTGCCGGTTTGGGAAGAATGGGCCTCGTCCACGATAATCGCAAAGTTCCGTCCCGCCACCTTATCCACTTCCTGATAGATGACCGGGAACTTTTGCAAGGTGGTGACGATAATGCGCACGCCGCCGTTGATGGCGTCCCGCAGATCCTTGGAGGTTTTATCTTCCCCGATGGTCTCAATGGCGCCGAGGGTGTGGTCAAAGCCGGAAATGGTCTCTTGCAGCTGCGCATCCAGCACGGTGCGGTCGGTAACGACGACCACGCTGGAGAACACCGGCTTGTTCTCCTCGTTGAACAGCGAGGCCAGCCGGTAAGCCGTCCACGCAATGGAGTTGGACTTGCCGCTTCCGGCGCTGTGCTGGATCAGGTAATTATGCCCCGCTCCGTTCTGCCGGACATCAGCCAGCAGCTTGCGCACCACATCCAGCTGATGATAGCGCGGAAAAATCAGCGTTTTGCCGTCCTTCAGGTTCATAAACTTCTGGGCAATGTCCATCATACTGTCCTTCTGAAAGACATTCTCCCACAGATACGCCGTCGGGTAGCCGTTTGGGTTTGCCGGATTGCCCTTGCCGCCATCGTTTCCGGCTCCGTTGGAGCCCTGGTTAAAGGGCAGGAAATAGGTGTTCTTTCCGGCGAGCTTTGTGGTCATCCACACCTCGGTGTGATCCACGCAGAAATAGGCCAAAATGCGCTTGTTGAACTGGAAGCAAAGCTCCCGCGGGTCGCGGTCATACATCCACTGCCGCTTGGCGTCGTCCACCGTTTGTCCGGTGTACTGGTTTTTTAATTCAAAAGCGAATACCGGGATGCCGTTGAGCACCAGCACCATATCCACACTCTTTTTTGTATCGGCGGAGAAGTACCACTGGCGATAGCACTCGATGGTGTTTGCCGCCCACTGGGCAGCCGCCGCCTGATTCAGGGCAGACTCCGGCTTAAAATAGCACACCCGAAAACGCAGACCACGGTGCTTGAAGCCGTGGCGCAGGACAGAGAGCAGTCCCTCCGTCTCGCAGGCGGTGTTGAACGCTGTGCAGAACTTCCGCACCGGGTCCACCTGATTGGCGTTTTCAAAACGCGCCCATTCCTTAGGCTGGGTGCGCTGCACAAAGTCGATCAGGGTATTCACATAGAGCCCCTGTTTGGCGTCATAAGTGTCTGCGCCCTTGGTATATCCGCCCGCCGGGGAGAGAAAGAAGGATTCTATATCCGCTTCAAAGCGTTTTTCGGTGGTGATCATAATTCGTTCCCCTTATGTAAAGTTATCCTCTGTTGTGCTTGTTGAAATACGCAGCGATAACTGCACAAAACTCTACCATTGCCTGCTGCTGATAGGCAGGCTCGATTTTGTCGCAGCCGTCCAGAAAATCAGACAGTGCCTTCGCTGTGTCCTGCACCTGCTTGACCTGCAAAAAATGATGCTCCGCCTGTGCCTGCTGCTGGATATAGTCATAGTTCCAAATGTTGTAGAATGGATTCATTTATATGACCTCCTTCTTGCCCGTCACATACTCATAAATCAGGGATTTCTTGTAGTTTTCGATTTCGGTGAGGTATTGCTGTTTCTTTGCTATCAACACCTCTATACCACTACATTTTTCATTCAAGTATCGCACTATTTCTAACTGTTCCTCGTTGCATGGAATAAAAACAGAATAATTCCGGACAAATGTAGGGGACACTCTCTTTAATCCACCCGTTCCAGTCATTGTTGCACAGGCATATTGCTTGAAAATGTCATTTTGCAAATAGTAGAAAATGAATTCTGTATTTATACTTTGTGGGCGAATTACAAAAAGCTCGGAGCTTCCAAAACCAACCCCAGCTGAAAGCCCTTGCATAATGGCAATATTTCCGTTTTCAAAGCAAGGTGTGACCTTTGCAAACACAATATCTCCATCTTGATACTGTGTATAGGAAGAAGATAAAGCAGAAAAATGGGCTTCGCGATTCTCAAAATAGCCATTTTTTATGCACTCCATTGGAGTAAATGTTACCAAGCTATCTTCCGAAAGGCGACTTGTATTACACGATGGGGCAAACTCAGTGCAGTATTTTATTTTGCTCGCTGTCCACTCCGCCGGAATATCCCCAATCCATTCAATGCCGCTGTTCTTCATCGGACTGTCGCCACGGATGCCCTTGGTGACTGCCTGCGTAATGACCGCTTGTTTCAGCTTTTTGTATTCTTCAATGGACGCACGGGTCTTTTCCAATACAGCGTCAATTTCGGCGCACATTTTATCAAGATAGTTGGCAATTTTCCGCTGTTCTTTAAATGGCGGTGATGGAACAATGCGCTTCAACATATCATTTGAAGAAATACGAAGGCGTATCTCTAAAATGCCCTTTGCATACTTCCGCATTTCCTTTTGAAAACCAGTATTAGTAAACAGATAATAGATGTATCGTTAATCTGTTCCTTCAATCGGCTCAAAAACATAATACACAGGACTAACACAGCCGAAATATTGGGAGATTCCAACTGCACCGATAATAACATTCATACTGTTAATAACGAGTGTATCCGGAAACGCAATCTTGTATTGGCTATAATCCTCTTTTGCTTTGTTTCCCTGATTTCCCTTTTCTGCATAAGGAATAACACCGGCTTCTATGGTCAGCGAAAGTATATTTTTCGTCTGAATCGGATTATTCGAGACATTTATTTCTTTCAGATGCCATTGTAATCTATCGGTTTTCCAATCCTGCGGTATAGCCCCGATCCACTCAATACCGCTATCTCTCATTTCCCGCATATGCCGTCAGCCCTCCTTATGGAACAGCGTGTTCAAGCTATCGGCAATCTCATGCTCCAGTTTTTGAATCCGCTCCACGATGTCGTCCACCGGCTCCGGCGGCTGATACTCGTAGAAATAGCGGGTCATCGGAATTTCATAGCCCACCTTGGTCTTGCTCTTTTCGATCCACGCATCCGGGGCGTAGGGCAGGACTTCCCGGGCAAAATAGGCGTCAATATCCTGCACCAGCGGCACATTTTCGGTATCCCGCAGAGCGGTGTCCGCCACCGGCTTGCCCCGCTTCATCACGATCTCGCCGTTTTCATCCCGCTGCGGACGCTCCACTACGATTTTGTTGTAGCCGAACTCCTCACTGCCGAAAATCTTGCTCTCGCAGTACACGCCGGACTTGTCCCCATACACGGCGTTGTTCCGGTATTCGCCGTAGGCCTGCACGATCAGTTCCCGGCAATGGTCGCTGATGTCGTTGCGCTTGGTGCCGATGGCTTTGCGGCGCTGTTCATAGCAGTGGGATGCGTCAATGAGCTGCACCTTGCCGCAGCGGTAGGCGGGCTTGTCCTTGCACAGCACCCAGATATAGGTGGAAATGCCGGTGTTCATAAACTGGTCGGTGGAAAGCTGGACAATGGCGTCCAGCCAATCGTTTTCCAAGATATACTGACGGATATTGCTGGGGCCGCTTCCGGCATCGCCGGCAAACAGAGGCGAGCCGTTCTGGATGATCGCCATTTTGCCGCCCGGCGCCAGCTTGGACAGGCCGTTGAGCACAAAAAGCTGCTGTCCGTCGCTGATTTTCGGCAGACCGGGCGCAAAGCGCCCCAGCTCGCCCTTGGCGGCTTCGGCCTCCACCGCCTTCTGTTCCCGCTTCCAGTCGATGCCGAAGGGTGGATTGGAAATGCAGTACCGAAAGGTGAAGCCCGGAAACTGATCGTCGGAGAGCGTATCACCGAACCGCATATTATTGGGGTCGCCGCCCCGGATCATCATATCCGCCTTTGCAATGGCGAAGGTGGAGGGGTTAAACTCCTGCCCGAAGCAGGTCACCTCCGCATCGCTGTTCAGCTCGTGGATGCGCTCCTCCATACAGGAAAGCATCTGCGAGGTGCCCATCGTCATGTCGTACACGGTCACATTGCCGTCATCCAGCTTGGCATCGCACAGCAGCAGGTCGGTCATCAGATAGATGATGTCCCGGCTGGTGAAGTGCGCTCCGGCCTCCTCGCCAAAGGACTCGGAAAAGCGCTTGACGAGATCCTCAAAGATATAGCCGCAGTCCACGGCGCTGATTTTATCCGGGCCGAGGTAGCCTTTGGGGGAGTTGAACTCCTTGATGACCAGATACAGGCTGTTGCACTCCACCATACGGCGAATGATGTTGTCAAAATCGAACTTGGCCAGCACATCCTGCACATTGCCGGAGAACCCGGCCAGATAGTCCCGGAAATTTGCTTCGATGTTGTCCGGGTCGGCCAGCAGGCTCTCAAAAGTGAAACGGCTGGTGTTATAAAACTGATAGCCGGAAGCACGGGTCAGAAAGCCGTCAATAACTGCCAGCTTCTTAACCTTTTCATATTGCTCGATCACCGCATCGTGGGTGGGCAGCAGGCAGTCGTGAAACCGCTTGACCACCGTCATCGGCAGGATCACAAGGCCATATTCGTGGGGCTTGAACGGCCCGCGAAGCACATCCGCCACATTCCAGATCATCGTGGCCTTTTCCTGTATATTTACGCCCACGGCGCTGCTTTTCTCATTGACCATTGGTCTCTCCTCCAATTTTGGGTGTAGTATAATATGCGTACATAACTGTACTGTTAAGATTGATTCAAACAATGAATGGCGTTGTATATTATGATAGCATATTTAGGCGCAAAAAGCAAGAAAATGGTGGAATATCACGATTTTTACACAAAATAAAAACGACGAGAATTTCTATTGAAAATATTAAATTTTCTACTTAACTCTAACCTTCAGTGGTTCTCCGGTAGGAAGTTCAGCGATATTTTCAAGGTCCTCTCGCTTGAAGATTTGCAGCAGATGTATTCTCCTCTCCACGAAGCGGACATCAGCAAGTTCGCTGATATTGTCGATGCCAAAGTGCGCGAGTACTTCGCTGAAACTAACCTCAAGCGCATCCGCACACTCTATGGCTGCACGCAGGCGGAGCTTGCCAAGCGAAGCGATGTCAGCCTTCGCTCGATCCAAATGTATGAACAGCGCAACAAGGACATCAACAAAGCCAGCGCAGAAACTGTCCTCGGCCTTGCGAAAGTCCTCGGTTGTACAATGGAGGATCTTTTGGAAAAGTGAGCCTGTGGTGAGAGGGGTATACTTTATATCACCGCAAACCTTGAACTGTGTACTATCTCACTCAAAAAATGACCGCACCTGCTCGTATGAGCAGGTGCGGTCTCACATTTCTGATATGCGTTCCCTCAAATTACCGCTTGTTTTAAGGGAAACGGACGATTGTTGAAGGGAGATCTAATTCAGCCTGAAATAGCAGGTATTTTTCCCACGGCCTTCTTTTTTCAGTTCACCGGCTGCAACCAGCTTGCGGAGGGCACCCTCAATGGAACTGTCGCTGAGCGTCGGGCAAAGCTCGCGGATGTCCTGCTTATTGAACCGCCCGATTCTATTCTCGCTTGCTCTGCGCACCATTTCCAGTGCAGGCAGTTTGGTTTCCACAAGCACCACGCGATCCTCGAAGTCTTTGTAGGCGGCAAGGATCGTCCCGAGCAGGTACTTGATGAAGGGCACTACATCCTCAATTCCTTCGTGCCAGCCGGTTTGCGCCTGTGCAAGTGCATCGTAGTACAGATCCTTGTTCTTGGCGATTTTGGCTTCCAAGGAGATATACTTGCCGACATAAAAACCGTTTCGGTACAAAAGCAGCGTCGTGAGCAATCGGCTCATTCTTCCGTTGCCGTCATTAAACGGATGAATGCACAGGAAGTCATGGACAAAAACCGGAATCGCAATCAACGGCTCCAGTTCCATATTTCCAATCACACGGTTGTATTCCTCGCAGATTCTGTCCAGCGCTTCCGGCGTTTCATAAGGGGCAAGCGGTGTAAACAGTGTTTCCACATGACCGTCCGGATAGGTGGCAGTGATATAATTCTGCACGCTTTTTGTGCGGCCCGCAAGCGGGTTATTCATGTGGCTGTAGAGGATTTTGTGAAGCTGCAGGATGTAGTTCTGCGTGATTGGTATCGCGTCAAAGCTCTCATGAATGATACTCAGCACATCGCGGTATCCAGCGATCTCCTGCTCATCTCGGTTCCTCGGCGTGGTTTTCTCCTCGACGAGCTGCCGGATTCGGGTACTCGTGGTGAC
>OHSI01000041.1_pt1 | contig 93912 bp, 87 predicted proteins | sample 1578641 | NCBI WGS metagenome assembly OHSI01 (sample SAMEA3879535, study PRJEB24766) | human gut metagenome | biome: human-associated habitat; feature: feces | place: USA | collected 1985/1987 | reverse complement strand
CGTGCTTACAGCGTATAGCTGCTTAGCACATTATTGAATTATTAACGAACTATTGATAGATAACAAGCATTCAAATATGGAAGTCGTTGCTGAATTCGAAAAGGTCTTCAAAATCTCTTCCTCACAGTCTGAGCTGCGAGAATCCGTTGCCAAATTCTTGCGCAAACTATTCCAAGAATCTTTAAGTCTTTGCAAAATTGCATCATAACGTTCTTTTAACTGCTTGTTTGCCAACAATGTACTAAGACATTCGTTTCCGTTGTCTTTTTGGTTGTTGAACACATAACAATTATCTATTGAGATAGGTTTGCTATCCAGCATTATACTGGCAGAAGTAGCTCTATCTTTGAAGATTTTGTCTTGCGGTTGTTTGTTCTCCAAGAGGTCAAGCACGGTTTTAGTGAAAGATGTTTTCATCGTTCCATTTGGCGCATAAATCACGCAAGCGTTCTTTCCTTTGCCAAACTTGATGTCAGAATTCATCTCACCAATGCCATAGCAATTCCTTAAATCTATATAAAGTTGTTTCATGAGTTTTCTTACTTATTAGCCATTAACTAAGGAAGCTTAATAATACTATTCCCTTCATATTTCTGTTATTTTTCTTGCTTATCCTCACACTCATTTGATTGTTTTTGATTATCTAATTGAGCGTTTTTTTGCATATTGGTATTAATCATATTGACAAATGTCTGTGCCATAAAGTTCTGACTCTGCACATTCTGATAAGATTCCCAATCCCAAAATAGATATGTGTCCCACAAGCCTAGGTCTATCTCCTTCTTGAGTTCTTTCATTCTTGCAAGAATAGGCTTACCATTACCATCAAAATATTCATGCCAACAAGAGCGAATTCTAAATACTGACAAAATGTTCAATTCTCCAAGGGTAAACATTTGCAATGGATCCTCAGAATGCTTAAGTATATTATTTTCTTTATCCCATTCGCATTTTGAAAAATCCAAATCCACATATTTCTTTGCCACAGCTCGTACAGCCAACAACCTTGTATTAGAGGAGAAATAGGCATCGACATCCGAAAAGAACAAATCATCGCAGTTTCCCTTGTTAACTTGACCTTTCATCAAGTCTAATGTATCCTTATCGATTAACTTATGCTCAAACTTCACTTCTTCTATTTGAAATAAGTCATTTATAGGCTTAACAACAGGTATGCCTAACTTGCACAAAGCTACAAGAACGGCTCTCTTCTCCACAACATCAAGGGAATTATTGAATTCTGATGCTGCCTTGTCGAAAGTTTGTCCTTGCTTGACATAGCGACAGAACACATCCAATGCCTTGATTGCAATCTTACGCACCTTATTCACTTTTCGGTTCTGGAAGCTATGTTGAAACCATGCTCCGAAATAACCTCCAAGAAAAGCACTCAAGAGTGCTAACAATATACTTATGATTATTTCCATAACATTATCTCCTCATTTGTTTGGCAACAAACTCCAAATAGTCAACAAGACACTTGAAGTTTTCAATTTGCTTGACATAGACAGAAATTTACTTTTCTACATTTTCTTTCATATATCCCAGCAAAGCTTCAAATCTCTTCTTTCGAGACCCTATCGACTTTGTAGATTGCTGCATAGACTGAATATACTTTTGTATATATGGATTCGTTTCCTTTAGCTTAACCTTCGTGTAAAATTCCAAGAAACACTTCTTGTATAAGTTTACATCTTTATCATCTTTAAATAAATAGTAAGCAAACATCCACATTGCATATAGATGAGAAACACTATTTTTATAATAGAGTTGCATATCCTTTATAAGAGTATCCAAAATAGATGCAGTCTCTATGAATGCTTCTTTCACACCTTCCATAAGTTCATCATCCATAGCATTATCAATAAAGTATTTCTTATATAATAGATCAAGCTGGGATTTATTACTATCAACAACCTTGCCTTCTGCCAATGAGAAATATAGCTCAGAACAATACTCTATATCTTCATATCTTACTTTATCTAATCTATTAAGAATATGATTAAAAGGATTCACTTCTGGCAATGTTGACAATAATTCATACAACTTATATTGGCTATACATCGCTTTTCTAAACTCTTGTGCAGACAGTGGTTCACCATTTCGGTTCAACCTATCGAAAACAGCATTTATAGTCTCTTCCTCATCCGAATCGATAAATACAACGCTAATCTGATACTGCCAAAACTCACGTTTAATGTCTACATAACCCGGTTTCGCCCAATCCTTGAAGTATGTACCATCTATAAACTGCTCGCAATAGCCATCATCAGAAGAATCTACTGGTAAAGCCAAATTACCTTCTATAAATTTAAATATTGATGTCAAACGTTGTTTGCCATCAATAACGTCATATTTCGTTTTGCCAGAATCTTGATCTATGAATTCATGAAGGAAGATTGGTGGAATAGGAAAGTTCTTAACAATTGAATCAATAAGAAAAGATTGCTTTTCTATATTCCACACCTCTGAACTTCTTTGGTACTTTGGATCCAAATTGATTTTATCTAAACTTTTAAACTCCCAAAGAGTAGCTATCGTAAAATCTGTCTCATGTCGTTTAAACCTTTTCATAATTTCATTAAATTAGTAGAATTTGGAATTACTACATACTGATCAAACAATGTCATAAGTACTGCATTTAGCACCTCTGGTGGATTAGGATTCACCATAACCAAATGCTTTATATCACTGGGCATCTCCGAAAGATATGTATCTATCTCTTTGCGATCAACATGCCAATAAGAGACACCACAGATAACTACACTGTCATCTTTCTTCAAAGTCTTTGCCAAAACTTTTATGTGATTACGTATATCCGTAGACCAAGATTGTTTTAATCGGGAAGAGTCACCTGCTGGAGGAATAAGTGCATTTATAATATTCAAACAATCTAAATTCTTGTTGTCATATCTAAACTCATCTAATTTATGATTATCAAAAGAATTACGATTAGGAATACTATATGCCGCCCTGTCACGTTTTGTAGAATGAAAAGCAATAGAGCCATGAGGCTTGTAGATGTGTATTTTTTCTTTTGTCGAAGAAAAGCCATCTATACTATAAGGTATAGAAAACATATCCAACAAATTTTCCAGCCAAACATCATAGTTTAAAGACACTATACTGACCGCCTTTATATTACTATCTGCATTCAGCTGCCTCAAATATTTAGTCCATCCCCAACTTTTAAGTTTCCCTTTAGCTTTTGTAATATCGACTTTTCGTGTATAATAGACAAAAAGAGACATCAAATATTGTTCTAATTCATTATAAGCACGTATATAAATCTTGTCCTTAATCTCCGTACGCTGCGGTAAAATATTGGCACATGTAATAACTTCTTCTATTATTTCCAAAGCTTGCTCCTTATCAAGATAAGGACGTGCCCCCAATGTCCACAAATTGGGACAATTTTGAAATGACAGGAAACCAGGCGCTTCGGTTTCTGGCCATGGTACATCTGCGCCACATGCAAATAAATTATTCAAATTTATTACATCAGACTTACCTATGGTTTTCATCATATCAATAGAAAAGCCATTGCCAAGAAGTATAAAAACATTCTTTTGAGATGCCATAGTTTTAAACTTTAATTTAATTTTTGAAAAACTCTTTGCCAATTTTCAAAGCTAACTCAGAAGTCTTAATGGGTTCTATTTTTAACATAGGTAATTCTTCGTTATGATTATTTCCTACGATATCACCTAAAACTTGTTGCTTTGTCAAAATAACAATATGTGAACAATCTTCCGTTTGTTTTGCCAATACTCCTTGCACTTCTTTGCGATTATTCTCGTTACCAACAATAATATACTTTACATCCGAAAAAGAAAAGTTCACACCGTTTTTACCCAATATTGATTTTTTATATCTCTTTTTAAAATCTTGATACTGACTCTCAAAAAGGCACAGTTCGTAGCCTTTAATATCCTCCTGATGAGGAACTAGTCTTACTTCCTTTTCATCATAGAAACGATATTTTTTATATCTTCTATTAAGCAAAACTCCTTCTATTGATTTCATATAAGCAAAGGGAAACATAGCATTTTCAATTACAGACTTATCTTTTGATGCAGCAGCCTCTACAAGCCTATTAATCATTCTTTTCTTATAATCAGAATTAGCATGACAATAGCAAACTGGATTAAAACCGTTTTTCTCTCCCCATTCTCTAGACAATCCAATAGCATAATCTCCATATGCCCATTTTGAATCAGTAAATTCAGACAAAGGCAAATCACAAAGACTTATCATTGGAAAAGCTATTCCTCCTATCTTTCTAAAAGACAATATGTTTTCCAAACTATAAGAAAAATACAATTTCTTTGCCTTGAGAATGCCCATCAAACCGTCCTTTTTAGTTTGATGCCATAAAACATTTGAACTCAATCCCATAGTAATAACATATTATTCGATATATTGTAAATCACCGTTAGAACGTAACTACTGATTTTCAGTAGTTAGCACATCCAACATTTTTCAAAAAAAGCATATTATTAATTGGTATTGCCAGAGCTTCCACTTAGGCTGCCTTGACATTCACCTTTTTGTTCGAGTTATAATTACATGGGATTAGGGACATAATAAAATTTTCGAAAACCTACCTTCAATAGTCTTTGCGACCCTTTCGGTTCCCCCAATTCTGGGGGACAGAAATCTTCCTTACCGTTAAAGAAGGCTCCACCTTTCTCACCAAGCCTCTCTTCAATAGTCTTTACGACCCCTTCGGTTCCCCCAATTCTGAGGGACAGAAACCCTCAGGGACGAGAGGATGTAACCGCCCTCCGGTGCTCATAACCGCTACGCTATAAGGTTGGCGGACCATCAAAGGTCTCGCCAGGTTGTGCGGGATGGGACCGCCTGGCTATAGCTTGCTGATTAGGACAGCCAGAATAGTTCCTCATTGCAGTATCGCTCTGCACTTGTCGCCACTCGAATGAGGAATATTGTTTTATTCTACTTTTGATAGGATTACTTCTGGGGAGGTACCCATCAGGGTTATGGCGGAAATCTTATGACCGCCATTGGCGTTTAATGAATGACCACAATGATAGAGGCGGTCATCTATAATAAGCCAGCGGTCATGGGACTCGTTTCGCCATTTTCTAATATTTATATGATTGTTGGGGAAAAGGCGGTCATGCTCATCCATGAGACGTTGCATTCCTTGACCTACCCCTACAGTATAAACTGTCGCTGTTACTTCAGGTTTGCGAACATCTAACACGCTCAGGGTTAGCGATGAAACATAGCCATCTATGATGATTACTCGATGATTGGCTGAACGAACAAGGTTCTCCAAAGCAACTCTTGCAGTATAAAAATCACCTTCGAAGAAGACCATCTCTGCAGGAGGTGTCGAAGTCCGAATAAAGAAATCAAGCTGCTGTTGCTGCTTAGCCTGAGTATCCTTTATTCGTTGCATCTCATCATGCTGCAACATAAGTTTGCTATCAATACGTTGCTCCATTTGTAGCATCTGCTGATGTACAGCATATCCACGAAGAAGATATTCCTTCAAGACGTTGTTAGCCCATTGACGAAAGCGAATACCTTGATGACTATTTACACGAAAGCCGACTGATATAATCATATCAAGATTATAGTAATCCATATTACGTGTAACCATACGATTGCCTTCTTTTCTAACTGTTCGGAATTTCCGAACAGTTGCCGACTGCACCAATTCTCCTTGCTGATAAATATTAGTAATGTGCTCACTAATATTAGCTTTACTAGAACCAAAAAGTTCCACCATTTGAGCTTGCGTAAGCCATACCGTATCTTCTTCTATTTTTACTTGAAGAGAAATACTTTCATCTGGTTGGTAAAGTACTATCTGTGAATCATCAGCCATAGGCTGTATATTATTGTCGTTTGCCATAATCATACATTTTAGCGCCAAAAGTACGATTTTTTCGAATCCCTCCGTCTCCCTTTAGCCAAAGGGAGCTCCACATCCTAACCAAGCCTTCCCTTCTCAGAAAGGAAGGATGTAACCGCCCTACTCGGTGCTCGGAACCGCTACGCTCTAAGGTTGGCGGGGCATCAAAGCCCTCGCCATGGTTGTGCGGGATGGGACCGCTTTGCTATAACTTACTATAACATTTTACTCAGATAACTCATATTAGTGGGCTACCAGCCAAAAATGTCACTATGTGTACCTGTATCGGTTAAAGCAAGACTCTTCATTAATTCATCCAAATCATTAGTAGCAAAGAGTTTTTCATTCTTTGCTGCTTCTAATGCCTTGTCTAATCTACAATCCTTAGGGGCTTTTTGCTTTTTGGCAACCCACCCGAATTTCTTAATCAATGATTTGAAAAGAGAAATATCGGTTGCAGGAACATCTAATGTATATGTAGCTGTATTCATAATTGTATCTCCTTTTTTAAGTGCAAAAATAAGGTTTTCCGTGAATGTATACCAACGTTTCCATTTTTATGCGACAAGAGCATTCTACAACTTAATCTTCTTCAACGACTTCGAGTAAATTTCTACTTATCGTAAGCGTTGCACCACTGATATACTTGATTTCGCTGCCGATGACGGCTTTCTTGCCATTATAGCTCTGTACGTATGCTTCAACACCTTTCATGCTACCTGCTACCACTCGCACTTTGATACCTTTCTTCAAAGGAACAGGGGCAGCAGTGACAGGCTCTTCATCATTCTCTACAAAATATCGATAGTTGGCAACAACCTGGTCGGGAATTTGATATATTTTCCTTTGACCTGGCATCGTCAGCATCTTGTACACATCCGAACGGAAGCGGATATTGTCAAGTTGTCTCGGAGAAACATTGCAAAAGATGAAAGTGGAAAGAAATAGCTTTTCTTTCACTTTTCGCTTATTGGAACGTTTGTCTATATAAACTACTTTTACCTTGGGAATCCAGTAATCAAACCAAACATGATTGTGATTAAGATTGATTCGTATAGAATCAGCTATTCTCGTTTCACAGTTCACTCGCACTACAGCCACATACCATCCTGCATCAGCAGGTTTTTCAAGCCCTTCATTAGGCTTTTCCGGAACCTTTTTCTTAGCGTTTTGTTCACTTTTTGCCACGGCTTCGCCGTCGTCCCCTGCAATAGTGGACGTAACCTGTGATTGTATATTTGTCTCTTTCATCATGCGAATCAAGTTCGTTTTTTGATGACGTTCATCTGAATCTCGATATAAGAGACACAGAATCTCCTTGCAAAAATACGAAAATTGTTGGAAACTAGCAAATTATGCGTGTTAAAAAATTAATATCATTCTACGAAATTCTACATTATTTCAGCATTCTTTTCGTACACAATCTTCTAAGTCGTTGATTGAAAGAATGTTTTTCGGTTTTCTGTGTCTCTTATATAGAGATTCAGAAGAACGGGAGTGATTGAGGGAAGGATTTTGAGGACAAAGGAATCGGACAGCTAATCATTCCAAGGGTTGCAGACTATCATGCTCTTGGATCAGGAGTACGTCTGTGATTAGAGGTTTCCGTTATTGGAAATAGACTAACCAACCCTTTCTTGCCAAGTGTTTTGAAACATGATTTCACGACACGGGGGAATGAGAAGTACACCCTGGTCAAAATAGAAAAAAATAAACAATGATACAAGCAGACAAAGAGGAGAGTTGGTACGCACTCAAGATATTTTTTGGGAAAGGAAAGCCTATCAAGGCATATTTCGTTGCCAAAGGGATAGAACATATTTATGATGTGAAACAAGCATATTGGGACAAGAATAAGAAAAAGAGACTGGTGAAGGAAGTTCCTATTATGCCATCTCTTATTCTTTTCCGTACCACGAGAATAGAAGCAGAAGAGATGGAGCGTATGTTTCTCAATAAAGTGATGCTCTATCGTGGCAAAAATTCTGAGAACTTGAAAGAACCTTCTAAAATTTCAGAACGTGAAGTGAAAATCTTCAATATTGTAGCAACTTCTGGTGTTGAAGGACTGGATTTTTACGATGAGTATAATCCCAAGTTTACCAAAGGCGACAAGTTCCGAGTCATTGAAGGTCCTTTGAAAGGAGCGGAAGGCTATGTCGTCCGTATCAAAAAAGATCATAAACTTTATGTGAGTATCAAGGGGTTGTGTGCTGTTACGACAGGATATATTCCTAAAGCATACTTGCAAAAAATCGAATAGAGTATATGGAAATGTCAGATATTAAGCAAGTGGTACTGACGAGGAAAAGTACCTCGCCAGTAACAGAGTATTAATCGAGATGATGATGAGCAGCCCAGCTGACCGCATCCAAACACGGACACTCTTTGGGAGTAGTCCCCGGCAAATCCCGATGCCCCACAATCTTCGCTTTCGGAAAGAGAATCTTCAGATTCCTGAAAAGGTCAATGAGTCTCGTTTCCTGCTCAGTTGTCATGGTGTTGCAAGGTTTGCCTTGCTCATCGAGCCCTCCCTCATGGCAGATGCCGATAGAGCATCTATTATAAGGTCTGGCATGAGCACCAACCTCCAACAGCATCCGGTGCTGCGTCATCGTTCCATCCTTACGGATGTAGAAGTGGTAGCCGATGTCATAAAACCCACGAGCCTTATGGTCACGGCGCAGCTGTTCTACACTATAGTCCTCATTGCATCGGCTAGCTGAGCAATGCAAAACCAGATATTTAATGTCGTTAGCCGACATATATTGACTTTGTCTCATAATTCACAATTCATAATTTAACATTCAACACTTAACATTTAACATTGCTATAAGGCATTTGCGCACGAGCTTACTCCCAGTGCAGTAAGAGCTGCAATCAAAGCTTGAACAGCAGCATTCAAAATTGAAACCCAAGAAATCTTCTTGGAACCATCATTAAAATTCTTCATAATCAGAAATGTGTTTAAAAGTGAAACATAAGTTTGAAGGGGTGACTACACCCTGCATTATGCAGGATGCAGTCACAGGGAGAATCCTACTCCAGGCCATCACCGCCACCGTCGGTGCCAGAGTCGGTACTGTTTCCACCGCCAGGGTTTGGTGTATCACCACCATCACCCGATGGCTTGTTGTCATTCTTGTCGTCCTTGGTAGGCTTCTTCTTCGCAGCCTCCAGGTCAACGGTAGTCTCGTTCGCCTTTTCAGCCTTGAGCAAGGCAGCTTGACCAGCACGGCTTGCCACAAGTTTGAACTCAGCTTTATCAACAAGGTTCTCAAAGTCCACACCAGGGTTAAACTTGATGTTCACCGACTTGATGTTTTCCTCGGTAAACTTCTCCAGCGACTCCGCACCCTCACAGTTGATGGAGATGCTAAAGACACCAAACTCACCGAGTTTAATCTTGTTGCCGTTGAGCAGTTGCTCTACAATGCAGTCGCACATGTCCGACAGGATGGCTTTCACCATACCTCGGCTGTAGCCAGCGTTATGTGATGCAATGTGCTTGCAAAACTTGTTCAAGTCCCAGATTTCACGAACTTGGTTCTTGGCATAAGCCTTTTGAGGCTCCTCTGGTTTGATAGGATTACCCATCATGTAAATAGAATACTCAATCATAATCGATTCCTTTCTTTTAAATTGTTAATACTAAAATTGTCAGCTACTCCAAACTTCGAATGTCGAGCCCCCGGGTATTGAATTCTTCACTCATCACTCTTCGTTCTTCGTTTAAGCTGTTGCAAAGATACAACATCTGTGGTCCGAAAACAATTCCGTTGAAAGGCATTGAAAAACGTTGAATATCTATTGAATAAGGTTAAGAAAATCATTAAGAAATCATAGCCAGCAAATCATTTTTTACCCTTTTACCTTTATACGATGTCAGATGTAACTTTCAATATATACGGAGGCAATAACCAAATCCTCCCCAACGCTACAAAGGCAGAGCAAAACTTCTATGGTGACCAGTTCGCAGAGAAGACGCTTGCCAAGGATGGCGAAGCACCTCAACCTCTCACTGAGGAAGAACAGGCTTTGTCTATATATATAAATAAGGTGGAATCCTTGCGAGGCTACATCACCCTCCTTCGCTCCTGCAAGACAGCGAGAGACCTGGGCGAGGTGGTGGCAACCATGCGACAGCAAGAGCCATCCCTCACCGATGAGCTGATAGTGAAGCAGAGTTTCATTTCCCTTCTCCTTCCCTTTGTTCCGAAATGGGAGAAAGGGAAGACCATCGACAACATCCGGGTAGCAATCAATACTGCCTGGACGGCCCGCAAAAAGACTATCCGTCAAGCAGGTCGCTAAAACACCCTCAAAAAAGTATCTTAAGATACATGGGCAAGTATCCTAAGATACTTCGCCAAGTATCCTAAGATACTTTGGAAAGTATCCTAACCCTCTTTAAATTCATATTTATGTCAGAAGAGCAAAATACATTCGATATCAAGCAGAGTAACGTGCAGATATTGCCTAATGCAAAATATGCCATACAGAATTTCTATGGAGCAGAATATGCCAGGAAAGTGCTGAGCAACCGTCCTTGTAACAAGGAGGCCATTGCAGAAAGCTCTATACTCGACATGTTTTACTATAGTGATACCAAACCATGTCCAGTCTCCAACGAAATCATCCGCAAGGAGATACTTGCTTTGTGCGAAAAGCGTTTGGTAGAAGATAATGTTCTTTGCCTATATGGTGAAGAGGGTGTTGGCGTTTCCACAGTGCTGGCGCAGTTTGCCAGGGAGCATGGTCGTAACTGTATGAGCTATTTCAACGATGGCCTTGACATTATGTTGATGGATGCGGATGTGATGGAGCACAGCGTTGTGGAGCAATTGTACTGGTATGCCTACGGGGCAGATGAACTTTTCGACATTAGGGATGCAGAGAAAGCCAACATTACTGCATTATGGCCATCCGTTTATCGGAAAATCAAACGTTCTGATAAGCCATTATACTTCGTTTTTGATGGTTTTGATCATGTTCCGCCAGAAAAGGTTGAGAGTGTCAAACGTTTTTTAGAGAAGATGTTTTGGAACAATGGTCGCTTCATTTTTTCAGGCAAGAAAGAAGATATCAAGAATATCATACCTTCCTGTTCCAAGTTGAGTATCAGTGAATACGAGATAATTCCGTTTGGTGATGCCGACGTAAAGGATTATTTCCGTAAATCGGTTTCAGACATCAATGAAGAAGAACTTCAAGCCCTATGCGACATCACAAGAGGATTGGGAAGCCGCATGGAAACAGTGCTCAACCGTTATATAAAGAAAGGTAAGCTGAAGGATTTGGTTGCATCAAATGCATCAGGCACTACCGATTTGTATGATGCTGATTTTCATCATATATTTGATACAAACGAAACTTTGACATATGATTTCTTCGCTTTATTGACCTATACGGAGTTTCCTCTTCAAGTGCCAGTGGCAGCAGCCATCTTGTCGCTGTCAGAAGATGAATTTCTTGGGGTGTCTGAGAAATATAAGGAGTTTGTACATATAGATCCGTCGGGTATTTGTACCCTCATCAATGAGGGCTTTCATAAATACCTGAAGCGTCAGTTGACGAGTTTGAAGCAGAACATAGAGTTGAAGATACTCCATGTTTTGCAGATGCCACAATATATGATTTCCCATTGCAGCTTCATCCCACCCCTCATGAAGACTTTGCATAAGACAGACCAGCTGGTAAACTTTCTCAGCAGGGACAATATCCAGAAGATACTTGTCAACAAGCATTCTCAGGCAGCTCTCAACGAGCAGTGCGAGTTTGGCTATGAAGCCTGCAAGGATGAACCGGAGAAATATGCGGCAACCCTGTTCCGTTTTGCTCTCAATAAGTCCATGTCTCGTGAGATTGAGAAAAATGAGTTGTGGGACAACGAACTGGAAGCTCTTCTTGCCACTGGACATTCCGAGCAAGCATTGGCATTATCTCGTAATGTGTATCTTTCAGAGGAACGCCTGAAGTCATTTCTGCTTATAGCCAGAAAGAAGGATTTGTTGAACCCTTCCGACTATGAGGTACTGAAAGAGAACATTAACCAACTTGTATCTACCATACAGTTTGAGAAAATACCAAGCAAAGCCATTGAGTTGGCAAAACTCTTGATGCCAATAGATTATGAGTCAGCTATAGCCATTGTTGACAAAGTGGCAAAGGCAAATAAGGAGACAGTTAATGCCGATAGGGTTTACACGTTGATGTCAAACAAGACGGATGCAGAAACAGGAAACGTAACCAATTTCGATATGGTCAGTGCCAAGATTGAGGACGATGAGTTGCGCACGTTCACTCATGCCGCCAAGAACTTGTTTGCAGATGTCTCGGTTGATTACTTCTTGGGTGAGTTGGCTAAACTGCCAAGCAATTCCCGTAAGCTGCATTTGTTGCAGATATGGTTGCCTGAGCATGAGAACAAGGAAAATATTGGCAAAGCTGTTTTGCAAGCTATTCAATTGATAGTGGCAGTTTCAGATACAGATATGCCGAAAGCTAAGATTCTCAACACCGTTTGTCATTCTATGTCAAAGATGACGCCCGAAGAGATGAAAAAGGCTATGGCTTACATAGAATCTCTCACCGACACCATTAAATACCCGACGTTTGATTATGTGGATGCCGAACTGACTATCATTGAGGCAACAAAAGATATCCTTCCTGAGGAGAGCAAGTCCCGACTTGAACTTCTGTATCTCTACATATGTGATTTGGAAGACGAATCGGTTCGTGTGTCTTGTCTGTCAAAACTGTTAGGCAGGTTTGACTATCTGGGCAAACGGTCAGAGACAGAGAATACTTTGGGCTGTTCCACTGGCGACATACGCCGTGACATCATATCGGGTATTCGACACCTTTTGGAAGAAACCGCCTATCATCTGAAAGTAGTTGAAGAGCCAATCAAGGCATTGGTATGTGATTACCCAACGATGATAGATGAGTTGATAGACCAAATCAACACAACGGAACGCAAGAAGCGAGCCTATTCCTTGGCTGCCAGTCAGTATCTGTTGAAACAGGAAGAGAAAAAGGTGAAGCTGGATAAGTTTTTCGATTTAATTGCCAAGACCGACAATACCTACGACAACCGTGAGAACCCTCTCGAATTACTGTCTCGCATGTTGTATTATGCCGAACAGATAAATCATGAGGCATTCCTTTCAGTGTTGAAAGCCAATTTTCATTATTTTGAGAAATTGGAACGTCCGTCACGCAAGGTTATCATCTTTATGCGTATATACTTGTGGATGACGAAACACTTTCCAGATGATTCATTTGCCAATAGGATTAAAGGTTTAGTATTAGACAATTGGCAGTCTATAGAGATGTTGAAAGAAAGAATCGAATGTGGCTTTTTCCTGGCAAAGAACTTTGCCAAAGTCTCAAGCGATGATGCCGAGGACATCCTGAAAAAATGTCGCAAGATGAAGACTGAGTGTTTCTTGGCATCATCATCTTGTATCACGGCATACGATATAGCCCTCGAACTTTATTCCCGTTCAATGGGACTTCTTGTACGATATGGCATGTGCGAAGACGAACAGCTCTTGACGCAGTTTGCAGATGATATAGATGCGCAGTTGTCAGATGGCGAGAAAGCTGTTATTTGGAGCAATATCGCTTTGGAGTACTATCTTGCCAACGATACCAAGCAATTCAACCAACTATGCGGAAAATATTTCCCTGCTCATTTTGACACCTGTTCGGTATTGGATCAGAAAATAGTCATTTTTGGCATTGCGCCAGCCATGTTCTATTATAGCAGGGATACCCTTTATTCTCTCTTGACCCGCTACGATGAGCAGTTCATGAACGACTGTTTAAAGCATGTAACAGAATTCATCTTCTGCAAGGAAGTCTCTCTGTCTGGGGTATCTGCGGAATATCAGGCATACCCATTGGAATACAAGGACTATCAAGACCTTATAGCCATTCTGGAGCATTCTACCAACGATGAAATTTTCTATCAGGTGGTCAATATCATTGCCAAGAGTCTGAAAGAAGGAAAACCTAAGCAGACATTAAGTAGTAATCAGAAGAATGCAATTGTCAATGAGATAGAGCGAATCGTGAACGAGAAACTTCCTACTCGCTTTGGCATCCAGCATGATGGTTATAAGATAGCCTGTCTTGCAGCTTTGCGCCATTCTAAATCAGAGTTCTCTAATAAGGACAGCAAAACCTGGTTTGATGCCATTGATCGTATCGACAACAAAGCAGACAAGGCATTCCTGTTTCTTCAGATAGCCCCTTATTTCCAGAAGAAGGGAGACAAAGAAGTGTTCTTTGAAAAAGGCATAGAACTGGCAGAGTCAATATCCTCTACTTTCGATAAGGTAAACCGACTCGATTTGAGCATCAATGAGTGTGTGGAGAATAATCTTGGCAACCTGGTTAAGCCTGTTGCCGAAACTGCCATGCGAAGCCTTCGCCTGAATGGAACGCTCGATGATTATAAACGCTTGATAGATATGGTTTATCAGCACAAGCCAGAATTAGCGGAAGAGATGGTTAACAATCTCGACAAGGATCCAGCCCGTGTGCAATATAAGAACCGGTTGCTTAGTCATATATCATCAGCTAAGAAGTTGAAACAGGCACACGACAAGTTAGATACGATAGATAACCTTAACCGTCGTGAGCAAGTGAAATTCTTTACCAAGCAACTTGACAACCTGCTTAACGGCAAAGGCCAAGTGTTGGAATTGAATCGCATTCTCGACCTTTCCATCAAGCACATTTACGACCATAACATAGATGATGCCAAATTTGCTATTTTGTATATCATGGAGGATGTGTACCGCAAGTACAAGCAGTCTAGGCAGAACAAGGACTTCTTGCTCAACATGCATCGTGCCTTCCGTTACAATTTGAAACTGGTCCTTTCGTTGGCTGCCGACACCAAAGAACGGATTGACCGTGTAGAGAGTTTGATCCGTACAAGTACTTTCACCGATGATGGCTATATCCAAGTAGGAGAAGAGGAGAAAGCCAAGGCTTACATTTTGAATTGGTATCAGTCATTCAATTACAACACACTGACCATTATCGACCCATATTTCAAGCCACAAGACCTCGCTATTATCAAGCAGCTCTGCGACATCAACAACGATTTGGAGATAAGAATACTTACCCATCGTCAGAAATATCAAAATGAGGATTACACCACATCATGGAGGTCTATTTCATCAGGAGTAACCAATACCCTTAGCCTCAACTTTGTATGGTATGACGACAATTCAAAGGATGGTCCTCTTCATGACCGCTATTGGATATGTTCTGACGATGAGAACGACGAGCACCAAGGCATCACCCTCTGCTCCATCGACAGCCTCGGCAAAAAAGAAAGCTCTATCATCGAAGTGGATGGTGGCAAGATTCTGTCTGCCCTCCTTTCTTACTCAAAGTATGTATATACTCATGTAAGGAAGATGGGAGGAAGAGAGTTGAAATATGATGAGATGGAATTGGATTAGAAGGAATAATTGAAAACGAGTATTTATGAATATAGGTTCGATATTTAGATATTTCTTATGGTGGATGATGAACCTGGCATCAAGTTTATTGATAGTTAGCCTCTATTTCATAAAAGCACAGGTAACTTTGTTCTCTATAGGAATTAACTGGCTTGATACAATATTAACGATGTGTGTTTTCTTAGGAACACCTCTACTGTTGTCAGGAATGTTTGTTCTGCTTACAAAAGTAGTTAGTCCCAAAGATTCTTTACGGCTGCCAGTGCAAAAAGTTAGTAGTGCAAATAAGGATTACCTGCCTGTATATCTAAGCTACTTCTTTGTGTCTTTGAGTATACCGGGTAGTTCTCAGGAGGGTATAGCCTATGATGTATTAGTTGTATTTTTCCTTATTATATGGACATTTACATCTCTTACTACAACATATTATTTTAATCCTCTTCTATTATTGATGGGATATAAGTTCTATAATGTGACTTCAAATAATGGGATAGAATTATTTGTAATTTCACGTAGAGTTATACGTAAGAATGAAACAAATATAACCTTTCCGAAATTGAAGAAATTGACAGAATTAGTTTACATAGAAATATAAAAGCCAATGGGAACATTAATAGCGAAAATAAAAAGTGAGGCTCAATGGGTAAAAATTTGTGACCAAATTGAAATCGATGTCTTGAATCAATTGGATTTGTCAGATTCTATGGTATATGATCCAAATAACAATGTTGCTCACCAATGGTTTAGGATAGAACATCTTAGCAATACAGCATATTTAAATGAACTGTTTAGCAATCCTATAGAAGCAGGAGAGTTAACAACAATCAATGTGAATCAGCTAGATGACATGAAGTATTTTGCGTATTATGCGAACAGCAAATTTTATATTCAGCGCATGTTGACGGGGTGTTATATTAAGAAGGCTAGTTTTTGGAGTTTTGGTGATAATATTCAATTTACCAATGATAATAAGATGGTGACTATAAATCCAATTCCGGATGGTGTGTATGACTTGACTACAGATACACTTTATTTTCAAGAATTAAATCGTTTGTACAACATATTCTCTAATATTAAAAATGAATATGTTCAAGGTACTTCAGGTTCAATTCATGAATTCTTGGCAAATGATATGATAAGTTTGGGAGAGAATTTCTCAGAGGATAAGGTTAGCTTGTCTAATAGAAAAAGAATATCAGAAGTAGCTAGAGTTTATAATACATATTCGGAAATACAAAAAGAAGAACTTAAGAGTTATATATGCCAATATAGCAATGGTGATTTGGAATACAATGAACAGGAACGAAAGTTTAAAATTAATGATGATACAGATTTGCGCCTGTTGTTATTCGGTATGCAGATGCGCTTCTACAAACAACCATTGAACGATGAGGTACAGGTGGCTACAAGTACGACAAGTATCAGAAATCTAAAATAAACTTATGTTACGAGAATGTTTTATGATAGCAAAAGAATATTGTATAGCCTTTTGTGAAGGCTACTTCTACGCCCAATTAGGCGAGAGGCTTAACGATGGTAAAGTGACAGAACATACACTGGACTTAGCTAAGGAAACGGCTCAAACCTTTATGGAGCAACAGATAGCCTATTCTGGTTTTGAGGAAAAGCAAAAGCAGGTGATAAAAGAAAAACTTCATGAATGGGCAGATACAGCGATGGAAGGCTTCAAGAAACGTTTGCGTGAGAGCGGCGATTGATAGAATCTTGATGCTGCGCTAGCCGACAAACAATCGCAATTCTGTTGCGTAAGAACTCATCGGCAGCCCCTTGTGGGCACAGGCTCCGCTGACGATACCAAAACTCTGGCGGAGGCTATAGCGTAGCCAGCTACATCCTCTCGTCCCTGAGGGAAGAGAGGCTTGGTGAGAAAGGTGGAGCCTTCTTTAATGGTAAAGAAGGACGGGATGATTTTAGAAATTCTTATTAAAGAACAAAAATTAAAACAAAAACAAAATGAATATAATCAAAACAGAAATAGAAGGCGTCCTCATTATAGAGCCACGCCTCTTCCGTGATGCTCGTGGCTACTTTTTCGAGAGCTTCAGCGAGCGAGAGTTTGAAGAAAAGGTTGCCCCAATCTTGGGACACAGTGTACACTTCTGCCAAGACAACGAGTCTATGAGCAGCTATGGCGTAATGCGAGGCCTGCACTTCCAGCGCCCACCTTATACCCAGAGCAAGTTGGTACGCTGCGTAAAAGGTAGAGTACTTGATGTAGCAGTGGATATCCGCAAAGGATCACCAACCTATGGCAAACATGTGGCAGTAGAACTGACAGAAGACAATCATCGTCAGTTCTTCATTCCAAAGGGCTTTGCCCATGGTTTCGCCGTTCTCTCAGAAACAGCAGTCTTCCAATACAAGTGCGATGAGTTCTATCATCCAGAGTCAGATGGTGGTATTTCTATCCTCGATGATACCCTCGGTATTGATTGGAAGATTCCTACAGAGCATGCCAATCTCTCTGAGAAAGATACAAAACATGCTATGCTGAAAGACTTTGATAGTCCATTCGACATCAATGTAGATTTATACAAGTAAACAAGATACTAATCATTTAACATTAAGGCAATGAAGGGAATAGTATTAGCAGGTGGTAGCGGTACACGCTTGTACCCCATCACAAAGGGAATCAGCAAGCAGCTGATACCAATCTTTGATAAACCGATGATATACTACCCAATATCAGTATTGATGTTGGCTGGTATCCGTGAGATACTCATAATCTCAACACCATTTGACTTGCCTGGTTTCAAACGACTCTTAGGCGATGGAAGCCAGTTCGGCGTCAAGTTCGAGTATGCTGAGCAGCCATCACCAGATGGCTTAGCCCAAGCCTTCATTATCGGTGAGAAGTTCATCGGTAATGATTCTGCTTGCCTTGTTTTGGGAGATAACATCTTCTATGGTGCTGGTTTGAACCAGATGTTGCATCAGGCTGTAGTAGATGCAGAGCAGAATAACAAAGCTACTGTATTTGGTTATCGAGTAAGCGATCCTGAGCGATATGGCGTGGCAGAGTTTGATGAGCAAGGCAATTGCCTGAGTATCGAAGAGAAGCCTGAGCATCCAAAGAGCAATTATGCTGTGGTAGGCTTATACTTCTATCCTAACAAGGTGGTGGAAGTAGCTAAGCATATCAAACCATCTGCTCGTGGTGAGTTGGAAATCACAACAGTAAACCAGGAGTTCCTGAAGGATAAGCAGCTGAAGGTACAGACCATGGCAAGAGGATTCGCCTGGCTTGATACCGGAACCCATGATTCCCTTTCTGAGGCATCCACCTTTATCGAAGTCTTGGAGAAGCGCCAGGGCTTGAAGGTAGCTTGCTTGGAAGGTATAGCATACCGTCAGGGTTGGATTACGGCAAAACAGTTGAGAGAGAATGCTCAGCCAATGTTGAAGAATGACTATGGCAAGTATCTCCTTTCAATACTTGAAGAGAAAGGTCAAACATTAAAAAAGAATTTAGAATATTAAGAGTACAAATCCCCCAACAGGTATTGTTCAAATGATACTTATAAAGTAATGAACTTGATGATTTTTAGTCAAGATCCCTGCTGTCTGAGAAAACCTAGCTTAGAATTTTAGTTCTTCCTAGAACTTTATCAGAACTCATTATATAATTGTCGAATTAGAATAGTAATCTGTAATTAGTAAGTTAGTTGTTGATTATGGGTAAAGAGCAATATATATCGAGGCTTATTGACTCTATGCAGACCACTGTTGATACATTAGGTAAAGAAGTATTGATGGCGATAAATAGAAATGAGGTGATGTTGAAGGAAAAAGCCTTTTCAGCTTATGCTTTTAATGCTTGCCTTATGGGAGTTGACTTTGTTTATATTAATGTCAGCATAAGTGCTCTTGCTGCTTTGAAGACTGATAATGTACATGCCAAGCGATACCATTGGAAGAATGTTGTTGCTGGAATATCTGAAGGTATTAAGTACATTTACACCTTTAAAGAGAACGAGAAGAAAACTCTGATTAGGTATTTGACGACTATCTTAAATGACTCTGGTATAATGATACCTGAAATCATAAAATCTCTTTCTGTTCTTCAAGATTTACTTGATAAGTTTACAGCAAATTGGGATGGTAAAGATATGAGAGATATTGCGCTGCATTATGACAAATCAACAGAAAAGCTTATAAAGGAAACTGTTGATATCACCGATGAAGAGCCTTATGCCTCCTTGCTGTCTGATTATTTGCAGATAATGAATATCCTTCATTCTATTTGCATGTATGGATTTATACAGAGTTTAATTAATTGTAATTTAAGTTTCAATGATATCCTTCAAAATGAAACAAGTAGGTATGTAGGTAATGACAAGCATAAGAAGGCGATTCATGCTTTGCTTAAAGAGGATAAGTTTAAAATAGCGATAGAAGAAAATCTTGAAGAATATGGAAAGCGATTTCTTGATAGTTGTTCGGTCTTTGAGAAACTTCATAAGGTTTATGAACTTTTGGGTTGTGAAGGTGAATTTAAACTTTCTAATAACCATTTCGGAAAGTTATATAAATTACATAACCTTTATTCGTTAGTGTTGTATTCTATGTTGGATCTACTTTCAATTACTGATTCCTATCTGTCTTCTAAAACGGAGTTGGAAGCTGCTTTGAATATGAGATATTTCTTAATTGTAAAGACATCGGTCTTGACTCATATTGTTGGTTATACAGAAAAAGAGGCGAGTATATCCCTATGGAATGAAATTAAAGGGTTTATTCCTGTATCAGATTCTCAACTCCATGATATGACCGCGACAATGGATTCTTATTTGAGGGAAAGCGTAAAGGATCAAAATATTAAAAGGAAAAGGGCAAAGTTGTTACATTTGTCATTTTCCAAAAATAAACCAGGAGATGTTAAAGAGATATTATCTGTGCTGGATACTTTTGATCCTCTATCGGAATTTTATAAAGTACTTAATTTAATCAAACTGTTGGTTAAGGTTATCAAATTCTTAGATCGTCTAATTGTATCAATGGATAAAGAAGTAACTATTGAAAACCAGAAACATCTAGATAAAATAAGAAGTATGTCTTCTTCTCTAAGAGATATGATTGAATGCAATGTCAAGGATAAAGTTCTGAAAGAGGAATTGGTGACATCAATAAACGATAATGAGTTTAAAATCATCGATTTGTTGAATAATCATTAGTACCGATAAATAGTATGGAGAATCTTCTCCCATACTTCGCTATCTAATATGAAAAGATAAAGATTACTAAAAGATTAATGGTTTGCTAGGATAGTAACAGTAAAAGTAGTATATTTGCAATTGCTAAATAAAAAGGTGTAGCTTATGGTACTAGGAGATTTTAAATTTTTAGGTGTTCCTTGTCATTCAATTGAATTGGATGACTTGAAAGTTTTTATGGCAGACGATGGTAGTGCCAAACGCATCCATTTTGCCACATCCCATGCTCATGCTTTAAGAAAAGACTCTCGTGGAAAACCTTTTGCTTGGTTTAATGTACCTTTCAGAAATACTATAGAGCCTTTAATGAAAAAAGAACTTGGAAGTTCTAATTTTGCATTGTTTTTGAGTAAAACGACAGATAAGCCTTTCCGAATGGTTTTTAACGAAAAGGAGTATGAGGATATTCTTGCTTTTATGGGCAAATATAAGGATATCGTATTCTTGCGTGATTGTTTGGATTTGTCTCTATCTCTGTCAATGAATAGGATAGACGAAAATACAAGGACTGAGATTGGCGAATTGGAATATCAGGCAAAGTATCATCCAGAAAGCTCTGAATACAGCAACGTGATTGCTTCTTTAACAGAACGAATGCAAGGCTTTTTGGATTCTATTCCTTTTTTCAAAGATGCTGATTATATTTGCGTGGTTCCAAGTAGTCATGCTTTTGTGAGAGAAATAGTGTCTGGTTTAAAAGGATTCGATTTTTCTGATATTTCAAGTTCTTTGTCTTGGAATAAAACATCAGAATTGAAAAATGCTGAAAGCTTGGAAGATAAGTTAGATGCATTGCTAAATTCTCATTTGTTGATAGCTGATGAGGTGGATTTGAAGGAAAAAAGCATTTTACTTGTGGATGATTTGTACAAATCTGGGCTTACTATGCAGTATGTTGCAATGATGCTGAAAAATGCAGGATGCTCTCGTGTTTTTGGATTGACTTTAGTAAAATCTTTAGGTAATAATTAGATAGATTATGGATTGGTCTGGTATTGAAGTTATTAAGATACTGTTTCGCTTGTTGAGGGTAAAGGGGATGGGACCTGCTAGAGTAAATAAATTACTCTTTAGCATACGAAATAAGGTTACCACTCCTTTAGAACTTCAACATGGAGTGTCTGTTCGTCTAACAGAAGAACAGAGGTTGGCGTTTATGCAGGATTATGAAATTTCAGATAGATTATCTGATGTTCAGTATTTATCTATATTGGATGATAACTACCCAAAATCACTATTGGATGAGTTGGGTATGAATAGCCCGACTGTATTGTCTTATAGAGGAAATGCAGCATTGCTGTCCAAAAATAAAGTTGGTTTCAGTGGCTCCAGAAAGGTGTCGGATAAAGGTTTGGGGATTGCAACTGATATAGCTACGCAACTTTCCGGTCAAGGCTTTTGTCTAGTATCTGGATATGCTAATGGTGTGGATATGATAGCTCATAAAACAGCTTTAGCTAATGGAGCCACAACCATTTTAGTATTGCCGGAAGGCATAAGTTATTTTTATGTAAGGAAAGAAATTGCTCCTTACTGGGATTGGAACAGAGTGTTAGTTATAAGTGAATTTGATCCGCAAGCAAAATGGATGGTTTCGCGTGCAATGAAAAGAAACAGTACTCTTATAGCTTTAAGTCAGGCAATGTTGGTGATAGAGGCTGGAGAAAAAGGGGGAAGTCTTGATGCGGGATTAAAGTCCATCGATTATGGAAAAAGATTATTTGTGCCCCAATATGCGGAGTTTCCTACTTCTGCATTAGGTAATGCATTACTGATTCAACATGGCGCTTATCCTTTAAGGATGAAACGCTCTAGTAAAAAAACAAACTTGGACATGTTGTATGCTTCTGTTGGAAGTTTACAGCCTGCAGAATCTTTATTTAGTTAAGGGAAATATGATGTGTAACAGTTATGTATCATGCAATAGACATGATGCATAACTGAAGTTTTTCCCATACCTTTTTATCTAGCATGAAATAAGGGATAGCCTTTTTACTATCCCCTGCAAAATAGAAAAACAGATGTTTGATGCCTGGGGCATCAGCATATTCGTAGGTTTCGATTTTCACAATGTTGATGCCTTGCGACTGAAGAGCCGCAAGGAGTTGCTGACGTTGCTTTTTCGTAAGCTGCTTATACTTCGTATATATAGTATTAATATCGTATGTCATAACCGTTGTTTCTAGTTTATGAAATGATGGGTTTCTGATGGAACCCGCTGTTTATGGCTGCGAAGATAACAAAATAATTTCAAATATAGTTATGTTTCGACTAAAAACATTAACAATTTTGGGTAGTAAGGCGGAATTAGCCTCATTACTAGAGGGCAAATTGCTCATAAACACAGTAAATGCTCACTCTTTTAACACCGCAAAGAAGGATCAGCTCTTTGCTGATGCTCTGTAAGTATTCGGTGAATGCCGTATTGTGTGCCTAGATAAAGTTTCGTACCTTTGCACCGTGATTTTTAATTATTCAAATTATGGTACAAGGCAAGAAACAATTAAACAGCAAGCCAAAGTTCGCCGAGGTTGTAATCGGCAACAATGAGGCGAAGGAGATGCGTGAGTCTGCAAAAGTTCGCAACCGTCGCAATCCTTATTTAAAATTAAGCTATCCCAATGGTGTGACACTAATTCTCCCTGCTGACATCAGTATCGAACAGCTTCGAGCCTACATTAGTATAACAGTGTAGGCTTATGGCTAGAGTTTGTCAGTTGACGGATGACTTGAAGTACTACTTGTGCATGGAGCCAGTCGACATGCGAGGAAAAAATGGTAAACAATAAGGTAAACGATATGTTTGAACAGCAACAAAATACAGGGAAAAGTACGTCTTTGGCAGAGAAATATGCCAATGCCGTAGGCCAGTTGTCCGATGCCAATGATCGGGCAGCGCATGCAGAGCATGACCTGCAGGTGGAGCGCATTACTCGTCAAGACTTGATTGACGAGGAGGTGGCTCGCCGTGTTGCTGAAGCAGAAGAACGTATCAGAAAAGAGTTGGAAGCTCAATTAGCAGATAAGACCAAGGAATTGGAGGAACGTAATAAGGCTTTGGATAAGCGTGAGTCTGATGTAGATAAGAAAGCGGAGACAATCGCCCAAAATGTAAGTGAACAGGTTCGCCAGCAGATGTCTGCAGCTAAAACCCGTTTCGAGAAAACTGCGCTGAATCGTTTGGCTGATATGTTTGACATGTTCATGCAGGCGTTCATCGCCCTTGGTGACAAGGATTCTTCCAAAGGTCAGGAACTGTTGCAGAAGTATCAGCTTGCGGCAAAGGAAGCGCATGAGTCTTTGACGGATGAGATCAAGGATAAACTGGCCAAGGTTGAAGCTAAAAACAAGTCGAAGTCCGAGCAGATAGCCTCTCTTGTCAGAATGATATTTACTCAAAAGCGTGAGCGGGTAGTCTTTAGTAAGGAAGAACGTGATACTATCTATGATAAGGTAATGGCATCAGTTGAGTTCACTGATGAGGAAAAGAAACGTTACCAAGAGTGCCGTGAATTCTGTGAGGAATATCGCAAGCGCAAGGCTATAAAGAAGCTTTTGAATAGCCAGAAGGAACAGAAGGGGCATGGGCGAAATCCTATACCGGAGGATATGCCTCGCTTGGAAGAAAAGGTACTTTGGCCTGAAGGCTACATAGGACATGAGGATGAATATGTAATTGTTTACCAAGGCAAGGTGCAGGAGTTTATCGTGCCAGCCAAAGTACGCTACTTTGTTCAGCCATATCGTCGTCCTGTAGTTCGTCGCAAGGATGATCCAATGCAGAATCTCTTGCAGTCTCCTTGCTATGAGGACGTATTTTGGAAGAGTTATGCGTCCGCTGAGTTGTTGGCGCAGTTAGAGTGTAATAAGTATGTCCTTCATCAGCCGTTTAACCGGCAGATAAAGAAGATGAAACAGGATGGCTTGATACTCGCTCCTTCAACAGTCGATGACTGGCATCAGGGTGTATGCGACAAGATAGAACCTCTCTACAATCTGCAGAAGGATCGGGTAATGTCCAGTTTGCTGCTTGGCGCTGATGTGTGATGGTTACTCCGGCTATGATTGGCTGAAGAAGATAAATGGTCGTATATTGTGTCGCTGTGTCGTTCATGCCCGAAGACCAATGGAACGAGCCTTGAAGGAAAATCCTAATCTTGCAAAGATAGGTATTCTCTTCTACCAGAACATTAACCTGATTGAGGAAATGATAAAGGAGAAGAAACTTGAGGGAGAGGAGAAGGCACAGTTCAGGAAGGACCATGCTGAGCCACTATGGGAGGACTTCAAGCTATGGGCTGCAAGTGCCATCTTAGATGTGCCAAAAGACAGCAATATATACCAGGCATTGAACTATATGCTGCGCAACTATACAGAGCTGACCAATTATATAGACATCCCAGATATGCCTTTGGACAATAATGATACCGAACGCCTGATCCGTGACATGGTGATGGGTAAGAAGGCTTATTTGTTCTGCCGTGACTTGGATGCTTGTAAGCGTGCAGCAATGATGTACTCCTTGTTTGGAGCATGTAAGGTGCTAGATAAAAATCCTGAGCGTTGGCTTTGTTATGTGTTGAAGCACATAGATTCTACGCCTGAGGATAAACTTTATACTCTTCTTCCTGAGTTCTGGGAAGATGAGGAACAATAAAAATGAATTTAATATTTAGTCAAATTAAGGTATAACCTCCATTAGCTTGTGCTGATGGAGGGCTAAATTGCGTATTCTTGTCTCAAAATTAGAAAAATGATGCCGCCGTGCAAAGGTACAACATTTTTTTGAGATATGCAATACGGAGTTGAGCGGATACTTACGATGTATGGGTGAATGCAAGCAGAGAAGATATAACAGACTATGCTAAGACTCATTTTGAAATTGGTGATGATATAAGGTTTCATCATCTTGAAACAACAATGGATGGTGTGCCTATGGAGCTGCATTTCTTTCCTTGCTCTATGAATAATTCTCTTTATCATGCCAGATTGCAGAAATGGTTTCGAAGGAATGCGGATCTGCAATGCTCGCATATTGTGAGGTTGCCCGATGGGGCAGGGGATGTTGCTGTGCCAACGACAGCATTTAATGTTGTTTATCAGCTGACGCATCTGTATCACCATTTCTTCGATGAAGGGATTGGAATGAGGCAAATCATTGACTACTACGTCGTAATAGATGACTTTTGGAAAGTCAAAGAAAGTATTTCACAACCATCCCGTCCTTCCTTGCCTAAGGAAGGCTCCACCGCTTTCCCCAAGCCCCTTTCCCCTCAGGGGACAGGGGATGTAACCGCCCTCCGGTGCTCGGAACCGCTACGCTCTAAGGTTGGCGGACCATCAAAGGTCTCGCCAGAGTGTTTGTGCGGTGTAAACCGCCTCGCTTGCGATGCTCCTGAAGGGTTGAAGGCTTTGCAAAAGGAACTGAAGTATCTTGGCTTGTGGAAGTTTGCAGGGGCGGTGATGTATGTGCTGCATGAGGCATTGGGATTATCAGAGGAGAAGATGATAGCTCCGATGGATGAAAAGCGAGGAAAGTTGCTGCTATCCGAGATACTGGATGGTGGCAACTTCGGACAGCATTTTACTAAGTATGGTCATTTCACACAACAAGGTATGGCAAAGAAATACTTCCTGAAGATATGGAGAAATATGCACTTCGTGAGATATTATCCTGCTGAGGCTCTAAGTGAGCCTATCTTCAGAACCTGGCATTTCTTTTGGAGACTGAAGAATAAGAAATAATAGATATACGGAGAACTGCTCCCTCTCTGTAAGCAGTCAATCAGATTTAAAGACAATGATAACTAACGATTTATTCTTAGTGCTCAAAAACTTTCAAGGAGTGAGAGAAAAGCAAGGTGAAAACGAGAAGCTCACAAAGCTTGCAGTTCAGTTCATGATTGTGGCAGAGAATATATTACTTGGCGCATGCTTCGAAATCAATGGTATCAGGCGGATTTATCCTCTTGAAATAGAAATCTATTACCATGAGGAGGGTGATGATGGGCTTAAAGACCCCGTGATGTATCATACAAATGATCATGAAAACAAGCAACTTGATTATTATCCGTTAGGGTCGTTGAATTGTCATGTGTCTGGCATAGATATTACGTTTGAGAACGAAGAAAAACGTTATAGGGTATCCATTTTGATCAGGAAATACAAAGTATGCGATTATGATGGATGTAAATGGGTAACAAAGGAAAAGAAAGAGTGCGAAGTACGTTCTACCTATATCTACGAAGACATGTTTATGAACATACCATTATCTGATGGCATTACTATAAAATGGATACCATTCAAGTCTGCTGGTTCTCTTGAAAGGATATGTGTAAAGCCAAGAATTCATGTTGCCGAATATGAAAAGGATATAAATGGCAGGTATCAAAAAGTTGAGATCCCTAAAGATGAATACGACAAGCTCTCTGATGACAAGAAGAAGGCATACTTCATGTATTCTGGAAAGATACTGAAAAAGTGTAATCGTATGTGGAATTATTCTGTCGTAGATAAGCGATAATCTGTTGGCTACTGTTACTGCTTGGGCATAAATTCAAATGATTTTTCTTAAAAGATAATATAAAAGCATTCATTTTAGGACTTAACGTACCTAAAGTGATTGCTTACAAAAATAATAAGGTACAAAAAAAAGCGATATGAACACTGAAATCAATCACATATATATCGGTAATATTGACCGTCTACCTCAATGGGCTGGCATATCGACAGAAGAGGAAGTTAATGACGGAGAGTTATCTGATGATAACCTGCACAAGGTTGTTGGAAAGGTAAGAGAGTTGATAAAGAACTATCTGCAACTTGATAGTGTAAATTTCCTATTTGGAACAGGTTCTTCTATTCATCTTGGTGCTGCTAGTATTCAGAACATTCCAAAGCAAGCAGAGGAGGATATTATGAACTCTGTTGATAAAGAATTGCAAGAAGACTTTAAAAAGTACATAACGCAATTACAAAAATCCTTGAAAGATGCAAACGCCGCAAAGAAAGATGAGAAGTTCAAAGATGAAAGAGGATGGGATGTAATATATGATGGCACCTACATACGTGACTATAAAAAAGTAGAAGCAAAAGATGGTGAAAAGGATGCCCCAGAGAAGCAGTATGGAGAAATATGTGTAATGTTTGAGCTGTTGCTTAACTACTTAACGGCTATTTCTTATCAGAAAAATGCAGAGAATGATAAGGAAGGTTATGAACGTGTACACAAGCTTATAAATTCTCTGAAAGCATCTCTTTTTAATATATGTGATGTTCATAAACGTGAAACTAGTCAGAGGGATTTGGAGCGTATTGAAAAGAAAGGATTCAAGGAGACTTTTGCAACAGATAAGTATATCTTTCATGAAAAATTCCTGAAGTCGTTAATGCAACGCCCTTTAAACCTTCAAAGAGCCAATATATTTACAAGTAACTATGACTTGGCGTTTGAGTATGCCTTCGACAATCTTGGTATAAAATATATTGATGGATTTTCAGGATTTCATCATCGCTACTTTAAACCTGAAACATTCAATTATGACATATTCTATCCTGGTAGCACTACCGCAGGAAAAGTGCAAAGGATAGAAAAAGTAGTTCGCTACTTTAAGCTTCATGGCTCTATTAGTTGGGTTGCTGACAATAATCATTCTTCCAGCAACATTTATGGAATAGAGGAGATGCCGATAGATTTGATTAAGCGTAAAGCAAATGAGGGTGGTGATTTTAGCTTTGGAAACCTGATGGTTTATCCGACAGCAGTAAAGAAAAGCTATACACTAGACTTGCCTTATTCCGAACTGTTCCGACACTTCGCTTATTGCACATCACAACCACAATCGGTTCTCTTCACTGTGGGTTACTCATTCTGTGACGAGCATTTTAATGATATTATTTATCAGGCACTGTCCAATCCTTCGTTTACTCTTATTATAGTGGATTTTAATGGAACGAGAGGATCGAAAGAAATTAAAAGACTGAAGGATTTGAACGATCCAAGAATCATTATTCTGGAAGGAGATTTCTTGGGAGACTTCCTGACACTTGCAGATACATTAATGCCTGACTTTCTTGACACCTCATCAAGCGATAGTGTGGCAGATACATTGAATACTCTCTTATCAAAAACTAACTAATATGACAAATGAAAGAAGCATAGGTAGGGTTGTTACTGTAGATAGCTTGTCTGTCTATGTCCGCTTGGATGATGATTTGAAGAGTCTGTATAAAAGCGGATATGAAGAGATTTATCCAGTAGCACGCATAAACTCTTACATCATCATACCCGTAGGAGCAGAACGTATCGTGGCAATGGTGAATCGCGTAATGACGAAGGAAGAAACCGACTTAACAAAGTCTTCAGGTGCTATATTCTTGACGGAATCAAATCGGTATTTGTCGGCTACTATGGTTGGAACGATATATAGAGACAATTACATTCAAGGTGTGTACAACTATCCGATATTGGACAATCCTGTATGGTATGTAACACGTAATGATCTAAACATCATTTTTGACCAAAAGGAAAATGCTGAGAAAATAGATTTCAAAGAAGATTTTTATTTGCCTATAGGTAGTTCGCCAGCTTTTCCTGATTTTCAAGTAAAAATAAATCCTGACCGTATGTTCGGGAAGCATGTCGCCATATTAGGAAATACAGGTTCAGGAAAGTCTTGCACTTTGACTGCAATATTGCAGAGTCTTTTCAAATTTCAGTATAATGATCAACATTTGAAGAATGCCCACATTGTGATATTTGACACAAATGGTGAATACAAGGATGCCTTTGATATTGATAGTAGATATAAAGTTAATCCATTCTGGATAAACGACGAAGGATTGAAAGTTCCATATTGGTTTATGAACTATGATGATATGGACTATTTGTTTGAACCTACTTCTGGCACACAAGGTCCTGTATTGAAAAGGGCATTGGGGTTGGCAAAAAGTCGTGTAGCTGCTCAAACTGGCAGATACATTCCCAATATATACATCAACAAACTATCTCAATTTTTAATAAGCATAGAGGCACAAGATTGGAAAACCAACAAAGCCATATTTGAAGAATCGGAGTCTGTCTTTAATAGTTTTAAAAAACTTAAAGATGAGGATATCGTGGAATTTGACTTATCTGTTATTTGTGACGAACTCGAGAAAATAACCAAAGAGAAAGATAAGTTGTCACTGAACAAAAATGGCTATATAAATGGTAATGTTGATACAGATATTTTAGCTTCTGCCCTTGAAAAAATAAATACCGAAATAGAGGGATATAAAGAAAGTGTTGTAGAGAATGTTACTTGTGAAAACAGGAACATAGATACGCCTTTATTTTATGATTTCAACGAGTTGATATCTGTCAGTTTCGATATGGCAATCAAGGAATCCGCAGCATCACAAGACAAATTGAATGAGTATGTTTCGACCTTGAAATTGAGAATGCAATCATTTGTAGATGACATTAGATTGGCACAACCTCTATTGCTGGATAATCCAAATGAAATAGAGAATGTGTTGGTCAGATTCTTAGCATATATACTTGGCGATTTCTGTGAGGTATATACAAAGGAAGATGGGAAAAACACAATATACGATGATTATTATGGTAATAGTGAGGGCGATAATATGCATAGCCAAATAACAATCATAGATATGTCGCTTCTTCCGTTCCAAGTACTTGAAACCATTACGGGTCTTATAGGAAGAATCATTTTGGAATTCCTTTCAAGATTTGACAAGGATAAGCGTGGAAGTATGCCTGTTGTTATTGCGTTGGAAGAAGCACAGAACTATATACCAGAGATAAATAAAAAGGATAGAGAATCCATATCAAGAAAAGTTTTTGAGAGAATAGCTCGTGAGGGTAGAAAGTACGGACTTTCGTTACTGATTTCAAGTCAGCGTCCTTCTGAACTATCAAAAACAGTTTTGTCACAATGCAACAGTTTTATAGTACATCGAATTCAAAATCCTGATGACCAAGTGTATATACGCAAACTTGTTTCGTCAGCAAATTCTGAGATTTTGAGTCAGTTACCAACTCTTCCGCAGCAACATGTAATCATTATGGGCGATTGCGTAAGAACTCCTGTTGTGGCAAGAATGAACACAGCTAAACCACTTCCAAACAGCAATAACCCTGAAATTATCAAGAATTGGTTGGTAGAAGATAAGATTGATTACCAAGAAGTGGTCGATAAATGGTTGGAAAAGAAAAAGGAAGTTGATTGATTTGTTTTTTGAATTCGCATGAATAATAAGCGTTTGTAGTATGTTAAAATACATTTTAGATTAAAAAATGGAACCAAACAACCGGCTCCTCTCCCATTTTTTTAAGCTACTTTTCGTGGGTGGGCTTAGTTGCCTGTTTTTATAACGGATTATCCCACATCAAATAAGCAGATTGGAATATAAAAAATATACAATAATGATACAATCCTACACAAAATACAAACAATTCAAGTCCTTGGTGGATGCCAAGGAGAATGGGAAAGCAGTGCGAAACGGCTTGGACTTTCTGCGCTTCGTGGCAGAGGAATACAGCCGCTTGGAAGTGTATAACAACCAAGAATGTGATGGAGATGATTTCTTCACTTATCAAGTGGAGAAAGAACTGGCACTGGTGCTTAGAGACGAGGCTACTCCTATTGAATCTGTTGCTTTGGCACAGAAAGAGATGGCTGAGATTGAGAAGATGGAGGCATACGATGATTATTGCCTGTGCTTCTTTAACCATATCCGTGAGGCTATCAACTTCCGATTGGCGGATGCGGATACATACCTTGCAGACCTTGACAAGCAGATAAAGCATCATACCTACGAATATAAGAGATTGGTAAATGACGAAAACTTTGACCAATTGAGCTCTCTATTCAGATTTGAGGAGTTGGGCAAGTTGCTCGTCAAGAAAATAGAATATCTGCGGACTCATGGTAGAGAGAATGAAGAGGGTGCTATCTTGGAGGAATACAAGTATGTGCCGGATGTCTGTTCCTTCAAAATCAATGAACTTCTTGAAAAGGGATTGGAGGATGAAGCCTTGAAGGAGATAGACAAAACGATTGCTGTATATGGCGATGATGGATACAATACCACTGAACCTTGGCATCTGCAAAAGATTGAAATCTTGGAAAGACGTAATGATAAGGCTAACGTTATTGAAGAATATCGCAGATTGTTTCGTCAGTTCTTGGTGGATAAGCGCCCTTACTTCGAGAAGTTGAAAGAGTTGGTAGCCAAGGAGGATTGGGATGAGTTTGTTGTGAAACTCTTCGGGGATATTCCACATATCACGGATGATGATTGCATCGAAATTTGCGACATGATTGTGGAGGAAAAGAAGTATCAGTGTCTCTTGAAGATACTAATGGACAACAGAATGTCATTCAGCCGAGTAGAACTCTTCAAAAAGTATGCGCATTATATGAGCGAGGAAGACCAAGCTGCTTATACCGAGCATGTTATTGATGATTTGCGTAAGCACTTGAGTTATGCAAAATCGAAGAGTTATGGCTATATCGTGGATGACATCAAGGGTATGTACACTTGTTGTGATGTTTCCAAGAAGCTTATCTTGGATTTTGTGGAGGAGGTAGAATACAATTATGGCAATCGTCCTGCTTTGATGCGATTGCTGAGAAATTGATATAACATCATTATTGGTTATTAGACATTGTTAATGAAGGAAATCAAACTTTTTGATTACCAAGAGGATATGAAGGAACGGATTGAGAAGGCGTTGCGCCTTCATCGGTCCGTGATGGCACAAATGCCAACAGGAACAGGTAAGACATACCTGTTAACAGCAGTTATAGACTCTTTTGTGAGCAACAATCCAATGGAGAAAGTATGGATTGTAGCCCATAGAAGAGAGCTGGTGTCACAGATAGACGAAACCGTAAGAAAGTTCCATTCTTATTACGCATCAAACACCTCTTCCCTATTGTCATCCGTCAAGGCAATGTCCATTCAGTGGCTGATGAGACACTATGACGAGATAGAGGAAGAACCGGGAATGATAGTGATTGACGAGGCGCACCATGCGCTTGCCAAGACTTACAAAGGAATGTGGGATAGATTCCCGAAAGCTAAGTTCCTGGGACTGACAGCAACACCTTGCCGATTGAATGGTAAGGGATTCACGGATTTGTTTGATGTCTTGGTGCAGTCGTGGAGTGTTCCTGAATTTATCAGCAAGGGAAGATTGGCGACATATGATTTTGTGAGCATCAAATCGGATGGTGTGACGCAACGGCTCATCGACTCCTTGCAGAAGCGAGGGGCTGATGGTGACTACCAGAACAAGGAAATGGATATGTTGCTGAATAAGAAGCCGAGTATCGAAAGGCTCTATCGGAGTTTGGAAGAATATGGTAAAGATAGAAAGGGCATCGTGTATGCTATCAATATCAGTCATGCTAATGCTATTGCCGAGTTCTACAGAGAACACGGCATAGCGGCTGTTGCTATTGATAGTAAGACTCCTGCGAGTGAGCGCAGAATGCTGATTGAAAGATTCAAAGCTTCTTCCTTATCTTTTTCGAAAATCACCCCGTCCCTCTTTACCCTTAAAGAGGGCTCCACCTCTCACCCCGACCCTCTCACCCTCAGGGGAGAGGGAGGAAACCGCCCTACTCGGTGCTCGGAACCGCTTCGCTCTAAGGTTGGCGGACCATCAAAGGTCTCGCCAGATTGTGCGGGATGGGACCGCCTTACTGATACTTGCTTGCGAGCTGGTGATGGACTGGGGGCTACTTGCTTGCGGGCTGCTGATGGGGCTGCTCCTATACAAGTATTGGTGAATGTGGACATCTTCTCGGAGGGATTTGACTGCCCGGATGTGGAGTTTGTACAGTTGGCTCGTCCAACGCTGTCGCTTGCCAAGTATCTGCAGATGGTGGGAAGAGGATTGCGAGTAGCCAGGGGAAAGAAGAACTGCGTAATTATAGATAATGTGGGACTATATCGGGTGTTCGGGTTGCCTTCGCAAGTATGGAACTGGAATGCTATGTTCGAGGGAAAGCTGAAAGTTGGCAAGAGAAAGGAGACTCCGAAGGATAGAGAGTTTTTCCTGATGAACGAGAAGCAAGACGATATTCAGATTCATCCAGACTCAGAAATGATGATGGTGATGAGCCATGAAGAATTGCTCCAAACGATACAGTATCGTGAGTTTGTGGACAGTCGAGGGGAGTTTGCCATCATCAAGCTTCCTGATGGGAAGATGACGGTAGTGAACCGACAAGGAGAACAAGTCTTGGAGCCTGGCGATTACTATGACATGAAGCTGTTGGATGGCAACATCCTGTTCTACCGACATCGCAGAAAGGAGGTCTGCTATTATGACCTGTTGTCTGGAGCTATTATTGACGATGGTCCCAATGTTTACGATGTTCCAAAGGTGGTTACGCTAGAAGGTTGGGAGTTCATCAAATATGGAGATGTTTATATGTCTCGCACCTACGAACATTTCTCTTGGCCATATTGCCCTTCCAAATATGACCTGTTCAATTTTGGGGATTACCTGATATATCGTTATAATTATTTAGTAGATAGTGGTTGCCAGGAATGGTACTATTATGAAGGAGGCAATGGCTTGATGATGAAGGCTACTATAGATAGTAATCGAGTATGTTTCTTGCGTGGTGATTATGAACATGTGTATTGGATGTGTGCCACTCTTCGTTGTGGTTGTATCGTGGTTATGGACAGCAAGCAGGACTACTACCTGGTGGATTCATATTTGAAGAAGACCTATATTGGATGCAATAACCCAAAGAATGAAAATGAAGATCTTCATATTGTAATGCCTCGCCTTGGCAAGAAATACTATGATGAGATGATGTTACAGGAGAAGAAAAAGGAAGCAAGCGAGATGATTCTTTTGCATGAAAAGTCTGTAGCAGGACATGTGGAATTATATCAGGCTGGAAAGAAATGGGGCATAAAAGTGGATGGCAGAGTTGTCGTGCCACCCCTTTATCGCAGCATAGCGCAACCTGTTGGTGCCTATTGTGCCTTTGAAGAGATTCCAAGTTATTGGGGTATTATGACCTTAAAAGGCAAGGTGATAGTTGATGCCAAATATGAGAAGGTCGAGATTCGTGATGGAGGGATCGCCGTGGTAACTGATATCACGGGGAAAACACAGACCATCCATCTGAAATGATCTATTATTGGGGCGTCAGTCTGAGAATATTAACAAAAAAGAGTGTGTCATGAATTTATGATACACTCTTTTTTTTATTCTGTTTAATTACATCTTCTTTATCCGTTTGCGATATTTCCGAAGAAATCGAATGAGGCATCCCAATCCTTCCAGACTGGCTCTCTGCCCAATTCCTTCAATCTCGCATTGATAACCTTGGCGGTACGCTCATCGCTTACGGTGAACTGCTCCAATGCCTGAGGATAGGTATGATAACCACCAGGATTTACCTTTGATTCTGCCGACATGGTGGTGACACCCAGTGTTGCCATGTTGTCACGGATGTAGGCTGGCTCACGGGTAGAGTAGGAGATATCTACATCGTGGTCGAAGATACGCATGGCGAAAGTTGCCTGTGCCAACTGCTTATCGGTCATGAAGCAGTTTGGCTGGAAACCTTCGTTCTGTGCAGGGCGCATACGAGGGAAGTTCACGCTGTACTTGGTCTTCCAGTAATGCTTCTGCAGGTAGCGCAGGTGATGAGCCATCATCACAACATCTGTGCGCCATTCCTTCTCCAAGCCGATGAGCACACCCATACCGATGGAGTGAACGCCTGCCATACCCATGCGGTCGAAACCATCGCAGCGCCACTCAAACTTGCTCTTCATGCCACGTGGGTGGTAGAGCTTGTAGTGCTCGTGGTTGTAGGTTTCCTGGAAACAGATGACGCCGTTCATACCATGGTCGGCGAGGGTTTTGTAATCCTCTGTAGAGAGCGGCATCACCTCAATCTTCACGTTAGAGAAATACTTCTTGGCGATGTCGATTGCTTTGGCAAGATAAGGGGTGCCAGCCTTGGCTGGGTTCTCGCCCGTAACGAGAAGGATGTTCTCGAATGGAGCCAGCTGCTTGATGGCCTTGTACTCGTTCTCAATCTGCTCTGGGGTGAGGATGGTACGAGCCATCGGATTCTCACGATGGAAACCGCAATACACGCAGGAGTTAGAGCATGAATTGGTGATGTAGAGAGGAATGAACATCGACATGGTCTTGCCGAAGCGCTCCTCGGTATATTTGCGGGAAAGACGCGCCATTACCTCCAAGTATGGCTCGGCTGCAGGTGAAATCAGCGCCATGAAGTCGTTCACATCGCAATGGTCCTTGGCAAGGGCACGACGCACATCATTATCGGTCATTCGAGCAATGCGCTCCGTGGTCTCCTCCCAACTGATATTCTTTAATTCGTCTGAAAACATTTTCTTACTTTTTAAACTTTTTCAAATCGTGTGTCAACTTGGCAGCACAGAAGTTTGGACCACACATGGTGCAGTACTCACCATCTGTATGACCTGCCTCCTCGAAATACTTCAAGGCGAGCTCTGGGTCGAGAGAGAGGTGGAACTGATCTCTCCAGCGGAACTCGAAGCGGGCCTTGGAGAGGGCGTTGTCGCGGATGGTTGCACCTGGATGACCCTTTGCCAAATCGGCTGCATGAGCGGCAATCTTATAGGTTACCACACCTGTGCGCACATCTTCCTTGTTAGGCAAGGCGAGGTGCTCCTTAGGTGTTACATAGCAGAGCATGGCGGTGCCGAGCCATGCTATCTGGGCGCCACCGATGGCTGATGTGATGTGGTCGTAACCTGGAGCGATATCGGTAACCAATGGGCCGAGGGTGTAGAATGGTGCCTCGTGACAGTGGTCGAGCTGGCGCTCCATGTTCTCCTTGATCTTCTGCAATGGCACGTGACCAGGGCCCTCGATGAATGCCTGCACGTTCTTGTCCCAGGCACGGGTAACGAGTTCGCCCATGGTATCCAACTCGGCAAACTGGGCTGCATCGTTGGCATCGGCTATACAGCCTGGGCGCAGACCATCACCCAAAGAGAGGGCTACGTCGTACTGTGCCACGATGTCGCAGATATCGTCGAAGTGCTCATAGAGGAAACTTTCCTGGTCGTGGTAGAGACACCACTTGCTCATGATACTACCGCCACGGCTCACGATACCGCAAAGACGGCTATCGGCGAGATGCACGTTGTGGCGACGGATGCCGGCATGGATGGTGAAGTAGTCAACACCCTGCTCGCACTGCTCGATGAGGGTATCACGGAATACCTCCCAGTTCAAATCCTCTACCTTGCCGTTTACCTTCTCCAAAGCCTGGTAGATAGGCACGGTTCCTACCGGTACAGGACAGTTGCGCACAATCCATTCACGGGTTTCGTGGATGTTGTCGCCGGTAGAGAGGTCCATCAATGTATCGCCTCCCCACTTGCAAGACCATACTGCCTTATCTACCTCTTCCTCGATGCTGGAAGTAGTGGCAGAGTTTCCGATGTTGGTATTGATCTTCACGAGGAAGTTGCGGCCGATGATCATCGGTTCGCTCTCCGGGTGGTTGATGTTGGCAGGAAGAACGGCACGTCCGCGTGCAATCTCATCACGCACATACTCAGGAGTGATATGGGTATCGATGCCCAACTCCTGGCAGTTCATGTTCTCGCGGATAGCTACGTACTCCATCTCTGGAGTGATGATGCCAGCCTTGGCGTAAGCCATCTGGGTGATGTGCTTGCCAGCCTGTGCACGGCGAGGCAACTGGATGTGCTCGAAGCGGAGGTGGTCGAGGCTATGGTCAGCAAGGCGCTGCTTGCCATACTCGCTGGTAACCTCCTTGAGCTGCTCGGTATCGTTGCGGTCGAGAATCCACTGCTCGCGCATTCTTGGCAAGCCTTTCTTCAAATCTACCTGATAGTTAGGGTCGCTGTAAGGACCGCTGGTATCGTAGATGTAAACCGGAGCGTTTGGCTCAGTATGAGGAATGCCGCGCTCATCCTTCACAACAGTAGGAGTGAGGTTAACCTTGGTCATTCCAACCTTGATCTGTGGGAAGAGTTTTCCCTGCATATACGCCTTTTCTCTCTGGGCGTAAGCTTTCTTATCGTTTGGCATAATTTTTTTAAGGTAAAAAGGTAAAAGGGTAAAAAGGTAAAAAGAGCGTTCTTGCTTCTTTGCCTTCATCCTTCATGCCTTTTATTATCTATATTATAATTAATCGTTGAGGAATGCGGTGAGAGGAGAACTTGCCTCAGCACAATCGCTGATGGCTCCGAGACCTGCCTCGTAAGCACGGCGACCGCATACTACTGCTTCCTTGAATGCCTTAGCCATCTCTACAGGGTCACCGGCAACGGCGATAGCTGTGTTAACCAAGCAAGCACTGGCACCCATCTCCATGGCTTCGGCAGCGTGGCTAGGTGCACCGATACCTGCATCTACTACAACTGGAACAGTAGCCTGCTCGATGATGATCTGCAGGAAGTCCTTCATTCTCAATCCCTTGTTAGTACCGATAGGTGCAGCAAGTGGCATCACGGTAGCAGCACCAGCCTCTTCGAGGTGCTTGCAGAGGGTAGGGTCTGCCTGGCAATATGGCAATACCACGAAACCGAGTTTTACCAGTTTCTCGGTAGCCTTCAGCGTCTCGACAGAGTCTGGAAGAAGATAGCGAGGGTCTGGGTGGATTTCGAGCTTGAGCCAGTTGGTTCCAAAAGCCTCGCGAGCCATCTGTGCTGCGAAGACAGCCTCCTCGGCGTTGCGCACGCCACTGGTGTTTGGAAGGAGCTGGATATTTGGGTTCTGCACTATATGAGAGAGCAGGTCGTCCTGCTTGTCTTCGAGTTCGATACGTTTCATTGCAACAGTAACCATTTCTGTTTCTGATGCTTTGATGGCTTCAGCCATGAGGGCATTGTTGTTAAACTTTCCTGTGCCCAAGAAGAGGCGTGAGTTAAACTCTCTGCCTGCGATTACTAATTTTTCCATTGTTTTATTATAGAGTTGTTATTTTTGTTTTCATTTCTGTAGGAAAAGTACTTTTGGGTGATTCTTTTCCGCAGTATTCTGGGACCGTTATCCTCCGCAGAACGCTTTTACGATAACGATGTCTGCTCCTTCTGCGATGATTGTGTTTTCCCATTCATCACGAGGCACCATTTCGTTACTGATAGCTACTGCAACTCCTGTAGCTGGCAAATCGAGTTCCTGGGCTAACTCCCTGATGGTTTTAGCCTGTGTCTCGGTCTCTTTGTTGTTGATAGTTACTTTCATATTCTGTTCGTTTTATATGATGAATAATCCGTTTGTTTACGCTTTTCTATCGCCCGAAAGCGATGATAAGCAAATATGTAATCAAACACGGTGAACTTCCAGATGAAAGCCTTAAGAGAAAGAATAAAGCGCTATCAAATATCCCTGCGACAGCATTACCTGCATCAGGTTCTATGGGTATCATCTCAGCCGAATCTTTCAGCACCCCGTGATAATCGCTTGCAAAAGTAATGATAATATCGGAAAAGCAATAGAATTTCAAAAATATTTATGCTAAATTAACGCAGAATGCACCTTTCGCTTTACTGGTGTTTCTTTCTGCAATCCGGGCATTCGCCTTTGATGACAAAGGAAATAGAGTGGGGGTAAAAGCCTTCGGGCAGCTCGAAACTTGGAATATGGATATCCTCCATACAGAAGGAACGCTGGCAAGATTCGCAGTAGAAATGAATATGCCCGTCGTGATGATCGCAAGCCCCTTTTTCTTCGCAGAGTTCGTAGCAGAGTACGCCTCGCCCATCTTCGAAGGCATGTACCACATCATGTTCCAGAAAGAGGGTAAGGGTACGGAAGATGCTCGACTTGTCCATCGAAACCATCTTTCGTTCCAGATTGCTCAGACTCTGCGGGTTCTGTTCGCCCATCAGGGTCTTCATTACGAGTATGCGGTTGGCGGTTGGCCGAATGCCTTTCGATTCCAGCCTGCTGATCATATCTTGTGAGTTCATCGTTTCTTCTTTTTAAAATCTTTACTAACCGGTTGCAAAGATACAAAAAAAGCGTGTAAGTATGGTAACTTACACGCTTTTTCTTTATTTAAACGTAATTACTTTTTGCTTTCAATCTAGTTTATGCCGCAGCATGAAGGGATTGGACCCCTTATACGCAAGCACAACCACGGCTTCTGTTCAAAGCCTCACCATACATTTCCATTGCGGTCATGTAATTTGCAAGAATAGCCTTCAAGGCCTTCTTGATGTTTGCATACATTGTTTTCATAATCGTTATCCTTTTTAAAAAAATTAATACTTGGCATTTCTGCCATTTTCTTTTTCCTTTTGTTCATGAACGATGGTCAATTTTACTTGCCCATCTCCATGTTGTTGTTTACATTTACAGCCTTGGCAATCATAGCTGCCACAACTGTAAGAATCATTACTGTCGTCATCATAATTTGTTTCCTTTCTTTCTTTGTGGAGCCTCCATGTGAGGTCTCCTGTTTTACATTATCCTTATTACAATCTCACTGTTTTCTGGTGCAAAGGTAATGCCTTTTTCTTGAATATCTGTCACAAAGACATGACAAAATGATGAAAAAGGGGCTTTTTTTGATACACGTCAACTAAACAGCAATGGCGGCTTGATATACGTCAAGCCGCCATGCTGTCATATTGAGAAATGTGTCATATTTCTTATGTTTCTTCGGATTTCTGATGCTAGATCAGTTCCAGAATCTTGTCGAGAATCTTTTCTACGGTTGAAGAATCGGTTGCTTCATCGAGTTTTTGGTTGATTTTCTCTTCCAGTTTCTTGCTTACCTTGTCGGCAGCCTGATCCATGGCCTGGTTTGCCTTGTCTTCCAGTTTTTTCTGAACAGAAGCGCCCAGTCCGTCTTCTTCTGAACCATCGCTGTTATTATCGCTTACCGAAGGGGATTCATCGGTTGATGAGCTGGTGGTTTCTTCTATCTGCAGATTGTCGGCACCTTCCAGCGCCTTCACCATATCATCAGCATTCATCGTGTAAACGCTGCCAAGGATTCCGAAGCTTACGGTGTGCTGCTTGCCATTAAACTCAACGGTTCCCTTAGAGCATACGATATAGTTGTGGTATTCGAAGAGCTGGTTCATCACTTCATCGATAGCGCTTCCTGCCATCATCTTGGCAATGGAACGGATGCTTTGGGTGAAGAAGTTGTTATCACTGGTTTCTGTAGCCTTGTCGATAGCCTTGGCTGCCTCAGTCTTTACCTTTTCTTTATGGGCATCAGGTCCTGGATTGGTTATGGCGAAAACCAGGAAGAGAAGTACGATAAGCCCTAAGATGATTTTCCAGAGGGTCTTGCTCGATTTTTTCTTTTCCGGTTCCTGTCTGTAGCCCTGGTTCATTGCTGCGCCGTGCTGAAAGCCTTGCTGGTAAGCTTCCTGCTGTGCCTGCTGGAAACCCTGCTGGTTTGCAGCCTGAAAGTTTGCTGCTTCTGTCCCGTTGTTGCCGGCTGCATCTGCTGATGTTCCTTCTGCATTTTCTTTGTTGGCTGTATTAGCCTTGATAGCTTCTACAGTTTCAAGAACAGTCTTCAGTTCTGCTATTTTCCAAGCTGGAGTCCAGTCTTTCATGCCTTGTGCCCAAACAAGGGTCTCGGGTGTGATAGCCTTCTGGACGAGTTGCTCCAGGCTGAATGGACCCGCTTGCTGTCCGTTATTCTCAATGATAAAATATTCCATCATGTATTCTTTTATATAATATTTTTCTTAAAAGCCAATAAGGAGTTTCTTACACTCTCAATTGCTTATTAGTGTGTAGCTTTCCACCATGCTGTTTTCTCTCTGCCCTTGATAGCTACGCTGTGCTGGCTAGGGTCGGAGATAGAAAGACCGCAATAATTTTTCACTTTAAAGGTTGTCCCTCTATAACTCATTAACCCTGTATAAGCCTGTTCGGTATGAGCAGCAGCTTTGATAGTGAGTTTCATCTGTGAAGTATATTTGTCTTTCAGATAGCCGCTCGGAACAAGACTGTCTATGTATACACTCATATCGTAGAAGAGGTTGGGAGAGAAACCATCCAAAGGCTGTATGGAATCGAGCGGAACGGATGATGAGAGGGTATATTTGCTATTGATTTCCTTCATCACTTGGGCTAGATTGTCCATCTGTCTGCAGTCGATGGCCGCCATATTGCAGAATGGATCGCTACTATTCTTGTAGAAATTGACAACTCCGTTGACAAATCCTGAGTAGTTGGGTGCAGAACTGTTGAGGTAACTCCATATGGTTTTGTATGGAACGCCGGCTCCCATTACTTCGCTACTTGAACTGATCATGAAATTAGTGACGTCTTTCAGTTCGTATGCAGTCTCTACATTGCCCATATAGCATGCATCGAAGAGAATGTATTGCATCTTTGTGCCGCTGAGTTTGATTCCTTCGGCAAGGGTAGGAACGTCGAGAGCGTTTTCTTCTAAACTTACGCTTCCGAAGAAACGGGTGATAGGTTTGTTGGGATCGGGACCATACTGTATTCCGCTGAAATTGCCGGTAGCGGTAGGGTAGCTGGTGCTTCCTTTCTGAGCAAAACCGGCATTAGGTCTTGCCATATAAGGATAGTTTACCCAATCGCTTTTGTAGGTCCATCCGCAGCCATGAGCTCCGATGATGAGCGAATAATTCAGGGCTTCAGCACGGCGTTTCACCTCATTCAGAATCTCTGCAAATCCTTCTGCTGTAGTATATGTAGCTTCATCGTATGTTTTCAAAGTGTCGCGAATTACGGTTTTCGTATTGCCGTCATATTGAAGATCTATAAGATAGCTCTTCCTGTAATTCTGGCTCATGAAGACTATTACACGCGAATTATTCAAGCCTTTCTTGGCAACAATACCTTCGCAGATACTGTCAACGTTGTTTTCCAAAAAACTTGTGAGACCGGAAGTGTTGGTTCCACCCGTCCAAGGATAGAAGACGAAGATAGTCTGCTTATTGACGCTTTCTACATCAATAGCTTCATCGCCACAACTGGTGAAAGTTGCTGCTAGAGATAGCGTACATATAAATAAGGTGAAAAGCTTCTTGATCATGTTTCTCTTGAAAATATGAAATGTTAAGTGTGAAATGCTAAGTTCTTATACTTAACATTCCGCACTTAACATGATAAATATTAAACTATTATTTCTTCTTGAGTTCCTCGATGGTTGCCTTGAGGGCAGCAATCTTCTCAACAGAGTCGCTTTCCTTCTTGCGCTCCAGGGCTACTACCTTCTCAGGTGCGTGAGCTACGAAGTTCTCGTTGCTGAGCTTCTTGCGTACGCCCATCAGGAAGCCTTCCAAGTGCTTGAGCTGAGCCTCTGCCTTCTCAATCTCGGCAGCTACGTCGATCAGGTCGCCCAATGGTACGGCAAACTCGTCGGTACCTACCATGAAGCTTGACGCATCGGCACTCTTCTCTGCGATGACCTCAATCTTATCAAGGTTCGCCATCTTCAGCGTTACGTCGTTGTAAGCCTCGAAATCGTTCTTGCCTACTACCTGGAGAGACAACTGTTCCTTCTGGGCAATGTTCTTCTGGTTGCGAACGGTACGAACACCGGCGATAATCTGCTTCACAGCCTCAATGTCGGCTGCCAACTTCTGCTCCTCGGTTGTAGGTGCAGGAATATCCAGCTTCTCGCGCATGATGCTCTCGCCATCCTTGCGGTCGTAGATGTGCTGCCACAATTCCTCGGTGATGAATGGCATGAATGGATGCAACATCTTCAGGAGGGCATCGAAGAAGCGGAGGGTAGCGTCGTAGCTCTTCTGGTCGATAGGCTGGCCGTAAGCTGGCTTCACCATCTCCAGGTACCAGGATGAGAACTCATCCCAGAACAGCTTATATACAGTCATCAATGCCTCAGAGATACGGTAGTCCTTAAACTGCTTCTGCATCTCCTCGTTCACCTCCTTGAGCTTGGCATCAAACCACTTCACGGCGATTTCTGCACTCTTAGGCTGCTCGATATCTGCAGTTTCCCAACCCTTCACGAGGCGGAAGGCATTCCAGATCTTATTGTTGAAGTTACGTCCCTGCTCGCAGAGGCTCTCGTCGAAGAGAATGTCGTTGCCTGCTGGAGCACTGAGCATCATACCCATACGAACACCATCGGCACCAAACTTGTCAATCAGAACCAGTGGGTCTGGTGAGTTGCCGAGACTCTTGCTCATCTTGCGGCCGAGCTTATCGCGAACGATACCTGTGAAATATACGTGCTTGAATGGCATCTTGCCACGATACTCGTAGCCAGCCATGATCATACGTGCTACCCAGAAGAAGATGATATCCGGACCAGTTACGAGGTCGGAAGTAGGGTAGTAGTAGTTGATCTCCTCATTGTCAGGATGCTCGATACCATCAAACAGAGAGATAGGCCACAACCATGAAGAGAACCAGGTGTCGAGGCAGTCGCTCTCCTGCTCAAGATCCTCAGCCTTGATGTTGGCATTCTTCTCCTGAGCGAGTTTCAGAGCCTCCTCTGCAGTCTCAGCTACCACGAAATCCTTCTTGCCGGCATTGTCGAAGTAGTAAGCTGGGATGCGGTGACCCCACCAGAGCTGGCGGCTGATACACCAGTCCTTGATGTTCTCCAACCAGTGGCGATAGGTGTTCTTATACTTCTTAGGATAGAACTCGATATCATCGTCCATTACTGGAGGAAGGGCGATGTCGGCAAAGTGCTGCATCTTGAGGAACCACTGTGTAGAGAGCTTTGGCTCGATAGGCACATTGGTACGCTCAGAGAAGCCCACCTTATTATTATAGTCCTCAATCTTCTCCATCAGACCGGCGTTCTGAAGGTCGATGGAAATCTGCTTGCGCACATCCATGCGGTCCATACCTACATAGAGACCTGCTGCCTCGCTGATGGTACCATTGTCGTTGAAGATATCGATGGTTTCCAAACCGTGCTTCAAACCGAGGGCGTGGTCGTTGATATCGTGAGCTGGAGTTACCTTCAAGCAACCAGTACCGAACTCGATATCTACATATGTATCCTCGATGACAGGAATCTCGCGGTTTACGAGAGGCACGATAACGTGCTTACCCTTCAGCCAGGTATTCTTCTTATCCTCTGGGTTGATACACATGGCAGAGTCGCCCATGATGGTCTCAGGACGGGTGGTTGCTACTACTGCATAGTATCCCTTCTCATCCTTGTGCATCACGTTCTCCTCATCCACCTGCTGGCAGTCCTGTTCTACTACATAATACTTCAAGTGGTAGAGCTTAGAGTGCTCGTCCTTGTAGATAACCTCCTCGTCAGAGAGTGCAGTCTGAGCCTTAGGGTCCCAGTTAACCATGCGCACGCCACGATAGATGAGTCCCTTCTGGTAAAGGTCGCAGAATACGTGGATGACGGCACGAGAGCGGGTCTCGTCCATGGTGAATGCTGTGCGGTCCCAATCGCAGCTGGCACCGAGTTTGCGGAGCTGTTTGAGGATGATGCCACCATGCTCGTGAGTCCAGTCCCAAGCGTGCTTGAGGAACTCCTCGCGGGTAAGGTCGGTCTTCTTGATGCCCTGCTGAGCGAGGCGGTTTACAACCTTTGCCTCGGTAGCGATACTGGCATGGTCGGTACCTGGTACCCAACATGCGTTCTTGCCCTCCATGCGAGCACGGCGAACGAGAATATCCTGGATAGTATTGTTGAGCATGTGTCCCATGTGGAGCACACCCGTTACGTTTGGTGGTGGGATAACCACTGTATAAGGTTCACGACCATCTGGCTTAGAACTGAAAAGCTTGTTGTCGAGCCAGTACTGATACCATTTACTTTCCACTGCTTGTGGATCGTATTTACTTGCTAATTCCATTGTTTATATCTAATTTTTATTCTTTTTCTTTCTTTTTCTTTAAAAAACGGTGCAAAGATACTAATTTTTGGGCGAAAAATACTATCTTTGCATCAAAATTATTAATTTTTGCACAAAACGATGGTTAGTAATACAGGAAAAGGACATACGAAAGAAGAAAAACTGGCGGCGTTCAGCCGCTTGCTGGATGTGCAGGACCGTTTGCGCCTGCAGTGTCCATGGGATAAAAAGCAGACATTCGAGAGTCTTCGTCCGAATACGATCGAGGAGACTTTCGAGCTTTGTGACGCCTTGATGAAGCGCGATTACAAGGATATCAAGAAGGAGTTGGGCGATGTGTTGGAGCACGTGATGTTCTATAGCATCATCGGCAGAGAAGACGGCGAGTTCGATATTTGCGATGTTTGCAATCAGGAGGCAGATAAATTGATGTTCCGCCATCCTTTCATTAACTGGAAGGAAGAGGGAAATTGGACGGTTTCGAATCCTGATATGTATATCAACGATGAAGGACAGGTTGTCTATAAGGAGTCAGATGCAGGGAATGGAGAAGCAGGAACTGCCAGTTCGGAAGAAACCTTAGCTCTTGGCGCCAGCAAGCCGAAAACTGCTACTTCTGTTGAGAAAACCTGGGAACAGATCAAGCAGCAGGAGAAGGATGGAAATGAGCGGGTGTTGAGCGGTGTCCCTAATTCTCTTCCGTCTCTTATCAAGGCTTATCGCATTCAGGACAAGGCTAGAAATGTAGGCTTCGACTGGAACGAAAAAGAAGATGTGTGGGACAAAGTGCAGGAGGAACTGGAAGAACTCAAGGTGGAACTGGCTAAAGGCGACAAAGAGAATTCTACCCGGGAATTGGGCGATTTCATCTTCTCAGTAATCAATGCAGCACGTCTCTATAAACTCAATCCGGATAATGCGCTGGAGAAAACCAACCAGAAATTTATCCGCCGTTTCAACTACGTAGAAGATCATAGCTTAAAGCAAGGTAAAAACTTGAAAGATATGAGTTTAGAAGAAATGGATAAACTATGGGATGAAGCAAAACTTCAGGAGAAAAAGGATGATAAATAACGGTGAATCAGATAATCTTATCAACTCATCAATATAATAATAAAAACTAAAGTGTTATGAAAAAATTAGTTTATGTAACAATAGCTTTGGTGGCGCTTTTCGCAGCCAACAGTTGTAAGAACAAAAATAATGTTCCTGTTATCAGTGCAGCAGATTCGGTAGAGGTAGAGGATGCAATGAACGATTCTACCATCTATGGTGTATGCGGTGAGGGAACCTCTATGCATAGCCTGGAGCTGATTTCTGATGAAGGTGACACCCTTTCGGTGTTTATTGACGATGAGAATCCTGATGTTGTTCAGGGAGGATTGCTGGCTGGCGACCGTATTGCTCTTATCGGTTATAAGGCAGAGGATGGAGAGATGATGGCCCAGAAGATTATCAACCTGACATCCCTCTTGGGTAAATGGACTTCTCTGGATAAGAATTTTGATATCTTGGAAGGTGGAGAGGTGAAGAACAATGTGAAGGCTGAAACTAATCCTTGGACTAGCTGGAAGATACTCAATGGTAAACTTTTGCTGAATAAGGATACTTTTGCCATTGACAAATTGGGTTCTGACAGTCTTATGTTGGAGAATACTCAGGGTATCTTTGTTTTCAAGCGCCAAGAGTAAGGTCATCATGTTGAACCTGTAAATTATGATTTAGTTTTGGAACCATTTAAAGTACATATATTGGGGTGTGGCAGTGCTTTGCCCACCCTTCAGCATAGTGCCTCGGCCCAGATTATTGAGATGCGTGGCAAATGCTTTATGATGGATTGTGGCGAGGGTGCCCAGATGCAGTTCCGTCGCACTCATGTTCACTTTGCTAAGATAAATGCTATCTTTATTTCGCATCTTCATGGTGATCATTGCTTTGGCTTGCTGGGACTTCTTTCTACCTTAGGTATGCTGGGCAGAACGGCTAAGTTAAAAGTTTATGCACCAGAAAGTTACGGAGATTTGTTTAAGCGTCAGATCGATTTCTTCATGCAGGGAATGGAATATCAAATCGAATTTGTTCCTGTAGATACCGAGAAGTCGCAAGTAGTATATGAAGATCATTCTGTAACCGTAGAAACCGTTCCTCTGCAGCATCGTGTGCCTTGTTGTGGGTACATCTTCAGAGAGAAACCGACATTGCCTCATATCCGTCGTGATATGATAGATTATTACGAGATTCCTGTAAGCCAGATTAACAACATCAAGAATGGAGCTGACTGGACAACGAAGGAGGGGGATGTAATACCTAATGCCAGATTGGTAATGCCTGCCGCTACTCCCCGCAGTTATGCTTATTGCAGTGATACCCGGTTTGTTCCGGGGGTGGCAGAAAAGGTAAAGGGGGTTACGGTGCTTTATCATGAGAGCACCTATACTTCGGAGAATGAGGACAGGGCTAAACTCTATTATCACAGTACGGCTCGACAGGCTGCAACTATAGCCAGAAATGCGGGTGTAGGCAAACTTCTTCTGGGACATTATAGTGCAAGATATAATAATGAAGAGGTATTGTTGAATGAAGCTAAAGAGGTGTTTACGGAAAGTTATCTTACTCAGGAAGGTAAAGTGTTCTCTATAGAATAATATAGAAATAGGGCTTGAATGTACCGGGAAACAAGGTGCAGAATAGCCTTTGATCTATATAAAAATATAAAAAAAGTGCTTTGCGCCAAAAAAAGTTCATTTTTGATGCAAGGTTTTCTCTTTATATCGTTTAATCTTTAAAAAGGATTTGAAATTGGAATCGGAAAAGGAACTCTTAGACGACATCAATAGCGGCAGTCGGGCAGCCATGCACAGATTGTACGAACGCTATGTGGGGTATGCCATGGCCGTAGCGCTGAGGTATATCCCTATGCGCGATGATGCTGAAGATGTAGTGCAAGATAGTTTTATAAAAGTCTTTTCCGGCATTTCAAAGTTTGAATATCGGGGTGAGGGCGCTCTTCAGGCTTGGCTCTTGCGGATAGTGACAAATGAAGCTGTCAACTTTGTAAGGCAGCAAAAGCGCTTCACTATCGTGGACGAAGTTCCCGATGATATTGAGGATGAAGAGTCTGAAGTAGAAAGAGTTCCGCCTGCAGAACTGACAAGAATGATAGGAGAATTGCCTGATGGGTACAGACTGGTTCTTAACATGTTTGTTTTTGAACAGAAAAGCCATAAAGAAATTGCACAGCTGTTAGGCATCAAAGAAAGCAGTTCTGCTTCACAATATTTGCGGGCGAAAAAGCTGTTGGGCAAAAAGGTGAAAGATTATCTGAGCCAGGCAGATTGTAGTGATAATAAAGAGTTGAATCATATAAATGAGAAAAGTAATGAGTAACGATTGGACAAATAAACTTCGAGATCAGTTGGCTGACTACCAAGAGCCTGTCAGCCACGACTTGTGGGCTGAGATAGAACAATCGCTTGCTCAGTCTAAAAAGGTTGGTGATGAGGAAACTGATGTAAAGAAGAGACCACAGACTCGTTATGTTGTCTTGAAAAGATGGTCAGTAGCTGCAGCGATTGCTTTATTGGGAGTAGGAGGCAGTTATGTTTATCTGCATGATGATGAACTGGGACAGGCTAACTTAGCTGTTCAGAGTTCTTTCTCTACAGCATCAGGTTCAAGCAGGACTTCTTCTGCTGTCCGTGCAGAAGCACAATCGGCAGGAAGTGAAAATGCTATCTTGCTTGCTGAAAACAATGCATCTGCACATCAGGTGAATCGCCATTCATCGGGGCGTCAATTGAAGCATAGTAAATCTTCTGTCTCTTTCCAGGAGAGGACTGTTGCTGCTGATAATGAAGTAATGTTTGCAGCAGAGGTAGAAATGCCAGAACAGTCTGTTAATGCAGAGGTAAATGGTCGGGAATTATCTGTTTTGCAAAAGCAAAATGAGGATTCTGAAAGACAGATGGCCGTTTCTTCTAATCATGCAACCAAGCCGTTGGAAGCAGATGGTGGGCAGAAGCTTTATGCAGGCAGGGCGCAGGATGGTCATTTTGAACGCAGTTATAAGGACAAGTATGAACAGAACTGGACCATGAACCTGTATGCAGAGAATGTAAGTCTGGGCTCTGGCAGTGATGGAATGTCAAACGGCATGTATGCGTCTTCAGATCTTCTTGCTGGTGGTGGCTTTGCTGATCATGGCGTTTTCCTGGCTGCTGCTTCTCTTTTAAGATATGCAATACCGAAATATGTTGAAGCGAAACATCATGCTCCTTTGGCTATAGGTGCTCAGGTTGGTATCGGACTTGCGCCTCGTTTGTCTTTGAGTACCGGTGTCGTATATACGCGTGTTGCTTCTGATTTCAAATCTTATGGTGTTTCAGAATTTGATACACATCAGGTTTTGCATTATGTGGGTGTTCCACTTGGTTTAAACTATGAGGTTTGGAGCACGGGAGGTTTTCATGCGTACGTAATGGCGGGTGGAGAAGCCGATTTCAACGTAAAGAATGATACAAAGGTTTCTGGTCATAAAGAGGACGTGAAACGTGATGGCGTTCAGTTCTCGGGTAAGGCTTCGCTTGGTGCACAGTATGATGTTACACCACAAGTGGGCTTCTATATTGAGCCAGGTGCAAAATATTATTTTGATAATGGCAGTGAAATAGAAAATACGTTTAAAGATAAGAAGTGGAATTTTAATCTCCAGTTCGGACTCCGTATTAATCTGAAATAGTGTTTGAGTCCAATTATTAATAAATATATGTACGAACTACATTTCATTTTATAACATTACATACGAGAAAAGGACAGGGCAGTCTGCGTGATGCATGGCTGCCCTTTATTGTTTCCTGTTTTCTTATTTCTTATTCAATAATTTTTCGCTCATATTGAGAGCGGCCTTTCTGCCGTCTCCCATGGCAAGGATTACTGTGGCTCCTCCTCGTACGATATCGCCGCCAGCGTAGATTTCTTCGATGGAACTCTGCATCTGGTCGTTTACGGCAATGGTGTTCTTCCGGCCGAGTTCCAAGCCTTCGATACTCTGTGGAACGAGTGGATTAGGACTTACTCCTACGGCAACAATTACCTGGTCGCACTCCAGCGTGATGGTCTCTCCTGTAGCTTCTGGACGACGACGGCCGCTGGCATCAGGTTCGCCAAGCTTCATCACATCGAGGACTACAGCCTTTACTGCGCCCTTATCGTCTGCCTCATATTCTTTAGGATTGTGCAATGTAAAGAAGTTGATTCCTTCTTCCTTGGCATGCTTCACCTCTTCGAGTCGGGCAGGCATTTCTGCCTCCGAACGGCGATATACCAAGGTTACGTCTGCTCCGAGTCGTTTTGCAGTACGGCAACTGTCCATAGCTGTATTTCCGCCGCCTACAACAACCACCTTCTTACCCAAGTTGATAGGGGTGTCGCTATGAGGATTGGCTGCATCCATCAGGTTTACACGGGTGAGATATTCGTTAGAAGACATGATGTTCAAGGCATTCTCTCCAGGAATATTCATGAAGTTGGGCAGACCCGCACCTGAGCCAACGAAGATTCCCTTGAATCCTTGTTCTTCCAGATCTTTTACGGAAATGGTCTTGCCAACGATGCAGTCTGTAATGAACTTTACGCCCATCTTCTGAAGATTCTTAATCTCTACATCTACGATAGCATTAGGCAAACGGAATTCAGGAATACCATATTTCAATACACCGCCAATCTCGTGTAATGCTTCAAAGACGGTAACGTCGAATCCCTTCTTTGCCATATCGCCTGCAAAACTCAATCCGGAAGGTCCTGAACCAACTACGGCTATCTTGATGCCATTAGGTTCATCGCACTTTGGTACAGAGATGTTTCCACTCTGGCGTTCGTAATCGGCAGCAAAACGCTCCAGGTATCCGATAGCTACAGCAGGCTCGTTCATCTTGAGATGTACACACTTGCTTTCACATTGCTTTTCCTGTGGGCAAACTCGTCCGCAAACGGCTGGTAGGGCAGAGGTGTTCTTTAAAACCTTGGCTGCGGCAAGGAACTGGCCCCGCTCAATGTTCTTGATGAAGGAAGGAATGTTGATGCTTACCGGACAACCTTCCATACAGGTAGGCTTAGGACAGTCGAGACAGCGCTTGGCTTCGGTCAAAGCCATTTCCTTGGTTAAACCGATATTTACCTCTTCCGTACGGGTTGTGGCACGATAAAGAGGGTCAAGTTCTGGCATCTTTACGCGCTCTATAGCTGTACGTTCTTTTGCTTTCATCGAAGCGCGTAACTCCTTGCGCCACTCAGCGTTACGGTCGGTCAACTCTTCGATGCTCGCATCTGTAGGTTCTACGTCCATGGTTACATCCGTAGTTTCTTTCTTCTTTCCTGCGTCTACAGTTGCAAGGTGCTCTTCGAAGTGTTCCATCTCTTCGCGTTCAACATCCTTGAAAGTGCCCATGCGCTTGAACATCTCGTCCCAATCTACCAGAGCGCCGTCAAACTCAGGACCGTCGATGCAGACAAACTTGGTCTTGCCACCGATGGTCAGGCGGCAGGCACCGCACATACCGGTTCCATCCACCATGATGGTATTGAGCGAAACGTCTGTGGAAAGATTATATTTCTGGGTCAGGAGACAGCAGAACTTCATCATGATAGGAGGACCGATGGCGAAAACCTTATCGATATGCTCCTGATTGATAAACTTCTCGATTCCTACGGTTACAACACCCTTCTCGCCGTAACTTCCGTCATCGGTCATGATGATGAGTTCATCGCTAGATGCACGCACTTCATCTTCCATAATCACGAGGTCTTTGTTCCTACCCGCAATTACGGAAAGGACTCTGTTTCCTGCGGCTTTCAGTGCCTTGATGATAGGGAGCATAGGAGCTACGCCTACACCACCTCCGGCACAAATGACTGTTCCGAAGTTCTCGATATGTGTAGGATTTCCAAGTGGTCCCACCACGTCGTGAATCTCATCGCCTTCATTCAATGCACAGAGTTTGGTAGATGAAAGACCTACCTTCTGCACAACCAGTGTGATTGTTCCTTTCTCAATGTCAGCGTCAGCGATGGTCAGCGGCATACGCTCGCTGTTGTTGTCTACACGGATGATAACAAAGTTACCTGCCTTTCGGCTCTTGGCTATAAGCGGTGCTTCTACATCGAAGCGGAATACTTTCTCTGAGTATTGTACTTTCTTGATAATCTTGTTCATGGGCTATTAAATTTCTTAATGCTGATATATTAATATTTCTGGTTAGCTGTTTAGAGTTTGCTTCATGGTACATAAAAATGCAAAAGGATAACATCGGCTACCTCTGTGGCAGTCGAAGTTATCCTCGTACAATATATGTTATTTTTGTTTTTCGAATGTTTTGTATAATCGAGAAAAACAGAAAGTCTTACCGATACTTCAAATTAATCGAAATTTTTGTCATCAAGCATCTCGAAACCGCAGTATGGAACCAATACCTTAGGTACGCGGATTCCTTCTGGGGTCTGATTGTTCTCCAAGATGGTTGCTACGATACGTGGCAAAGCAAGAGCTGAACCATTCAATGTGTGGCAAAGTTCAATCTTCTTGTCATCTGTATGGCGATAGCGGCAGTGGAGACGGTTAGCCTGATAGCTCTCGAAGTTAGATACTGATGAAACTTCCAACCAGCGACCCTGTGCAGCACTCCATGTCTCGAAGTCGTAGCAGATAGAAGAGGTGAAGCTCATATCACCACCGCAGAGACGGAGGATATGGTATGGCAATTCCAACTTCTTCAAAAGACCTTCAACATGGTCGAGCATCTCGTTCAAACTCTCGTAAGAGTGACCTGGCTTATCGATGCGAACAATCTCTACCTTGTCGAACTGGTGCAGGCGGTTCAAACCGCGAACGTCCTTACCATAGCTACCTGCTTCACGACGGAAACAAGCTGAGTAAGCACAACGCTTGATAGGGAGATCTTTCTCATCGAGAATAACATCGCGGAAGATGTTGGTTACAGGAACCTCAGCAGTAGGGATGAGGAAGAGATTATCCAGATTAGCATGATACATCTGACCTTCCTTGTCTGGCAACTGACCGGTACCACGGCCTGAGTCCTCGTTTACTACGTAAGGAGGTTGAATCTCCAGATATCCGCTCTTGCGAGCCTCATCGAGGAAGAATGCCTCAAGTGCACGCTGGAAACGAGCCATCTTGCCGATATATACAGGGAAACCTGCGCCAGTAATCTTAACGCCGAGGTCGAAATCTACAAGATTATACTTCTTCAAGAGATCCCAATGGCAGAGAGCATCCTCGCCGAGGTTTGGCTTTTCGCCGCCTTCTTTCACAACAACGTTGTCGGCTGCGTCCTTACCTTCAGGAACCTGCTCGCAAGGGATGTTAGGAATTTCGAGCAACTGGTTGGTCATATCGTTCTGTGCTTTCTCCATGATCTCTTCAAGAGCCTTAGCGTCTGCCTTGAGCATAGCTACCTGAGCCTTTGCGCTCTCAGCTTCCTCTTTCTTACCTTCCTTCATAAGGGCACCAATCTGCTTAGCAAACTGGTTTGCCTGCTGCTTGTTGTTATCCAACTTCTGCTGAGCTTCACGACGAATCTTGTCGTACTCCAAAACTTTCTCTACGGCCTCACGAGCATTTGGAAAATGCTTCTTTTCGAGACCCTTAACTACACGTTCAGTTTCCTCACTGATAAGTTTAAGTGTAAGCATAAAATGTCTTTTAATTAAATAATTTACTATTTGTAGGCAAAAGTACAAAAAATATTTGTGATAGCGTAAAAAAATGCTGACTTTTTTACAGGGAAGGGTAGAATTAAAGTTTTTTTGTGGTTTTATAGGGTTAAGGAGCTTAGAAAGGGGGTGGTGTAATCCTTGCCTAAAAACTTATATAAACGAAGAAAGCCTGCTCTAGGTATGAGCAGGCTTCTATGTTGTTTGTTTGGAATAGTTTTTTCTAAAACTTTAAAAATTAAGCGTCAGCTTTTTTGGTCTTCTCAGCGTAAACCTCTGGAGAGAGAACAGAAACTGTACTCTTGTCCTTGCGGCCCTTGTGGAAGTAAACGATACCATCTGCCAAAGCATACAATGTATCATCCTTACCCTGAGCTACATTCTCACCTGGGAAGTGCTTGTTACCACGCTGGCGAACGATGATGTTACCTGCGATGATGCTCTGACCACCCCAGATCTTAACGCCTAATCTTTGTGAAGCTGATTCACGGCCGTTCTTAGAACTACCAACACCTTTCTTATGTGCCATTTTCTAATTCCTCCTAATTTTAAGCGATTACAGATTTGATTGATACTTCAGTGAACTGAGTACGATGACCGTTCTTCTTGCGATAGTCCTTGCGGCGCTTCATCTTGAAGACGATTACCTTGTCACCCTTTACGAGTGGGTTCACTACTTCTACTACTACTTTTGCACCCTCTACAGCTGGTGCACCGACAGTGATTGAGCCGTCTTTGTCAACGAGCAAAACCTTGTCGAACTCAACAGTCTGACCTGCCTCAACATCCTTGATGTGATGTACGAAGAGCTTCTTGCCCTCCTCAGCCTTGAACTGCTGACCGTTAATTTCTACAATTGCGTACATTAAATTAATTATATAAACGGGTTTCTTCGGGAGGCGTCCTGCATTGTGCCGGATCTTCTTTGAGCCCCTTCGAACTAAACTTTTCTGTAACATTTGCCCAATCCATGAGCATTCGGGGTGCAAAATTACAAATTATCTTTGATATGAACAAAATGTTGGGGAAATAAAGATTGTTTTTTAGAAAGATTTAACAGAAAAGCCTGTTTTTTATAAGAATACCGATTATTTGCTACCAGATAAGGGACTCGTGAATAGTATAATGTTCTTTATTGGGTTCAATAATATACTTCCTTAGGTTCAATGATATGTCTCCTCTGGCTCAATGATATGTCTTCTCTGGTTCAAGGAGATGTCTTCTTAGGTTTAAGGATACGACTTCTCTGGTTTAAGAAGATACCTTCGTTAAAGTTATGACTAGTGTCAGCAGCTCTGCTGAGCCTAGTCATCAGGTCTGCTCACTATAGTCGACAGGTCTGCTGACTGCAGTCAGCAAGTCTTCCGACTCAAGTGATATTACCTTTTAATGTATACTTTCTTCTTGGGACAATATATGCTATATGCTATTTGATGGAGGAGGTGTATAAAAAGAAAAAAGCGATGACCTTCACAGGCTACCGCTCCAAATCTTCAATAGGTATTAGTTTCCATTAAGGTAAAAAGATTGTTTTCAGGATAACTGGCTGCAAAGGTACATGATATTTTTCAAATCACCAAATATTTATTTGATTATTTTTGTTATAATTCTATTGTGTGGGCGCACAATGGCATAAATTAACTTATTTTAGTGAGAAAGGCTGCGTAATCGATTGCAATTCTGTTGTTTTTTTGTTTAGATATCTTCAAAAGTATAAAGAGACGAACTTTCGAGACGAGTAGTGAAGAAGAGAAAATAAAAACAGGTTGGCGCAGAAGTGCCAACCTGTTTATGGAAGATACTATTATCTTATTCTGTTTGTTTGAATCAGGAAAAAGAAGTGATTACTTCTGCTTCTTGATTTTCTCTACATAAGCATCAATGACAGCTACTGCTGTGATGTTTACAATATCCTGTACACTACTTTCTGAGTCAGTGAAGTGGATAGGCTTATTCAATCCCATCTGGATAGGGCCGATAATCTCAGCTTCAGGATTCAAACCCTGGAGAAGTTTGTATGCACCATTGGCGCTACTCAAGTTAGGGAACACCAAAGTGTTGACGTCTTTGCCCTTGAGGCGGGAGAATGGATACTTCTCATCGCGCAGATCCTTGTTGAGTGCATAGTTTACCTGCATTTCACCATCGATAGCGAGTTCAGGGAACTCCTTCTGCATCTCAGCAACGGCTTTCTTTACCTTAACAGGTGAGCCAATATTGTCTGTACCGAAGTTAGAGTAGCTTAACATGGCCATAACCGGCTCTTCGTTGAAGAACTTCACTGTACCTGCAGACAGCTTGGCAACATCAATCAGCACATCTTCGTCTGGGTGGCGGTTGATGAGCGTATCTGCGATATAATAAATACCCTTCTGGGTGTTAAGGATATGCATGGTACCGAAAGTCTTATATGGCTCACGAATTCCAATTACATCTTTTGCCACCTTAATAGTATTGCTGTACTTTGTGTAAAGACCAGTGATGAATGCGTCAGCATCACCCTGTTCTACCATTGACATACCGAAGTAGTTGCGCTCGTACATTTTATCATAAGCTTCCTCGAAGCTGTAGCCCTCGCGAGCACGCTTCTCTGCCAGATGCTTGGCAAACTTTGCACGGCGGCCCTGTTCGTTATCGGCACGCATATCTACAATCTCAATATCTGAAAGGTCAAGTTTCAAACGGCTAGCAACACGGTTCAGACGGTCTGGGTTACCCAACAGGATTGGCTGGCAGATACCCTCTTGCTTTGCCTGGACTGCAGCCTTCAGCATAGTTGGGTTGCCACCTTCTGCGAATACTACACGCTGTGGGTGAAGGCGCGCTGTATCGTGGAGTTTGCGGGTCAGTTTGGTCTCCTGACCAAGCAGCTGGCGCAAATCCTGCTTGTACTTCTCCCAGTCTGTGATAGGGGTGCGAGCCACACCACTTTCCATTGCAGCCTTAGCTACGGCAGCAGAAACTTCTGTAATCAAACGTGGATCTACAGGTTTCGGAATGAAGTATTTAGGACCGAATGTAAGGTCGTTAACGTGGTAAACATCGTTTACCACATCAGGAACCGGTTGCTTAGCCAAATCGGCAATTGCATGAACAGCAGCCATCTTCATTTCTTCGTTGATAGCACGGGCGTGAACATCGAGTGCACCACGGAAGATGTATGGGAAACCGATTACATTGTTAATCTGGTTAGGATAATCTGAACGGCCAGTTGACATCAATACGTCAGGGCGGCTGTCCATAGCGTCCTCGTAGCTGATCTCAGGTACTGGATTGGCAAGAGCGAAAACGATAGGGTTGTCTGCCATAGAGCGAATCATATCCTTGGAGAGCACGTTACCCTTGCTGAGGCCTACGAATACATCGGCGCCTTTCACAGCCTCTTCGAGTGTATGGACATCGCGGCGGTCTGTTGCAAAGAGCTTTTTCTGCTCTGTCAGATTTTCGCGGTCGCTGGTAATGACACCCTTAGAGTCGAGCATAACGATGTTCTTTACCTGTGCACCAAGTGCTACGTAGAGTTTTGTACAGCTGATAGCAGCTGCACCAGCACCATTTACGACAATCTTCACATCGGCAATGTTCTTGCCAGCTACCTCAAGAGCGTTCTTCAAACCTGCTGCAGAGATGATAGCAGTACCATGCTGGTCATCGTGCATTACAGGGATATCGAGAGTTCTTTTCAGGCGCTCCTCGATGTAGAAACATTGAGGTGCCTTGATGTCCTCCAAGTTGATTCCACCAAATGTAGGAGCGATTTTCTCTACGGTTTCACAGAACTTTTCTGGGTCTTTTTCATCGATTTCAATATCGAAGACATCCACACCGCCGTAAATCTTGAAAAGCAATCCCTTACCTTCCATCACTGGCTTTCCGCTCATGGCACCGATATCGCCAAGTCCGAGCACTGCTGTACCATTACTGATAACAGCAACCAGGTTACCCTTGTCAGTATACTTGTATGCATCGTCTGGGTTCTGCTGGATCTCAAGACATGGGAATGCCACGCCAGGAGAATAAGCAAGGCTCAGATCCGTTTGTGTGTGATAAGGTTTTGTTGGCTTAACCTCAATCTTGCCAGGACGACCAGTCTCGTGATAACTTAAAGCCGCCTCTTTTGTAATTTTTACCATAACGATATATTGGTTTAGAGTTTATTTTTCTTTCATATTCGTGGATTTTTCGCACGAAATTTAAAAGTTTGTGCAAAGGTACAAAAAAACTTAGTAAAAAAGAATGGTTTTTTGATTTTTTTTGTATCTTTGCACAAAAATAGTCTTCAAACAAGTAAAATGACAGAAATCAATCAATATAGACAAGAACTGAAAGACAGAATTATCTCTTATGCGATGCCTGAATTCTATAAGCGTGGTGTAAAAGCTGTTAAGATGGATGAAATCTCACAGGGACTTCATGTATCTAAGAGAACTGTGTACGAGATTTTTGGTGACAAAGAAGAATTGTTGCTTGCTGGTATGATGCGTCAGCTAGAAGAAAATCGTTCGAAGTTAGAGAATTTCGCCAAGACCCAAGCGAAGAATGTGATAGATATTATCAGCTATGTCTATAAATTGCAGATGGAGCGCAATGGGATGGTGGGCGTTCTTTTTTATGAGGAGGTTCATAAGATGCCTCGTGTAGTGAAATTCTTCCAGGAAAATCATGCTCATGAACGGGAGGAGAGTGTACGTTTCTTTGAGGCTGGTGTAAAGGAGGGGCTTTTCCGTAAGGATGTAGACTTCAATGTTGTTATGGACGTAGGACATGTGATGATGGAGGAAATCATGCACCATCAGCTCTATCGTGTTCATTCGATGCAGGAGATATACGACAATTATATTTTGTGCCTGATTCGTGGATTCTGTACAGAGCGCGGCTTGGAGCAGCTTGACCGTGCTTTGAAAGAGTAGAGGCGTTGGCTTTAATATACAAAATGTACTTTTTGAGCGTATGTGTAATTATGCTTAAAAAAGAGAAAGAGGTTTCGGAGATGCTTTATATAGGCTCACGGAACCTCTTCTCCTTACTCCTTGTATAGCCAGTGGAGGAGCGGGTTTATAACTTTTGGATAGAAGCGGAACCAGCGAAACTTGGTAACAGGTTTGCCTCCGAAACCGAGAATGAATTCACGGTAGAGATTACTCTTAAGCGGAAGTCCTGCGTCCATAAAGTGGAGGTGTTGGGCATCCTGCTCCTGTGCATCAGAGAGTGCTTGCCAGATGGTCATTGTGTTCGGATGCAGATGGATGTAAGTCTTTCTCTTGAATGCAGAAAACCAAAGAAAGGCATTGCCTTGGTTGTAGATGCAGGTATAGCCGCCAATCACTTTGTCCTTATAGGTGATGATGACGTTTCTGGCATTGCTACTTGTACTCAGTTTCTGAAAGAATGTTTCGTCAGGAACAAAACGGCGAAGTTTCAGCCGATAATAATTTTTGAGCAACTGGTGATAACGATGGATGTCTTCGGGTGAAGTTGCCTCTCTACAACTTATTCCCTTTTTCTTCATTTTTTCAATCATAGCAATTTGTTTGTCTGAGAGTCGCTCTTGGGGAAGTTTGCTGTGTAGGGAGTTATGTATCTCTTGCCAGGCAATAGGTACATAGCCCAATTTTCTGAATTCCCGGTAACCCAGCATCTTTTTGCTCATTCGGGAGAACTCGATGTAAAAGCAGAGTCGTTTGTGTAAGTGAATAGTTATGCTGCGGAGTAACAATGGGAAAATAGCATTCTGTTCAGCATCGAGTGCATAAAGTCCCTCTCCGTACGCGTGTGCGTGCGTATATAAATAAGGTGGGAATAATGATTTGCGGTGATAGAGGATGACGAGCATTTGTCCTACTACCTTGTTCTCCTGTGTGGCGACAGCCATAAAAGGGGTTATGCCGGGTGTTTTTTCAAGAATCTGAAAAAGCTCCAAGCTATGAAAAAAGTCGCCTTCCAATAAATGCGGCATTTCTTCCAGTTTACCATATATTTCTACATCATATTTTCTCACGAAGGCAAAAATAATAAATTTATCATAAAAAAGCAAGAAAAAGGGCTTCTCTATCGTTATTTTTTAGTATTTTTGCATAAAAAGTAAAACTTTAAACAAAATTACGTATGAAAATAGTGTTTATTGGGGCAGGTAATCTTGCTACCAATCTTGCGCTCGAAATATCGCAATCAGAACATCAGATTGTGCAAGTCTTCAGTAGAACTAGGGAGTCGGCCTCTCTATTGGCTGAGAAGGTGAATTGTGAGCCTGTCAATGAGATGAGTAAGGTGGTCTGTGATGCAGATTTGTACATAGTTTCAGTGAAGGATGATGCGCTTGAAATGCTTATTCCTGAACTATGCAAAGGAAGAGAAGATAAGATGTTTGTTCATACAGCTGGTTCCATGCCGATGGATGTTTTCAAAGATTATGCCCGTCATTATGGCGTATTTTATCCGATGCAGACATTTACGAAAGATAAAAAGGTTGCATTCGAAAATATTCCTATTTTCATTGAGGGGTGTGGTGCTTTCGAAACTTCTTTCCTGAAGAGGTTGGCAGAACAGATTTCTCGTAGTGTCTATGAATTGGATTCTGATAATCGTAAGTATCTGCACCTGTCAGCTGTTTTTGCTTGTAATTTTGCGAATCATTGCGTAGCTATAGGCCAGCAGATTCTCGAAAATCATCATATTCCTGGCAGTGTTCTCCGTCCTCTGGTTATGGAAACTATGGACAAGGCTTCTTCGCATTCGGCAGCTGAAGTGCAGACAGGACCGGCTATTCGTGATGATCGGAACGTAATGGAGAAACAAATGCAACTCCTTGAAAAACAGCCAGAACTACAGCTGATTTATGAAATGATGAGCAAAAGCATATTCAAGTTCAAGAGATAAAACTGTTATCGGTTTAAGTTTGCAGTTAGGATTTTTCAGTACAAAAAACAGAAACAATTATGATTAATTACGATTTAAATAAAATAAAAGCAATCATCTTTGATGTTGATGGAGTACTTTCAAGACAGACCATCACGCTTTCCAGTGCCGGCGAACCTTTGCGTACTGTTAATATCAAAGATGGCTATGCCATTCAGCTGGCTCAGAAGAAAGGTGTTCGTATCGTAATTCTGACAGGCGGTAATTCTCATGCCATACAGGTACGCTATGAAAATCTTGGTGTAGAGGATATCTTCATGGGGTGTTCTGTAAAGATAAAGACTTATGAGGAGTTCAAGCAGAAATATTCAATTACAGATGAGGAAATAATATATGTAGGTGATGATATTCCTGATTATGAGATAATGCGTCGTTGCGGATGTCCATGTTGCCCAGCAGATGCATGCTCCGATATTAAAGAAATTTCTACTTATATCTCGGCTTGTAACGGAGGTGATGGCGTGGGACGTGACGTCGTAGAACAGGTACTGAGAGCCAATGGTTTATGGCTTTCAGATGCTAAGGCGTTTGGCTGGTAGAATTTAGTTAATAGTTGAAAGTTGATAGTTTGTAGTAGAAAGCTTGCAACTGAATTTTAATCATAAAGTTCAAAGAAATAAGGTTTAAAATAGATGAATTATAAGATCATTTTGGCGAGTAATTCGCCTCGTCGCAAGGAACTTCTGGCAGGTTTGGATATTCCTTTTGAGGTGAAGGTGATTAGTGGTATTGATGAAAGTTATCCTGCTGACCTCGATGCTTATCAGGTGGCAGAATTCATTTGCAAGAAAAAGGCTGAGGCTTATCGTCCGCTTTTGAACGGAAATAATAGTGTTGAAGAGTTGGACGAGTCAGAAACTTTGATTCTTACAGCAGATACGGTTGTGATTGCGCCAACAGCTGGCGAACAGAATGACCAGGAAGGAAAGGGAGTCATTCTCGGGAAGCCTCGTGATGCTGAAGATGCCAGACGAATGCTGAAGATGTTGAGCGGAAAGACGCATCATGTAGTTACAGGTGTTTGTCTTACTACCCAGCATAAGCAGCGTTCCTTTTCAGTAACAACAGAAGTGACGTTCAAACCGCTTTCTGATGATGAAATCAGTTATTATATAAATCATTATCAGCCGTTTGACAAAGCTGGCGCCTATGGTATTCAGGAATGGATTGGTTACATAGGTTGTACGGGGTTGAAGGGGAGTTATTTTAATGTGATGGGGCTTCCGGTTCAGCGTATCTATGAGGAATTGAGGCAAATTTAGATTTTTTAAAATTAAATATTGTTCTATGTCGTAGATAATGAGTATCTTTGTGCGTTTTATGTAACTAACAAGGATTATGAGTGAAGAAATTTTAGCAAAAGCTCATGAGGTTTTGGACAATTATATGGAGAGCAATCATCACCGGCGCACTCCGGAGCGTTCCACTATCCTCGACACCATTTATTCTATGGGAGAGCATTTCTCGATAGAAGATTTGGGCAGAGAGCTACTGAAAAAGAATTTTCGCGTTAGCAGGGCTACGCTTTATAACACATTGCATCTGTTCCTGGAACTAAGGCTTGTGGTAAAGCACAGTCTGGCAGACGGCACCAAGTATGAGGCCAGTTATAGTGAGGACAATCATGTGCATCAGGTTTGCACGATTTGTGGCAAGGTAACCGAAATTGTAGCACCGCAGGTTACGGCAGCTGTGAAGGATATCAGGATGCAGCGCTTTCGTAAAGATGCTTATGCTCTTTACATCTATGGCGTATGCAGCGGCTGTCAAAGCAAGATGACTCGCAAACGCAAAAAAGAATAAGTATCAAGATAAAAAGATAAAAAATGAACACAGGTAAAGTAGATGTCCTGCTGGGTTTGCAGTGGGGCGATGAAGGTAAAGGTAAGGTGGTTGACGTGTTGACCCCTAAGTATGATGTTATTGCTCGTTTCCAGGGTGGTCCTAATGCTGGACATACATTGGAGTTTGAGGGCGAGAAGTATGTGCTTCGCTCTATCCCTTCTGGTATTTTCCAGGGTGGTAAGGTGAACATCATCGGCAATGGTGTGGTTTTGGCTCCAGACCTCTTTATGGGTGAGGCTAAGGATCTTGAGAAGAGCGGTCATGATTTGAAGAGCCGTCTTTACATCTCTAAGAAGGCACATCTCATCATGCCTACTCACCGTGTACTCGATGCTGCTATCGAGGCTTCTAAGGGAAAGAACAAGGTAGGTACTACTGGTAAGGGTATCGGTCCTACTTATACTGACAAGGTTAGCCGTACCGGTCTTCGCGTAGGCGATATCCTTGACAATTTCGAGGAGAAGTATGCTGCTCACAAGGCTGCTCATCTCAAAACCATCGCAAGTCTCGGTTATACCGACTTCGATATTACAGAGGTTGAGAAGACCTGGATGGAGGGCATCGAATACTTGAAGCAGTTCAAACTTATTGATAGCGAGGTAGAAATCAATAAGGTGCTCCGTTCTGGCAAGGATATCCTCTGCGAGGGTGCGCAGGGTACTATGCTCGATGTTGATTTCGGTTCTTATCCATTCGTTACTTCTTCTAATACTATCTGTGCAGGTGCCTGCATAGGTCTGGGTATCGGCCCTAACCGCATCGGCAATGTTTATGGTATCATGAAGGCTTACTGTACACGTGTTGGTGCAGGTCCATTCCCTACAGAGCTTTTCGATGAGACTGGTGACAAGATCCGTGACCTCGGTCATGAGTATGGTGCTGTTACCGGTCGTGAGCGTCGTTGTGGCTGGTGCGATCTTGTACAGCTCAAGTATTCTGTCATGGTGAATGGTGTTACCGAGCTTATCATGATGAAGAGCGACGTGCTCGATGGCTTCGATACCATCAAGGCATGCGTGGCATATAAGTTGAAGGATGGTTCTGTTACAACAGATTTCCCATACGAAATCGATGATGTAGAACCTGTTTACAAGGAGTTCAAGGGCTGGAAGACAGATATGACTAAGTTCACATCTGAAGATCAGTTCCCACAGGAGTTCAAGGATTATATTGCTTTCGTAGAAGAGTTCCTTGAGACTAAGATCGGTATCATTTCTATCGGTCCAGACCGTGCTCAGACTATTGTACGCAAGTAATTTATATAGTGTTTAATGTTTAGTGTTTAATGTTTACTTTGAGGGGTTTACATGGCGCTAGACATTAAACATTTAACATTCATATTAAACATTAATAAATGGCTCAGAAACCAAGTATACCAAAGGGCACGAGAGATTTTGGTCCTGTTGAGATGGCGAAACGCAACTATATCTTCAACACCATCAAGGAAGTGTATGCTCTTTATGGATTCCAGCAGATTGAAACCCCTGCCATGGAAACCCTTCAGACTTTGATGGGCAAGTATGGTGAAGAGGGTGATAAACTGCTTTTTAAGATATTGAATTCAGGCGACTATATGAATAAGGTGAGCGATGAGGATATTCATTCTCTTGGATCACTCAAATTAGCAGCGAAACTTTGTGAGAAGGGTCTTCGTTATGACCTGACAGTTCCTTTCGCACGTTACGTAGTGCAGCACCGCGAGGAGTTGCAGATGCCTTTCAAACGTTATCAGATTCAGCCAGTATGGCGTGCAGACCGCCCTCAGAAGGGACGTTACCGTGAGTTCTATCAGTGTGATGCCGATGTGGTTGGCTCTGATTCTCTCCTGAATGAGGTCGAGTTGATGCAGATTGTTGATACCGTGTTCACTAAGTTTGGTGTTCGTGTATGCATCAAGATTAATAACCGCAAGATTCTTACCGGTATTGCAGAGGTTATCGGCGAGGCTGAGAAGATTGTAGATATCACAGTGGCCATCGATAAGCTTGATAAAATCGGACTTGACAATGTAAACGAAGAGTTGTGTAATGACGGCATTTCTGAAGATGCCATTGAGAAGTTGCAGCCAATCATCTCATTGTCAGGAACTAATGATGAGAAACTTGAAGTGATAGCGAAGGTTCTCGAAGGTTCTGAAGTTGGTTTGAAGGGTGTAGAGGAAACCAAGTTTATCCTCGATACCTTGAAGACTCTTGGCTTGAATAACGAGATAGAACTGGATCTCACCCTGGCTCGTGGCTTGAACTATTATACGGGTGCGATCTTCGAGGTGAAGGCGCTTGATACTCCAATGGGAAGTATTACAGGTGGTGGTCGTTACGACAACCTTACCGGCATTTTCGGTTTGCCAGGTTTGAGCGGTGTTGGTATCAGTTTTGGTGCTGACCGTATTTATGATGTGTTAGGTGCGCTCGACCTTTATCCGAAGGAGGCTGTAAATGCTACTCAGGTACTGTTTATCAACTTCGGTGAAAAGGAGACAGCTTACTGCCTGCCTATAGTAAGTGCAGCTCGTGCAGCCGGTATCCGTACCGAAATCTTCCCTGATAAGGCGAAGATGAAGAAGCAGATGAGCTATGCCAATGCCAAGAATATTCCGTTTGTGGTGCTTGCAGGTGAGAATGAGATGGCTCAGGGCAAGGTTACGCTTAAGAATATGGAAACTGGCGAACAAACCTTGGTTACTGCCGAGGAATTGATAGCCAAAGTAAATAAATAATACTCTCTTTCTCGTCCTCTCGTGCTCGTATATGTGAATATGCAGTGCGGCAGGGCGAGAGCTTTTTATGTGTTAGCGTGTATGCCTAACTATAATTTTAGTAACTTCTAAAAACTACAGACAAATGAAAAAAATAAAAGCTATTTTGTGTGTATTCATACTGGCGTTGCTGATGACATCCAGCACAGAGACAACAACGATTTTTGTAATAGGTGATTCTACTGCTGCCGAGAAAGGCGGTTTTAGAAATAATCCAGAGCGAGGATGGGGGATGGTATTGCAAGGCTTTTTTGATGACAAGGTGATTGTTGACAATCATGCTGTTAATGGTCGTTCTTCTTTGAGCTTTATCAATGAAGGAAGATGGAAAAAGGTTTTGGATAGAATAAAGCCAGGTGATTATGTGTTTATCCAGTTTGGGCATAACGATGAGAAGTCAATGCCTGACCGTCATACTGATCCGGGATCTACTTTTGATGCAAACCTTGCCAGATATGTAAATGAGACCCGTGCCAAGGGTGGCATTCCTGTACTGTTCAATGCGGTGGTTCGTCGCTGCTATTATTCTGCAGAATTGAAGAATGATGATGACGAGAAGCTTCGCAATAAAGTATATGATGGAAAGGAGCAGATTAATAGCGATACGCTTATCGACACCCACGGAGCTTATGTAATAGCTCCCCGCAATGTAGCAAAGCAGCTGAATGTTCCGTTTGTTGATGCTACCAAGATTACCCACGATATAGAAACGGGCATGGGTATTGAAGGCAGCCGCAAATTACATATGTGGTTTATGCCTGGCGAGAATCCGCAGGTTCCTAAGGGTAAGAAAGATAATACCCATTATAATGTATATGGTGCACGTGTGGTTGCCGGTGCGCTTGCTGATGCTGTAGCTGAGCAGGTGCCAGCGCTGAAGTCTCATGTCTGCCATTATGATTATGTAGTCTCTGCAGAAGGTCGAGGCAATTTCATGGATTTGCAGAAGGCTGTAGATGCGGTTCCTGTAGGCAAGAAGGCTGTTATCCGTATTTTGGGTGGTGAATGGAAGAAGCCAATCATCGCAAAAGGCAAGAAGATTAAGTTTGTAAAGTCATTTGGTGCTAAAATCAAATAGTAACAGGCTTTTTTAAAACTCCCGATATCTTTGAAATTACATGGCGATGTAGAAGTCTGTGCGTCGTGACATAGAACAAAATGCATCGCCATGTAGTAAACCAATACATAAAAGGAGTACTTTCACAAGCACTCCTTCTCATATTATACAAAAACATTATGAATTATTTCTATTAGCGAACAAGATTTTAATTTCTATCTTTGTCTCAATTATCTAAAAGTTTCAAACGTTCACCAGAATTGCTTTTGGCAAGGGGCAATTCCTACTCGTAGGATAACCTCAGTTCTGATGTTTATCATTTACGGTTGCAAAGGTACGAAGATTTTTATAATTGTGCAATACCTAAAAATGGGGGTTTTGATGAATACCTAGAAATGAGGAATAAAATGGGGGAGAATAGATATGAAAAAAGGAAGTCCTTATTGAAGAACTTCCTTTTTTATGAGGTGTCTAGCGGAGTCGAACCGCTCTACACGGTTTTGCAGACCGTTACCTAACCGCTCGGTTAAGACACCTTGTGTAGAATAATCATTTCTGATTTGCGAGTGCAAAGGTACTACTTTTTATTGGTTCTACCAAATTTTTATGCAACTTTTTTAATTAAAACAATCACTTTCTTTGTATCTTGCTCATAATGAACGGGTTCTGAAATGCTTTATTTTTTGTCTGGTTTCCTCGTTGCATGACAGTAAAAGTAGTTTTAGCAGCTCTTTTATGAGAGCTACTCTTGTTCTTTCCGTTGAGTAGCCTCTTTCTTTTTGTTCTTTTGGCATTTCTTAACGAATGGGCAACCTGAACATTGATAGTTTTTACACTCTCGTGCTTGTTTGATGGAGCGGTAGATACAAATGGCGGCATACGTGACGCATGCCGCCAATATGATTGCTATGATGATATACTGTATCATAAGCATAGGTAAATTAACATAATACTAACCTACTGCGTTATAACCATTGGTTGAGTTTTTGCGCATGATGTCGCGGATGTTCATCTCCTTGAAACCCTCTGCGCGTTTCTGCTCTTCAAGCTCTTTCTCTTCCTCGATGTCCTTTTCTGAACGAGTGAAAGTGAAAGCCTTGTACTTAAATTCTGCAATCGCCCAACCTACGAGGCCCACAGCGATCAATGCAACAAATCCAATTAATGCGTTCATTTCTCTTTATATTATAATAATGTATAAACTGAATTAATAATCATCGTCGGCTACGTCTTCTGCATCATCAAGACCGAGGTTCTCCGGGTCTTCGAAGGTAGTACGGTAGCTTTCCTCAGTAAGCTTGTCGTCATCGAATGCATCGTCATCCTCATCTGGATCGTTGTAGTGATCCTCGATTTCTGGTGCATCCTCGTCTTCATCCTCGTCTGGGTCGAGCAGGTCGTTGTTGCGTTTCAAATCATTCTCATCATCGAATCTCATGCGAATCTTTTCTACCTTTGGCTTCTCCTTGGCAAAGATAGCTTCTACCCAAGAACCTTTTGGTACCACGAGCACTTCGTAGTCATCGGCGAGCTTTTTCTCGTACAGACCTCCTGGCTTTTTCAGGCGGTCAGCAGGAAGAGTAGTTGTGCTGATGTCGAAATTACTTTCGATGATGTCCTGGATGCTCTGAGGCAGACTCTCCCAGCCACCACCAAAGTTGCGCTCCAAGAGTTCGATGAGCTTATTGGCGGTGATGTGACTTACATTTTCGTAAGTAAGATCAGTAACACGCATGATAGGGCGCTTTTTGATGGCATACTTTTCTTTCTTGTCGTTGATACGGAAAGTGCCAATCTTAAAGCCGCGTGCCATCAGTTTGTCAATCACTTCAGGACGGTCTACCGTCACTGGTTCCATTTCGAATGCGCTGCGGATCACTGCGATATACTTGTTCTGGTAATCCTTGAGGTCAGCATCCTTTTCTGCTGCTTCCCAAAGACGGAACACATCGTTCTCCTGCAATTCCCAAATGCTACTTTTAGTAACATTCTTCAGTGTTAATATTTTATCTTTATTCATCTTCAATTGTGTTTGTGTGTGCAAAAGTAAGTACTTCTTTTTATATATCCAAATTTTCTTGCTGTTTTTTTGTGTTTTTGGTCACTTTTTTATTTGGAATTCGATTTTTTTCATTACCTTTGCACGTACTATGAGTGAACCGTTAGCTGAAAGAATGAGACCTCACACGCTTGCTGACTATGTAGGACAGCAGCATTTGGTAGGTGAGGGGGCCGTGCTGCGCAAGATGATTGATGCAGGGCGCATATCCTCTTTTATCCTCTGGGGACCCCCTGGAGTGGGCAAGACTACCCTTGCTCAAATCGTGGCACAAACCATCAAGGTGCCGTTCTTCACCCTCTCCGCGGTGACCAGTGGCGTAAAGGATGTCCGCGAGGTGATAGAAAGAGCAAAGAGTGGTAGATTCTTTAATTCGGCTTCTCCTATATTGTTTATTGATGAAATTCACCGTTTCTCCAAGAGTCAGCAGGATTCGCTTTTGGGTGCAGTAGAGAAGGGTATTGTTACGCTGATAGGTGCTACCACCGAGAATCCTTCGTTCGAGGTGATTCGGCCGCTGTTGTCCAGATGTCAGCTCTATGTTCTCAAACCGCTCGAAAAGGCTGATCTTGAAGGGCTTCTGCATCGTGCCATTACGCAGGATGTAGAACTCAGAGAAAAGAATATTAAGTTGGAAGAGACGGGCGCGCTGCTGCGATATAGTGGTGGAGATGCCCGCAAACTGCTCAATATCCTGGAACTGGTGGTAGAATCTGCCGGATCTTCAGAGATTGTGATTACCGACAAGATGGTAGAAGAGCAGTTGCAGCAGAATCCGCTGGCTTACGATAAACAGGGTGAGATGCATTATGATATTATCTCAGCCTTTATCAAGAGTATTCGCGGAAGCGATCCCGATGCTGCGCTTTATTGGATGGCGAGGATGATAGAAGGAGGAGAAGACCCGCAGTTTATAGCCCGTAGGGTTGTGATTAGTGCCTCTGAGGATGTGGGACTTGCCAATCCGAATGCACTCCTGCTTGCCAATGCTGCCTTCGATACGGTGATGAAGATAGGGTGGCCCGAAGCGCGTATCGCCCTTGCTGAGGCTGTGGTGTATCTGGCCACGAGTCCGAAGAGCAACAGTGCTTATCTGGGCATTAATGATGCGCTGGCTACTGTACGGCAAACGGGTAATCTGCCTGTTCCGCTGCACATCCGCAATGCTCCTACCAAACTGATGAAAGATTTGGGCTATCATGACGGATATAAGTATCCCCACGATTATCCTGGACATTTCACAGAGCAGCAGTATCTGCCAGACGAATTGAAGGATGCCCGCTTCTGGCATGCGCAGCATTCGCCTTCCGAGGAGCGCCTCTACAACTGGATGGTTACCTGTTGGGGAGAAAGATTCAAGAATTAGTGATTTAGAATAGATATATGGATAATTAGAAATTGATATTTAGAACACTAACTGATACGAGAAAATGATGATACATGGCGATCCGGAATTCGTGCTCACGCTTCATACCGTGATAGAATTCATCGGTACATTTGCTTTTGCCCTTTCGGGCATTCGCCTGGCAGCAAGTAAGCACTATGATTGGCTGGGCGGTTTTGTTTGTGGTGTGGCTGTAGCCATAGGTGGTGGAACCATACGAGATGTGATGCTTGGTGTGCGCCCGTTTTGGATGTTGAGCCCTATCTACCTGATTTGTACACTGTTTGCGCAGTTGGTAGTGATTGCTTGCCACCGCTATCTTAAGCGTCTTGACAATACCTGGTTTCTGTTTGATACCTTGGGCTTGGCGCTTTTCAATATTGCGGGCATCCAGAAGTCGCTCGAATGTGGTTTCTCCTTTTGGGTAGCCATCATCATGGGCTGTATCACGGGTGCTGCAGGCGGTGTTATCCGCGATGTGCTTCTTAATGAAGAGCCGGTCATCTTCCGAAAGGAGATTTATGCGATGGCTTGTGTCGCCGGTGGTTTGGCTTATTGGGGATTGAGCTATCTGGGTGTGAGCCTCTATATTACGGTGATTGTAGCTTTCTGTGTGGTCTGTGCCATCCGATTGCTGGCTGTAAGATACCATATTTCACTTCCGAAGCTGAGGGATGAAGAACAAACTGTAGAATGAAAAGGAAAAAATGAAATTGATAAATAACAGATAACAGATGAAAAGACTGAAAGCGATTTTGATGCTCGTTGTTGCAATGATGCTGATGTCGTCGGCAACAATGAAGGCTCAGAACAAACGAGAGTTTCGTGGAGCCTGGATACAGTGCGTTAACGGACAGTATCTGGGCAAGAGTACGCAGCAGATCCAGGCGATGCTTACCAGACAGCTTGATGAACTGCAGAAGGATGGCGTGAATGCGATAATCTTTCAGGTTCGAGCCGAGTGTGATGCTCTGTATAAGAGTGATTTAGAGCCTTGGAGCAAGTTTCTTACGGGAGTGCAGGGAAAGGCTCCTTCTCCTTATTGGGATCCGTTGCAGTGGATGATAGAGCAGTGTCATAATCGTGGCATGGAGCTTCATGCCTGGATTAATCCTTATCGTGCCAAGCATAGCGTAACTTCCTATGAGCAGGTTTCGCCGAAGAATATCGTGAAGAGGCGTCCTGATCTCTGTTTTCAGTATGGCAAGCTGACGCTGTTGAACCCTGGGTTGCAGGCTGCAGCCGACTATATTTGCGAGGTGGCTGTGGACATTGTAAGCCGATATGATGTTGATGGATTCCATATTGATGATTATTTCTATCCATATCCAGAGGCCGGACGACAGATTCCTGATCAGCAGCTCTTCCGCCAGCAGTCGCGCGGCATGCGAAACATAGGTGATTGGCGCCGTGATAACGTGAGCCGGTTTGTAAAGCAGCTCAGCGAATCCATTCATGCCGTTAAGCCTTGGGTTAAGTTTGGTGTTTCTCCATTCGGAATCTACCGCAACAAGCGTACCGATCCTAATGGTTCAGAAACTTTCGGCCTCCAGAATTATGATGATCTTTATGCAGATGTATTGCTTTGGGTGAATAATGGTTGGATAGACTATTGTGTGCCTCAGATTTATTGGGAGATTGGCAATCGTGCTGCCGATTACAAGACGCTCATAACCTGGTGGAATAAGCATGCTGGCAACCGCCCATTATATATAGGTGAAGATATAGAGCGTACAGCCAAGTTTGCTGATCCAGTCAATCCGCGCAGTCATCAGTTGCCTGCCAAGCACCGTTTGCATCAGCAGATGAATAATGTGAAGGGCACTGTGCTCTGGTATGCGCAGACTGCTGCCGATAATGTAGGTAATATCGGACATACACTCCGCAACAATTATTGGAAGTATCCAGCATTGCCACCCTCTATGCCTTTCCTTGATAATAAGGCGCCAAAGGGGGTAAAGGGTGTCAAGTTGATGTGGACCGAGAAAGGTCCGCTGCTGGTATGGAAGGCTCCTAAGGCTAGCAAGAAAAAGTGGGGCGATCAGGTGAACCGTTTTGCTATCTATCGTTTTGAGAAAGGAGCTAAGGTAAATCTCAATGATGTTTCTGCACTCCAGGCAGTAACTTATGATAATTTCTATCGCATCCCTTATGTGAGTGGCAAGAAATATGTGTATGTAGTAACTGCTCTTGACCGCGTAGGAAACGAAAGTAAAGGTAAGAAAAAGAAAATTTCTTTTTAGATTGGTTAGATGATATAAACGGAAAGACCGTTAAAAACAGAAAAACCGTTGTACTCGATAGGAGAGAGTGCAACGGTTTTTTATTTTGTTGGGATGGGGGAGCGGGTAGTCCTTTCATCCTGTATTTTTTTATTCTTTCAGCAGGTCGTTCAGGAAGTTATCCAGATCGTTGTCCAGATTCTCCATCAAGTCACCACCTACAATGATCGTATCATCGTCAGCAAGATAGAGCTCGCCAATATGCTCTTTATCCTCATCTTCGAGCACAAAGCTGTATGGCTTGAGAATGCCGAGATGATCTATGATATCAGCCTGTTTGCGCAATACATCGCGAAGCAGCTTTGCTACCTCGTCGTAGAAGTCTTCATCCTTGTTTTCTATCCATTGCTCAACAACGCAGCGGGTAATCTCGTTGTCATCGTCGTCAAAGGCCAGGAGTTCGCCACTGTCTTGCGAAACCCTTACGTGGATGTCGGTCATTTGAGAAGTCTCGTCGTCAGATTCTGGCGCTGGGAACTTTTGAGCCACTTTTCTGATAAAGCGCTCTACTTGCATGATTGTTTGCTCTAATGTTTCCATATCAATTCTTTAATAATCAATGCAAAGGTACATAAAAAATTGATATCACCAAAAGAAGTTGCTAAAAAAAAAAGCATTTTTGCTTTTAATTTGTTCTCAAACTGCCTGATTCCAGGGTATAGATAACGTTTACGCTTCTTTTTTTATATTTTCTTTTCGATTTTGTTTGCCATTTCTAAATAATGTAGTATCTTTGCACTTGAATTGCAAAAATGCAATCTCAACATTACAAATGAATAACAAAATAAAACATTCTGGCATCGTAGAAAGCGTAGAAGAAGGTTGTGTGTGCATTCGCATCGTACAGTCGTCAGCCTGCAGCGCTTGCAAGGTGGCTGCTCATTGTACTGCATCTGAATCGAAAGAGAAGATGATTGAGGTTTCTACCTCAGAGGCGTCTCTCTACCACAAAGGCGATAGCGTGGTGGTGACTGCTGATTCGACTGTAGGCTTCAGAGCCAGTTTCTATGGCTATCTCTTGCCGCTGATACTGATGGTGATCGCTTTGGTCGGTGTACTGAAAGCTACTCACTCAGAGGGAGCCGCAGCGCTCTCGGCATTGGGCATTCTCATTCCATACTATGTGGTGCTCTACTTATTCAGAAACAAACTTAAAAACAAGCTGAGCTTCTCTATAGAAACATAGGGTGCGTGATGTGCTCCTGTGGTTTCTGCGATGAGCCTTTATTTTAAAACAAAGAAAATAACAAAACAAAACACAAAAAATTATGAATTTTATTTTGATTGCTGTCTTGGTTCTCGGAGCAATCGCGCTGATTGCAGCGCTGGTTCTCTTCGGAGTATCTAAGAAGTTTGCCGTCGAAGAAGACCCTCGCTTGGGCCAGGTAGGAGAGATTCTGCCAGGTGCCAACTGTGGTGGTTGCGGTTTTGCCGGATGTTCTGGTATGGCCGCAGCTCTGGTGAAGGGTGCTGATGCCGGTTCTATCGATGGACTGATGTGTCCGGTAGGTGGTGCCGACGTGATGGGCAAGGTAGCCGACCTTTTAGGTATGGCAGTAGCCAATACCGAGCCAAAGGTGGCTGTGGTTCGTTGTAATGGTACTTGCGAGAATCGTCCTCGCATTGCCGAGTATGATGGTTTGCACACTTGTGCAGCTATGAATTCATGTGGCGCTGGCGAAACAGGCTGCGGGTTCGGCTGTCTGGGTTGTGGCGATTGCGTGGCTGCCTGCCAGTTTGGCGCAATCTCTATCAATCCTGAAACTGGCATTCCTGAGGTTGATGAAGAGAAGTGTACGGGTTGTGGTGCTTGCGCCAACGCTTGTCCACGTCATATCATCGAGCTCCGCAAGAAGGGTCCTAAGGGCCGTAGAGTTTACGTTCAGTGCGTAAACCACGACAAGGGTGCTGTTGCCAAGAAGGCTTGTAGCGTTGCTTGCATCGGATGCGGTAAATGTCAGAAGGTCTGCAAGTTTGATGCTATCACCATCGAAAACAATGTGGCTTATGTTGACTTCAATAAGTGCCGCATGTGTACCAAGTGTGTTGATGAATGCCCAACAGGTGCTCTCGTAAAAGTAAATTTCCCAGTTAAGAAAAAGGAGGAATAATCATGAATTTGAGAACTTTTAGAATTGGTGGAGTTCACCCAGAAGAGAATAAGATTACTGCCGAGATGGCTACTCAGGTAGCTCCTCTCCCTAAGCAGGCTATTTTCCCACTTGGTCAGCACATCGGTGCTCCTGCCAAGCCTGTAGTTGCCAAGGGCGACAAGGTGAAGGTGGGTACACTCATTGCTGAGGCTGGTGGCTTTGTGAGTGCTCCTATTTACAGTTCCGTATCAGGAACTGTGTTCAAGGTAGATACATCTATTGATGCTACCGGTTATCGCAAGCCTTGCATTATCATTAATGTAGAAGGCGATGAGTGGGAGGAGAGTATCGACCGCTCTGATAAACTCGAGACGCTTGAGGCTCATACTGAGCTTACTCCAGAGGAAATCGTAAACCGCATCAAGGAAGCGGGTGTCACTGGTATGGGTGGTGCCGGTTTTCCTACCTTCATCAAGCTTTGTCCTCCTCCAGGAGCCAAGGCTGAGTGCGTCATCATCAACGGTGTAGAGTGTGAGCCTTATATCACAGCCGACTATCGCCTGATGATGGAGCATGCCGATGAGATTCTCGTTGGCTTGAACCTCCTGATGAAGGCGGCTAAGGTAGAGAAGGGCTACATCGGTATCGAGGATAACAAACCTGCTGCCATCAAACTCTTCGAGGAAAAGACAGCTAATGACGCTCGTATCGAGATTGTACCTCTGGCTAAGAAGTACCCTCAGGGAGGTGAGAAGCAGCTGGTGGATGCCGTTATCCGCCGTCAGGTTCCTGCTCCTCCAGCTATCCCTGTCAACGTTGGAGCAATTGTTCAGAATGTAGGTACTGCCTTCGCTGTTTATCAGGCAGTTATGAAGAATAAACCTCTCTTCGAGCGCTATACTTCCGTAACCGGCAAGCAGGTGAAGAACCCGGGCAACTTCCTCGTGCGTATAGGAACTCCATTCTCTCAGATGATAGAGAATTGCGGCGGTTTGCCTGAGGGTGACAACAAGGTATTGGCTGGTGGTCCGATGATGGGTAAGGCTGTAATCAGCCTCGATGTACCGGTAACCAAGGGTACCAACTCAATCACCGTATTGACCGATGCTGATGCTCATCGCAAGAAGGCTCAGCCCTGTATCCGCTGTGCCAAGTGTGTGGATGCCTGCCCAATGGGCCTGGAGCCATACTTGCTAGCTACCTTGAGCGTAGTGAAGGATTATGAGCGCCTGGAGGCAGAGGAGGTAACATCCTGCATTGCCTGCGGTTCATGCCAGTTCACCTGTCCTTCACATCGTCCTATCCTCGATAATATTATCAATGGTAAGGGTGCGGTAATGGGCATTATCAGAGCTCGCAACGCTAAGAAGTAAGCGTTCACGTCAAGAATGAATTTCATTTAAGAAAGAATTTAAAAGATAAAATGGGAAAATTAATCGTTTCATTATCGCCACACGCTCATGGAAATGAGAGCGTAGAGAAGAACATGTACGGAGTGATTATCGCTCTCGTGCCTGCCATCCTCGCATCTTTCTATTTCTTCGGCTTGGGTTCAGCAGTTGTTCTGCTCACCTCTGTGGCAGCCTGCGTCTTCTTTGAGTGGGCAATTACAAAATATCTCCTGAAGGAGGAGACCAGCTTGCTCGATGGTTCTGCCATCATCACCGGTCTCTTGCTCGGCATGAACTTGCCAAGTAACCTTCCTCTCTGGATCATCATCATCGGTGCCCTGTTTGCCATCGGTGTAGGTAAGATGAGCTTCGGCGGTTTGGGTAACAATCCTTTCAATCCCGCTTTGGTAGGCCGTTGCTTCCTGCTCGTCAGCTTCCCTGCCCAGATGACTTCATGGCCAGTGGCTGGACAGATGCTCAGCTATACTGATGCTACAACGGGTGCTACTCCGCTGGCTATCATGAAGACCGCCATCAAGACGGGCGATGCTTCTGTTCTCAACCAGTTGCCTGATGCGATGAGCATGCTCTTCGGTGCTACAGGCGATACTTTCGGTGCCGGTACTACCGGTGAGGTTTGTGCATTCGCCCTCTTGCTCGGTTTGGCTTACATGCTCTGGAAGAAGGTCATTACCTGGCATATTCCAGTCAGCATCATCGCTACCGTATTCGTTTTCTGCGGTTTGATGCATTTGGCTAATCCTGTTTATGCCAATCCTCTGGCTGTCATCTTCAGTGGTGGTCTGATGCTCGGTGCCATCTTCATGGCTACTGATTATGTAACCTCTCCGATGACCCACAAGGGCATGCTCATCTACGGTGTATGCATCGGTCTGCTGACTGTCATCATCCGTAACTGGGGTAGCTATCCGGAAGGTATGTCGTTCGCCATTCTTATCATGAATGCGTTCACACCTCTTATTAACACATACGTTAAACCAAAGCGCTTCGGTGAGAAGCCTGCTAAGAAATAAGGAGGACAGAGACATGCAGAAATTAGAATCATCATTAAAGAACATGGTGCTTGTGCTGGTGGGCGTAGCGCTCATCGTAGGTGCTGTTCTTGCATATATCAATCATCTTACATCTGGTCCTATCGCCGAGAAGGCTGCACAGAGTCTGGCTGCCGGTATCAAGAGCGTGATGGGTACAGAAGAACTCCAGGTGGCTGAACCTGAAGAGGTGAAGCAGGAGTTTGGCGGTAAGGAATTCTCTTTCACCATACATAAGTGCTCAGACAAGAGCGGCAAGCAGCTGGGTGCTGCCGTAGAGAGTACAACCGGTGGTTTCGGTGGCGATCTGAAGGTGCTCGTAGGTTTCGATACTGAGGGCAAGATTATGGGTTATACCGTGCTTCAGGCTTCAGAGACTCCGGGTCTGGGCGCCAAGGCTGCTACCTGGTTTCAGAAAGACGGAAAGGGTAGCATCATCGGTAAGACTCCAAAGGATGGCGACCTCCACGTATCTAAGGACGATAAGAATGGCAATGCAGTAGACGCCATCACCGCTTCTACCATTACCAGCCGCGCCTTCCTCAAGGCTATCAACCAGGCTTATGCCGTTTATGCCAAGAAGGATGTTGACGGCGAGAGCGGTGCATCTCAGAAAGCAGATGCAGAGAGTGGTGTATCTAAAGTTGAACATAACGAAAAGAAAGGATAAACCGATATGAGTAATGTTAAGATTTTGATGAACGGACTCATCAAGGAGAATCCAACCTTCGTGTTGCTTCTCGGTATGTGTCCTACTTTGGCTACAACAACCAGCGCCATCAACGGTCTCTCTATGGGATTGGCTACCATGGCGGTGCTGATTTGTACCAACTTTGTTATTTCCTGTATCAAGAAGATTACCCCGGATATGGTTCGCATCCCTGTTTTCATCGTAGTGATTGCAGCCTTCGTAACCATCCTTCAGATGTTGATGAGCGCTTATGCTCCCGACAGCATCAATCAGGCGCTGGGTATTTATATTCCGCTGATTGTAGTAAACTGTATCATCCTGGGTAGAGCAGAGAGCTTTGCTGCCAAGAATTCGCCTATTGCCAGCCTCTTCGATGGCATTGGTTGCGGTTTGGGTTTCACCCTCGGTTTGACCATCCTGGGTAGTGCCCGCGAGATACTCGGTGCAGGTAGTGTATTCGGTATCACTCTGTTGCCGGAGACTACCAACATACTGATGTTCATCCTGCCTCCTGGAGCTTTCCTCACCTTAGGTTACATCATTGCTATATTTAATAAGGTGAAGAAGTAAGCGTAGGCATCGCTTCAAATCAATGAAATAAAATAGAAATTATGGAATATTTATTGATATTTATCTCTGCGATATTCGTCAACAACATCGTCTTGTCGCAGTTTCTCGGTATCTGTCCATTCCTGGGCGTATCGAAGAAAGTTGATACAGCTATCGGTATGGGTGGTGCCATCGCTTTTGTCTTGACCCTGGCAACCATCATTACCTGGTGTGTTCAGAAGTATGTACTCGATCCGTTCGGATTGCAATATCTCCAGACCCTGGCGTTCATCCTCGTGATTGCAGCCTTGGTTCAGATGGTAGAGATTATCCTGAAGAAGGTTTCTCCTGCACTTTATCAGGCGCTCGGTATCTTCCTGCCTCTGATTACTACCAACTGTGCCGTGCTGGGTGTAGCCATCCTGGTTATCCAGAAGGATTACAATCTGCTTGAGAGCGTGGTTTACGCCTTCTCTACCGCTCTCGGCTTTGCCCTGGCTCTCATTGTCTTTGCCGGCATTCGCGAGCAGCAGGCTTTGGTCCGTATTCCTAAGGGCATGCAGGGCGTAGCTATCGTCATGGTAACTGCAGCGCTCCTCAGCCTCGCCTTCATGGGATTCTCGGGCGTAGATGGCGGTTTGAAATCGCTCTTCGGATTGGAGTAAAACTTTTACTGAAAGTTGATAAAATAATAATGGGAATTTGCGAATGGTATGAACCGATGCAAATTCCCATTTTTTGTACTTGATTTTTCTTACTCTCTTACTTGAGGTCTTGATTTTTCTTAACTCTCTGTCTTTATAAACTTGAAATTATAACTCTTTCTCTTTTCTTATCTTCTGTGTCCGAAACTTCCACCGCCATTGCTCTTGCTTGGTGTAGAAGAGCGAGGGGTGAATCCGCCGCCACGGTTGCCAGACCCGCTGCTGAATGAACGGCTCATGCTGCTGCGGTTGCCCCCGAAGATATTACTTCTTCCGCTTCCGAAGCTGCTGTTTCCGAAACCACGGCTGTTGTTTCCGAAACCACGGTTGTTGCTAGTGCTGCTGTTGCTGCTGCCGAAACCGCGGTTAGGGCGACTGTTGCTATTGCCGAAGCCCCGGTTGCTGCTGTTTCCGAAGCCTCCGTTGTTATTTCCGAAGCCTCCGTTCTGAGGGCGGCTGCTGTTTCCGAAGCCAGCGTTGTTGTTAGGGCGGCTTGCATTACCGAAACCACGATTTGGGTTCATCTGAGGTCTGTTCTCGCGGTTCAGATTTCCGAAAGATCTTCCTCTGCCGTAATCACCACGGTTGAATCCGTCTCTCATACCTACTCTAGGATGTCCTCCTGGGTGAGGGCCGCCAAATCTTCTTCCGTGATACCAGCTTCTGTTTCCGTTTACTCGCCAGCTATGACCTCCACGGTAAGATACGTAGAAGTGAGGGCAACCGAAGTAGAAATAGTCGCGGCGCGGATAGCGGGCGTAGATGCCGAAGTGCCAGTAGCCCGCATTCCAGTAGAGCGGACGGTAGAAATAGGTGGCATTGAGATATGTTCTATACTGCCAGTCGAGCAGGATATAGCTCAAATCCATATTGCGCTGGCGCCAGTAAGCACCATATAGGTCATCGTATGTATCTACACTCATCAGGTAGTCGAGGTTCACCTCGTAAGCTGCCTCATACTGGTCTTCCGTAAGATTGAGCTCGTAAGCCATCTTGTCTGTCAGGAAGAGAGCCTGCTGTCTTGCCTGCTCATAACTCATTGCAGAAGCGGTAGTGAATGTCATCATGAACATGGCTACCAGAGCTATTATCATTCGTTTCATAATCGTATATCTTTAAATTGTTATACTTCATGTTTCTTTTTTTTGGTGCAAAGATACGATGTTTTTTGCTTCCACGGTCGGGATTTCCCCTAAAGGGGTGGGGGAAAATCCCTACTTCTTTATTTTGTGCCTGCGCAGTTCTATATATGATGAAGGTATAGAACCGGTGAGGAACGTAAAGGTTTGCGTGAAGTTTTTCGCTGTTTTTGGAACAATCAAACGAAATATTTACTACCTTTGCACTCAGAAAAAAACAATCTGATGAATAGATTGGAATTTAAAACGGAAAGTAAAATAATAAAGACAAAATAAACAAATCATGAAAGAGCTAAAAGCATTAAACAAGCGCACTGCTCCTAAGAGCGTCGCTCCAGAGAAAATCATTCAGTTTGGTGAAGGTAACTTCCTCCGTGCATTCGTAGATTGGATTGTATGGAATATGAACAAGAAGACCGACTTTAACGGTTCTGTCGTTGTAGTTCAGCCATTGGCAGGTGGTATGGTTGACTGGCTGAACGGGCAGGACTGCCTCTATCACGTAAACCTTCAGGGTAAGGAGAACGGCCAGGCTATCAACACATTGGATCGTATCGACGTTATCAGCCGTGCACTGAATCCATATTCTCAGAACCAGGCTTTCATGGCTTTGGCTGAGCAGCCAGAGATGCGTTTCATCATCTCTAACACTACAGAGGCTGGTATCGCATTCGATGACTCTTGCAAGTTTACAGATGCTCCTGCAGCTTCTTATCCAGGCAAGTTGGTTCAGCTCTTGTTCCACCGCTACAAGTTCTTCGAGGGCGACCCAACCAAGGGTATGATCCTGATGCCATGTGAGCTGATCTTCCTTAACGGTCACCACCTCAAGGAGTGTATCTATCAGTATATCGAGCTCTGGAAGGGCGATATGGGTGCTGATTACGAGGGCTTCAAGGAGTGGTTCACCAACCACTGCTACGTTTGCGCTACATTGGTAGACCGCATCGTTCCTGGTTTCCCACGCGATACCATCAAGGAGATTCAGCAGAAGGTTTGCTACAAGGACAACCTCGTAGTTAAGGCAGAAAGCTTCCACCTCTGGGTTATCGAGAAGGCAGAAAATATGACAGTAGAGCAGATGCAGGAGGAGTTCCCAGCTCATAAGGCAGGTCTCCACGTGCTTATCACAGATAATGAGAAGCCATACCACGAGCGTAAGGTTACCCTGCTGAATGGTCCTCACACCGTATTGAGCCCTGTTACATACCTCAGCGGTGTAAACATTGTTCGCGATGCCTGCGAGCACCCGGTATTGGGCAAGTACATCCACAAGGTACAGTTCGAGGAGTTGATGCAGACGCTGAACCTCCCAATGGATGAGCTGCAGAAGTTTGCTTCTGACGTATTGGAGCGTTTTGAGAATCCATTCGTAGATCATCAGGTAACCAGCATCATGCTCAACTCATTCCCTAAGTTTGAGACTCGCGACCTGCCTGGTGTCAAGATTTATCTTGAGCGTAAGGGCGAGTTGCCACAGGGTTTGGTATTCGGTCTCGCTGCTATCATCACTTACTATAAGGGTGGTGTTCGCGAGGATGGTGCTCCTATCCAGCCAAACGATGACCAGAAGATTATGGACAAGCTCACCGAGCTTTGGGCTACCGGCGATACCCAGAAGGTAGCTGAGGGCGTATTGGGCTTCGACTATATCTGGCACGAGGATTTGAACAAGACAGTTCCTGGCCTTACCGAGTTGGTTAAGAAAGATCTTGACCTTATTCAGGAGAAGGGCATGCTGGAGGCTGTTAAGACTATCCTCTAATAAAAAATAATGTTCGTTCATAGGTTCTAATAACGATTAAGATTTGAAAAATAGTTATAAGGTTTTGTGTTAGTTGTTAGCTATAATTTTCTAGCTAATAGGTTAAAGGCGGGGAGCTTGTGAAAGCGCCTCGCCTTTTTGCTTATTGTCTGCTTTGTGATGTTTCAGAATCCTTAATGACCTTAATGACCTTGTCCTTAATGACCGGATGGTTGATGATGAGCGGCACTCTTTCTACCACTACCATGGAAGTGTCGAGGCCCAATGCCTTAGGCTCGTCAATACCTATCTTGCTGATAAGAGCGTAGATACTCATCAGCAGGTTCTGTTGGCGATTATCTGAACTCTCCGGGTAATATACGCGGTGAATGATGATGAATCGGAAATCGCCCGGAATTCCGTATTTGCGCAGCGAAGGATAGGTGCTTTGCAAATCTACCTTTCCGTCTGTTACCAGATCTTCCACTACTTGTCGCAGATAGAGACTCACCCTAGGCTCTATGCGGAAACCAATGTGCATGGTTACGCTGTAGAGGGTGTCGGGAATCAGGGTCTCGCAGTTGTACTCCAGCGTATCAGGAGTGTCAACAAACTCCATGTTGATAAGCCAGTAATGGTCTGCACGTTTCGGCTGCTTGTTGATGATGGAGTAGAGCAACTTGTCATCTACGGCACCTTCCTTGTTGGCGTGGTTCACATAAACCAGGTTGGAAGCGTACTTAGGGATGCTCTCGTCGGCCTTGATGTCGGAGATAATCTGATAATAATCATCCAGCGGTTTGGTGCTGATATAATGGCGGCGTATCTTCATGGCTTTCACCCACACGTACATCATCAGGAACAGGATTCCTCCAATGAGCATCGTACACCATCCACCTGCAAGAAACTTTGACAGATTGGCAGTCAGGAAGATGGCTTCGATGATGCAGTATGCGCCCATAAACAGCATCGTGAAAATCCGTGCCACTCCCTTGCTGTGCAGGTAGAAACCGAGCAGCAGGGTAGTCATCAGCATGGTGATGGTGATGGCGAGTCCGTAGGCTGCCTCCATGTGCGAGGAGTTGCGGAAGAGCAGGATGATGAGAACCACGCCGATGTACATGGCGAAGTTGATCATCGGGATATAGAGCTGCCCCTTAACATGGGTAGGATGCTTGATTCGCATGCGCGGCCAGAAGTGCAGGTTCATGGCTTCGCTCAATATGGAGAAGGTTCCGCTGATGAGTGCCTGGCTCGCAATGATTGCCGCACCCGTGGCCATGATGATAGCGAAGAGCAGCATGCTCTGCGGCATGATGGCAAAGAACGGATTCACAGCCAGCGCCGTATCTGCATGATTCAGCACCCATGCTCCCTGTCCCAGATAGTTGAGAATGAGCATGGTCTTTACGAAGCCCCAGCTGATGGCGATGTTCTTTCTGCCGCAATGTCCCAGGTCGGAATAGAGAGCCTCTGCACCGGTAGTACAGAGAAATACGGCACCCAGAATCAGAAACCATTCAGGCGATTTCGCCAGCAGCATGGCAGCATAATAGGGGTTGAAAGCCTTCAGTATCAATGGGTAAGACGTGATGCTGAAAACTCCCACCACGCCCAGCAGCAGGAACCATAGCAGCATAAATACGCCAAACGATTTGCCAATACTCTCTGTGCCAAACCGCTGCACGAAGAAGATGATGGTGATGATGGCAAGGGTGATGGGGATAACTGGCAGGTTGGGACTGATGCTTTCGAGTCCTTCGATGGCTGTGGTCACGGTGATGGCAGGGGTGATGATTCCGTCTGCCAGCAGGGTGCTTGCGCCAATGATGGCCAGTAGGTAAATCCACTTGCTCTTGAGTCGGCGCAGCAAGGCATAGAGGGCGAGGATGCCTCCCTCGCCATTGTTGTCGGCACGCAGCGCCACGCATACATATTTGATGGTGGTCTGGAGGGTGAGTGTCCAGATGATGCATGACAGTGCGCCCAGGATGGTGCTCTCGCTGATGCTTTCGCCCGTATGCAGGATAGCCTTCATCACATAGAGAGGTGATGTTCCGATGTCTCCGAATACAATGCCTAATGTAACGAGCAATCCCAGGAAGCCTACTCTGTGATGGTTGCAGGCTGCTGAACTTTCTGCTTTTTCTTTCATTTTTCTTCTCTTATTTAAATTAAATATTATCCTTTTTGGGACATGAAAATGTTCTTTGTGATTATAAATTTGCGTGCAAAGGTATAAACATAAGAGGTAAGATAGAATTTGTTTAACAAGATTTATCGGATTTAACCTTTATTCTTTGAAGATATGAAGAGACGAATAGAGGCGAATGCTGATAAGACTACTCCCGAGAAACTTCTGAACCTTGCGAAACTTGAATCATTAATAAAGGCGGGGAGCTTGTGAAAGCGCCTCGCCTTTTGCGTATGTTTTGTAAGTTTCTTTTCAAGTGACTGTTGTAAAAAAAAACAGTTATTCAATGATGTGGTTGATGACCATTCCTGCGATAGCCATTCCGAAGGTTGCGGTGATGTGGCAGAGCGAACCGTTGATCTGTGCCTTAGTAGAGCACCATTCGTGTTCTACCAGTTGCTGGTCGCCCGGAGCATCATATACGGCAGTATCGGTACCCCTCTCTCCGCTAATGAGTTTGGCTTTCGGGCATAGGCATCCGCCCGTGCCGCATGCTTTGTTCACCCCTTGGTTCTGCATCGGTTTTTCTTCACTGTATACGCACTGGAATTTTCGTCGTGGGAAGGTTTTGTTCTTCTTGAATTTCTTTCGCAGTGCTCTTGCCAGCGGGTCTCCATCCACCTTCCAGAATTCAGATTTTCTTACCATGAAGGGGTCGGTGCGCAGGGCAGCTCCCATAGAAGATATAAAGGTGATTTCCTTAGGTAGGGCAGTGGCACGCAGAATGAGGTCAGCCTTATCCTTCAGCGAGTCGATGGCATCGATGATGAAGTCGTATTGCTCCATGTGGAATTCATCGGCAGTTTCTGCCTGATATATTTTCTGATAGGCTGTGATGTTGGCATCGGGGTTGATTTCGAGCAGTCGGTTGCGCAGCGCCTCTACCTTCACTTCGCCTATGGTTCGGCTTGTAGCCATCAGCTGGCGGTTGCAGTTGGTTACGCATACCCTGTCGCTGTCTACGATTGTGATGTTTCTCACGCCGCTTCTCAGGAGTCCTTCTGCGCACCATGATCCTACTCCTCCGATACCGAAGATGAGCACTCTTGCCTTCTGAATTTTCTCAAGATTATCCTTTCCCAGGAGCAGTTCGGTGCGTCGCTGCATTCCCTGCTCCATTGTCGTTATTTTATTCTCCATTTTATTGTTTGTAAAGAATTCCAATGTATATATCTGATGCAAAGTTAGTGAATTTTTATTTCATCCATGCTTAAGTTAAGAGTACTTGCCACAATATCAGCTGATACTCCAGCCTGTAGAAGTTTTTTGGCTGATTGCAATTTTTCCTCATTAGCTTTTTTTAATTGCTCCTCAGCTTCCTTTCTCTGCTCCTCAGCTTCCTTTCTCTGCTTCTCAGCTTCCTTTAACTGACTAGAGGTTGCCTCCAACTGACTAGAGGTTGCCTCCAACTGACTAGAGGTTGCCTTAAGTTTCTCCTCTGTATCATCATTAGCCTTCGTCAAACGCTCCAACCTGCCGGCAAGCGTCTTCTCTACGCTCACCATATCCCAGAATTCATCATAACCCAGAAGTTCTTCCTCGGTATAGGCTGATTCTTCAATCTCTGATACGGCTTTGGCTATCTCCGGATTTGCCAGCAGTTCTGCCGGAACTTCCTTCGTTTTCTCATTAATTTCTGTCAGATACCTAAGCCATAAAACCTGCATTTTCTTCTCTGTAAACGTATGAGGCGTAAACTTTGGCAACTCTACAAATACCAGATGCAAACCATCAATTACTTTTTCGGTATGTTCCTCATGTACAAGATGGTAATAGTGGTAATAATCATCCAGTTCAGGCTCAAATACTTCATTAACCAAGTTGAGAGAATAAACTGGCTTCAGAAGAGAATAATCTTCTCCCCTGTTTAGCTGCTTTACATATGCCTTGGAAGCATTGAAGAGAACTCGCTGCTTAAACTCCGCAGACCAAACCATCTGCATTTCTACAATAAACTGACGTCCCTGGGCATCCTCGCATCTCACATCCACTATACTATATTTTCGTGTGGGTGTCTGGGGAACCATTTCAGGCGTAAGATATGTCACAGAAGTGATTTCCTCTTCCTCACTCTTAAAAGGAAGAAGGGCGTTAAGCAAACTTTTTACCAATTCGGGATGTTCGCCAAACACTTTTTTGAAGGTCAAATCGGCCTTAGGATCCAAATATTTCATAAGCCTTTCTTTTTTTTCTGCAAATATACGCCAATATTCCGAAACTTGCAAGCCTTTTCATATTTTTTTTGAATTTCTCTTCTTTACACAATAATCAAAGCCCGATAGGAGAGCGTTGCTGCTTCCTGTCGGGCTTGAATCAACTTAAAAAATAAATATGATGAACTCCTTTCCGAAATTCGGCTAGATGTGGAAATCTACCAACTTCAGCCATCGCTTGACATCAAACGACGGACAGTCTTTGTGAACGTTCGGCAAATCGCGGTGGCCCAGTATCTCTGCATCAGGATAGGAGAGGCAGAGGCTCTCCAGAAGCGAATACAGAGCCTGATTCTGGGCTGGAGTGCGCGTATCGGCAGGCTTGCCGTTCTTGTCGAGACCTCCCTCATAACAGATGCCGATGCTGTGGGCATTGTAATGACGGGCATGGGCTCCGACTTCCGATTCCGGACGCCCCGGATATACCACACCATCCTTCGTGATGTAATAATGATAGCCGATACTCTTGAAACCGCGGGCAAGATGGCAGGCCTCCAACTGCTCGAATGTGAAATCCTGAGTCACTCTCGTGGCAGAACAGTGGATCACGATGAGTGAAATGCTACGATGTTTCTGTGTCATGGCAACCTCCCTTCTTTTAGCAGTTCTGTACACAGAATGAGCTGGCTACAGCTGTTAATACCGTGATGAGGAAGTTGATGATGGTTTTCCAATTTACTTTTTTCATTTTGCTTTGTTTTTTAATGATTAATACTAAGTGGATAATGATAGTCACATGCTTGTTTTAGTGGTTGAAATTTAGTTTCAGTAAGCGTTTCTGGAAGAAGAAGGGCGGGGGAGGAACTGCCAGCCCGGATACCCGTAAAAGGCAGGTTCTTGAGTCGTTATGATTTGCTGTTTATCCGTAATCGTCAGGATGAAAACCAGCCGCTTTGTGCCTTCGGAATATCCCTGTCGCCGGTCAGTTCACTCCTTCCTTCTTCTGTCGTTTCGCATATTCGAGAGACGGATCACTACTCCAGGCCGTCTCCGCTGTCGCCTGTTCCGTCGGTACTGCCGCCTTGTGATGTACCGCCGCCCTGTGTGGTATCGCCAGTGGTGGTATTGCCTGCAGCGCTCTCGCTAGAGTTGAGGAGATTCATGGCGTTCTTGGCGTTGGCATCGAGAGAGAGCTGGGTGTTGCTGAGCTTGCCGGTAGCACGTGCTCTGAGGCGGTAGCCTTCTACAAACTTGGCGAGGTTCCACTCCTTGATGCTGGCGGCTCCCATCTTGTTGATGATGCCGATGGAGAAGATGGCGAGGTTGTCTATCTTCACTGCCTTATTTTGGAGCACGAGCTCCTTCACACAGCTCACCATATCGGTGAGAAGGCCTTTGATGGCACCCTTCGAGAACGGGGTATTGTGGCTCGCCATGTGTTCGGCGAGTTCATCGATACCGATGGTTTCTGTTACTACTGGTCGCGCATAATATTTGCCATACGCTTCCTTGATTGTCTTGTTCTTGTTCTTCACTAACTTGATGAGAATCATACTTTTAAAAATTTAGTTTTAGTAAAAGCAGTCTGTGTCTCCGCCGAGACCGTTGCTGCATCAACCTCTCTGATTGACGATACAAAGATACAACATTCCCGAACCCCCAACTATGCGATTTGTGCGATTTGCAGGGATTCGGGAAAAAAAGGTTGAAAAAAGTGGTATTTTTATAGAAAGATTCTGCCCAAATATTCAGAATAGCTTAAAATGAGCGATTTATGAGTGTTTTACCTCAATAGAGGTAATAATTTAGCAACGGTTCTAATTTCAGCAATGTGCATATGTTTGCTTGTCAAACAACTCTTTTCGTTTGCAAAAATATAACAATTTATTGGATACACAATAAAATGTATGTTTTTTAACGATTGATATTGATAAGTGAAAATTCTGTAGATGAACATCTCGGTTAATAAATCCTGAGATATTCATCACACAGAATTTGGGTATTGCATTTTAGAGGTTGATTTGAAAACCAATACTTTTCTAAAAACGATTAATCTCATCCTCAGCAGAACCGCTTCCGTTGTATTTATCTTTGAAACTATTGAAGTTGTAACTAATGGAAGCTATGATGCAGCGATTGAAGTTATTCACCTTTCTGTTCTGCACCACAAAATTAACCCTCTTTACATCGTTCAACTTCGAGCTATCAAACAAGTCCTCTGCTTTCAATGTTATCGTCAATTTCTTTTTAAGTAACTGTTTCTGTACCATCATATTGAATGACGAATAACCGTTTTGCTCGTAGATGCCATGATGTCCCTTAATGTTCCAAAAGAAATCACATCGAAAAAGCCAATCGTTCCTTAGAGCCACTACATTTTGGAAAGCGAAGAGACCGTATGGATGATTGTAGTCTAATTGCTCTCCATTATATGATAGCGTGAAATAAGGTTTATAGACACCCACCGTCAAAGTAGGTCGCCAACAACCAAAAACAGGTGAAACAACACATTGCGCTCCTAGTTGCTGGAAATCCTTGGCGTTGGTTGACATCCAAGTTACCGTTCCAGGTTTGCCGGATACAGCAACGACAGTCGGATAGATGTAATCCTTGATATACTGATAATCCAGCTTGAAGTCGAATATGCTATAATTCACACTAAGTTCTGAATCATACACGTATTGCGGTTTCAGATAAATGTTGCCTTGCTCATAATGGTATTGATTGTTGTAGCTCACACTGTTGTTCAACTGACGAAACGAAGGACGGTTGACCCTGCTACTGAAATCAAGATTCATCCCCACTCTCCCAAACATAGTGGAAAGAGAAAGGGATGGAAGTAAGTCCGAATAATTGGTCTTGTTCTTTACTTCTCCTTGGTCTGTGTTGATGGCATGAATGTACTCATAGCGAAGCCCGATGCTTCCTTTCCATTTGGAGACAGACAAACGAAAAGTGGCAAATCCTGCATACTTGGTTTCCTTATTCTTGAATTGGTCATCGGCTATCTTCCCTTCTTCGTTTACAGACATACCCCATGAACTGATTTTACTGAAATCCGTTCCGAAATCAAGCCTATTATTCTTATTCATGTTCCAAGCAAACACCCCTTTGAGTGCAGTCGCACGATTTCGCTGGTTGTTTTGCATATGCGTGATTTCTGAGACAGCATCTATTCTACTTGTCTCGCTCACTTGTTGCTTATGTTTCAGTTGAGCATAAACATAGTCGACATCCAAGTTGAGCTGTAGGTTGTCTGTTAGTTTGCCGATATAATACAGATTGACATTGTGAAACCTTTCCTTTTCAGATTCTTCAGTCTTGTTGTCTGTAGATGTCAGCAGTTCATCATTCTTGTACGTCTGCATATAGTCGAAAGGAGAGTCGAGCATCTTGTAGTTGGAGATGCTTCCCAAATATCTTCCGCCGATAGTGTGATTCTTGTTTATGGCATAATTCATACCAACATTATAGTCATGAGAGTGAGAGCGGTCGGAATATTCAGAAGCAGAAATCTCATGAAATGTATCTTGCTCGTAATTGAACTGGTTAACATCATATCTGATGTCACTTCTCGTATTGTCATATTGATATGCGAGGAACATATCCAAAGCTCCCTTGTGGATGTTGAGGTTGACCTCCTCGTTGTTAGACAAATTCTTATGTTTGGAGATTTCCGCACCCACAATACCAGAAAGTCCATCCAAGGAATGGTGTACGGTAGTGATGTTTATGACACTCCTTGTTTCTGCATCGTATTCTGCCCCAGGGTTTGTTATGAGCTGTACAGACTTCACGTTGGTAGAAGAAAGGAGTGACAACCCTGAAGTATTAGTCTGCTTTCTTCCATCTATATAGATGACAGGCTCACCCTTACCAAACACCTCATACTTTCCATTTGTATAGAGCATCCCAGGAATATATTTGATAACATCTGTGGCCTTGCCAATATTTTTCAAATTGGAATTTTGAACGTCAAGCGTAAGTTTACCGTTTTCTCTTGATATGTATTTGCGATGCCCTTTAATCACAATTTTTTGCAGATTAATTGTAGCATCCTCCAAGGTTATGGCACCAACCTCACCGGTACGATATGCATTACAGTAAGTTTTGTAGCCCACACAACTTACTTTCACAATCGCCTTTTTCACCTCGCAAGGAATTACGAACTGACCATTCTCATTTGTTACACCACCCGTGATTAAACTGGAATCACTAACATTGAGCAAAGCGACATTGGCGAAATCGACAGGTTGATGACGAGTGTCTACAATGCGCCCCATCATTCTGTTAGAAGCCTTTTGGATACATTCAACGATAATAATATTATCTACTTGTTTCATTTTGATAGGGTAAAAACCAATCAAGTTCATGATGGCATCTGGAACACTTTCATTCTTGATGTTCTTTGTCACCTTGAAATCCTCCAACTCGTCATACACAAAGTTGATGACATACTTATCCTGTCGAGCATTCAAATCCTTCAATGCCGCAGAGAATGACACATTATTATATTGTCGAGTGATACGTTGGGCAGAAACGCCCATACTTATTACCGAAAGCAAAATCAAACTTATCAGATATTTACTCATAGCCTATTCCCTGTTTTATAGTCCATATACTGTATATACAGTTGAGCCAAGCAAAAAACTAAGCAAAACAATAACTTTTTTCAAAATTTACAGAAAAAACATTCAACGACTCCTTGTCTTCCACAAAGCCATAGGATGAAATTTGATTCTATTGACCATCTCTTTATCTTCGAACAGCAATTCTGGAATATACTTCTTGTCATTGAATTCCCGGACATATTCTTTCTCTGATTCTGTCAGAACCAATAGCTTTGAGAGAAAGTCTTTCACTTCTGTCTTGGCTTTTTCAAAGTCAAAATGCTCACTGCGCCTAAGCACAGGCAAGAGTTGCGAACGAATCTGCGGAAAACGGATTTTGTCTATCTGCGGAAAGGCAGTATATTCCGTAGGCGTAGCGTTGTCTTTTCTGCTTGAGCCAACAGTCAGATAAAAGACGATCGCTTTTCTCAGCAACGTTTTCTCTTCATCGCTCACGAATAGCTGATGCTTCACCATGTTATAGACATCATAAATGTCACGTGCAGCACTTCTACCTATCAAGGCGTTTATCTTGGTGGCAAACAATTCGACAGGTGAAAGAGAACGTACCTTCACATCGCTCAGAAACGGAATGGACACATGAGTCTCTATGGCAGGCAGAATATGGCAACGGTCGGAATAGTTGATTTCAATCTTGATGCCATCGTTGTTGCCTGCGGCATTGGTATAATGAAACACCCATGAGTCAAGCGTATGCGGTGTCTTGGAGCCAGGCGCAAGATGATAACCATCCGACTCCATATAGCGTAGAATCTCGTTATTTACTTCTTGGCGAATGGAGAGCATGGATTCTCGGTCGCAATCCACCGTAAAGTCAAGGTCTATATCTACCGAGAGTCTTGGTAGTTGGAAAATGGTGAGATTGATGGCTGTGCCACCTTTCAGCACAAGAGATTTAGACAGCAAAGGACTGTCGTAGAAATAATTGAGTATCTCCACCAATCGCATCACCTTTTCGAGGTTGTCGCGAATAAAGCCTTGCTCCTTGGCGATGATATCAAGAGCTTGTTTGTTATATGAGTTCATATTCTTCCTTTGATGTTAGTTCTTGCGGCACATACAAGCGCCATTTATTTACAAATGTATCCGACTCTTCGTTGTTAGTCAACCACTTGACGCTTTTGGTTCCCTTGGCTCGACACAACTCCAAGAGGGATTCTGAGATGTTGGCTTGTTCCTTGATTCGCTCCAACAGATAGCCTGTCTTCTGGTACAGGAATGCCTTGTCGTACCTTGCGAGATAATCAATGAGCCTTTCCTCATTGAGCAAGACGATACCCTCCATGCAATGCAGCAATTCCTCAATACCACCAGCTCGGTCGATGCGGTCAAAGCAATCCAACAACGTACTCTCCACATCCGTTACTCGCACATAAGGATTTCCCTTGGGTGTCATCATACCAACGATTTCCTTTGTTTGTCGGCAATAGGTATAATCCACATCGTCGAAAGAAAAGGAATTGAAGCGAGTCATGCTTTTCACAAAAACCTCATTGAAGGGTTGATGAGCCAATCCATGAAATTCCAATGCAGTGTGATAACTGATGCAAGCTGTATGTGACAAGTGGCTTCCTATCTCATACTTGTCGCAAACAGGTAAGCGAGATGCAATATCCTTCATGCAATAGGTATTGCGCCGTATAGCCACAATCCACCCTTGTTGCTTGTACCGAGCAAGCAACGCTTCCACCGATTTCACCTTGCCTTTCAGAGCCTCAGAAAGTTCATCCGAAGTGAATATCCGCAGCTTATATAATATACTCAATAGTTCTGTCATTGTTTCTAATTTTGCGCAAATATATAAAATCTAATTTGCTTATGGGAAAAATCAGAAACTTTTTATGCTTTTTTATATGTTCTTTCCATCTTAATTGTCCGACTACGGAGGAACAAATCACCGACAGGCAAGTTTGGTTATTGCATTTGTTACATCTTATATATTCTGCGGCACAGGAGAAATGATGTAGATTCAATTATAATAGAAGAACTTGCCTATTATTGTTTTTCCAGCCATTTTTTTACACACCTTATAGCTCTGATTTGTTCGCTTTCGCTAAACATAGAATCGTCATTCGTTTCATTTCCTTCCATAACAGCTTCATAAAGAACAAGAAAATAAAAATCGCAAGGGTTTATCATTCGTTCCATAATTAGTGGAACTATTTGTTTTCCCATTGATTTGAGAGGAATGAACTCAGGCAATTTTGCATATGAATGTATGCTTGCACTGTATTGTGTCTTAGGATTATGGTCTATAGCAAAATTCCATTTATCCACTAAAACTACAAAACGATTTCTTATGCTATCTGGTACTTGTGAAGCCAATTCTTTTATTTTCTCTTTCTCTGTATTTGTTAGAAAATCCCTTGTTGATAGGCTGTCTTGTTTGTTGTCAGCATTGGAATTCCAAATATTCTCTGGTTTATGTACTGTTTGCAATGGTACTTTAACAATAGAGTCAGAAGCCACTTTCTCATAGTCATTTGCAGAATGATCTGTTTGTTCCTTAAAACTTAAAAAGAAAAAATTTCTTCCCCAACCATTACCAAATATAACATCTAAAGGTTCTCCTGTATCTTTCCATATTCTGACTCTTGCTGCAAATCCAAAATCAAATTTAACGGCAGTACTATCATATGTAAAAGTTACAGTATAGAACTTTCTTCCTATCTGTTTTCTTATTTGAGGGCGGCTGTCTCCTCCGTAATCCTTCTTTTTGAAAACTTGAACATCCGATACGTTAGCCTCTTTAAAAAATGGAACATACGCAGGACCAAAGGTCAAAGCCACGTTTCTTGCGCTATTTACAAGAGTACTATTGTCTAAGACCTCTGGTCGCTTGCATGAACTCAAGAATAGTGTACATAATACCGCTATTCCCCAAACTACAATCATTATAGATAGTATTTTTTTCATTTATACTCTGTTTTGATATTATTTACAAAGGTAGTGCTTTTAGCCTTTAAGCCACTATTGCACAAACCCTTTCTTTGAAAAGAACGTAAAATTAATAGTTTTATTGCTGTGATTGTAGTTTTATTAACATAAAGCTCTAAAGCAGCCAAAGGAGAACAAGAGCAAGGAAGCCGTGGAGACCAACAAGGACA